>Ga0209607_1004704_pt1 | contig 10084 bp, 7 predicted proteins | sample AD_UKC117_MetaG_FD_184413 | JGI IMG/M metagenome (GOLD analysis project Ga0209607, IMG submission 184413) | Active sludge microbial communities of municipal wastewater-treating anaerobic digesters from Hong Kong - AD_UKC117_MetaG (SPAdes)... | ecosystem: Engineered > Bioreactor > Anaerobic >... | reverse complement strand
GGCGTGCAGGACGTATGCCGTCTCTCCTGTGATCGTCTCGAGGCCGGTGATCGCGGCGCCCGTCCGCGGCGCTGCCGGGTAGCCCTCGGCCGCGAGGACGAGGGTGACTGCGGCGCCGTCGTGCCAGTGCAGGGGGCCGACCTCCTCCAACTGGCCGGTCGCGGCGGCGTGCAGCAGTCCCGCCAGAGGGGTGCGCAGCCGGGCGAGCACGACCTGTGTCTCGGGGTCGCCGAATCGGACGTTGAACTCGATGACCTTGGGCCCGCGCGCGGTCAGGGCCAGACCGACATACAGCACCCCGACGAAGGGCATGCCGAGCAGGGCCATCTGGCGGATCGTCGGCTTGGCGACCCGCTCCACGACGTCCTCCACAAGATGTGGCGGGATCCAGTCGAGGGGCGAATATGCGCCCATACCACCGGTATTCGGGCCTTGGTCGCCGTCGGCGACGCGTTTGAAGTCCTGCGCGGGGGCGAGGGGTATGACGTGTTCGCCGTCGCTGATGCAGAACAGGGAGACTTCGGGCCCGACGAGGTACTCCTCGATGACGATGCGTCCGTCGGGCCGCTCGAAGCAGGCGGCGGCGTGGGCGAGGGCGGCGTCGCGGTCCTCGGTGACGACGACTCCCTTGCCGGCGGCCAGGCCGTCGTCCTTGACCACATAGGGCGGCCCGAACGCGTCGAGAGCCTCGCCGACCTCGTCGAGGGTGGTGCAGACGTGGGAGAGGGAGGTCGGCACTCCCGCCTCGGCCATGATCCGTTTGGCGAAGGCCTTGCTGCCCTCGAGCTGGGCAGCGCGGGCGGAGGGCCCGAAGGTGGGTATGCCGGCCGCCCGCAGGTCGTCCGCGACCCCCTCGACCAACGGCGCCTCCGGTCCGATGACCACAAGATCGACGTGATGTGCTGTGGCCAGCTCGACGACCTGCGGGCCATTGGTGATGCCCCCCTCGACGGGCACACAGTCCGCGAGTTCGGCGATCCCGGGGTTGCCCGGCACCGCGACCACCGCATCCACCACCGGGTCGGCCACCAGGGACCGGACGAGAGCATGTTCGCGAGCGCCGGACCCCAGCACCAACACCTTCATGCCGCCGAGCCTAGTGTTCGTTCCGATCTCGTTCGTTCTCATCTCGCCGTCGGTCGGTGGCTCGGAGCCGGACCGCCCCGTGGCGTCTGTCGCTCGGGCCGTCAGTCGCTCGTGGTGTCCGCCGCTCGTGGCGTCTGCCGATGGCACCCGCTCCTGTCGCTTCGATTCGGTTACCGAATGGTTAGGCGATCGCCGGCGGGTCTGGGGAGACCGCGAGGACAGCCCGATGGCGAGACGGCAGCGCAAGCCAGCCAAATGAGCACTCGACTCCGCGTTCTTCGACGCAGCGGCGAGACGGGGCCGCGAGGAACGAGCGGACCCGCCGAGCCAGCGCAGGAGAAGAACAAGAAGAACCGGCTTCGACGCAGCGGCGAGACGGGGCCGCGAGGAACGAGCGGACCCGCCGAGCCAGCGCAGGAGAAGAACAAGAAGAAACGGCTTCGACGCAGCGGCGAGACGGGGCCGCGAGGAACGAGCGGACCCGCCGAGCCAGCGGAGGAGAAGAACAAGAAGAAACGGTTGGAACGAGCGGGCACCCGACAGCCCGATGGCGAGACGGCAGCGCAAGCCAGCCAAATGAGCACTCGACGCCGCGTTGTTCGACGCAGCGGCGAGACGGGGCCGCGAGGAACGAGCGGACCCGCCGAGCCAGCGGAGGAGAAGAACAAGAAGAACCAGCGGAGGAGAAGAACAAGAAGAAATAGGTTCGGCGCGGCGTTCCCGGGGAGCAGGGGGGATTCCCCCGGGAACGCCGCGCCGAGGCACGCGGCGCAACAGTTGGGGGAACCGGCGCTCTGCGTGCGGGTTGACGCGGGATCAACCAATGAAATATTAAACAATGTTCTACCCGCGAGTAAAGTCGAAACCTGTCGCATCCCCGACATTGACGGAAACCCGCCAGCCTGGCACGCTTGCCAGATGCCCGAACCCAACGGTCAGCACCCCGTCGCCACCGCGCCGCTGGCGCACAGTTGGCCGCAGATGCTCACCGAGGAGGAGATCAGCTTCGTCTATATGGCGATCGTCGGCCACCCCTCACCGAGTCGTGAACAGCTGCTGGAGAGCGGCATCGACGCCCACCTCGTCGACCAGGCCAGCCGTATGCTGCACGCTCGCGGGCTGCTGGTCATCGCGGCCGACGGCACCTGGGAGGTGCCGGCCCCCGACATCGCCCTGCCGGCCTGGGCCGCTGACACGGAGCGGCGGGCCCGCGCGTGGCGAGCGACGGCGAGCGAACTGCACCAGGTGTATTCGGCGGCCCGGCAGGCCAAGGCACTGAACTCGGAAAATCGGGACATCGGCACGCTCGCGGACATCGCCTCCGCGACGGCCACCATCACCGCGGGCGCGACCAAGGAGATCCTCTGCATCCGGGCCGCGTCGCGTCGCACCGAGCAGTTGCTCCTCGACCCCTACAACTCGCACCGCGAGATCTTCCGCAACGCGGCCGGGCACCCCATCAATGTGCAGGCGATCTACGACCCGGCCATCCTCGACACGTCCGGAACGCTGGAAGCGTTGCGAGAGAGAATCATCGGCGGCGAGGAGGTACGGCTGACCGGCCCCATCCACTTCTCGGCCATCATCGTCGACGAAATGGCCGCGGTGATCGAGTTCAGCAATATCGACCCCTCCGGCAGCGGCGCGCTCCTGGTGCGCAGCCGGCCCTTCGTCACCGCGCTCGTGCGCATCATGCGCGCCCTGTGGGCGCTTGCCGTGCCGCTCTCGAGCGAGGCCGCGGCGCCACTGCCGTCCACGGCCGCCAGCCGCGATGCCATCATCCTCAAGCTCCTCGCCAGCGGGGCGACGGACTCCACGATCACCCGGCGGCTGGGCACCTCTCAACGCACGGTGGAGCGCCGGGTGCGGCACCTGATGGACAGTCTCGGGGCCGAAACGCGCTTCCAGGCGGGAGTCGAGGCGGCCCGCCAGGGGCTGGTCTGATTGCCGCCGCCGGGTGGGCATAGACTGATGTGTTCCCGAGTCAGCTGACCGAACGCGAGACACAGTGAGCACCACCCCCTCCACCGCGACTACCGATGTGGTCGCCCGGGAGATCGCCCACGAGCAGGCCCACGTCGATCGGGTGTATGCCGAACTGGGCCGCGCCAGCGAGCGCGCCGGCCTGGTCGCCCAGGACGGTCTGGCCCGCGGCCGGACCGATCGCACCGGTGACATCCGTGACGAGGAGATCACCGGGCTCTTCGAACGCGACGCCTTGATGTTCCATGCCGCGCGGCGTCAGGCCAGCCTGGATCAGCAGTACGAGGGCCTGGTCTTCGGCCGGCTCGACCTGGTGGACCTGGGGACGCGACGAGTTGACCCCGTGGACGAGTTGCCCGACGAGTGGTGGCTCGACCCGGATCGCGAAGTGCGCTATATCGGGCGGCTCGGGGTCCGCGACGAGGAGTACGAGCCCCTCGTCATCGACTGGCGCGCACCGGCTGCGTCGGCGTTTTATCAGGCCACGCCGGTCCAGCCGCAAGGGGTCATCCGGCGGCGCGTATTGCGCAGCTCCGGCCCGACCGTCGTCGGCGTCGAGGACGATCTGATGGCACCGGCCGCACCCGACGACATCGTCATCACCGGTGACGGCGCCCTGATGGCCGCGCTCACCCGCACCCGGGGCAGTCGGATGCGCGACATCGTCGCAACCATCCAGCGCCACCAGGACGAAGCGATCCGCGCCCCGGGCCGTGGCGTCACGGAGATCACCGGCGGCCCCGGCACGGGCAAGACGGTGGTGGCGCTGCACCGCGCGGCATACCTGCTCTACAGCGAACGCCGACGGTATGAGGGGGGTGGAGTCCTCGTCGTCGGGCCCTCGAGCGCCTACACGGCATACATCGAGCGCGTCTTGCCTTCTCTCGGTGAGGAATCCGTCCTGCTGCGCTCGCTCGGCGATGTCGTCGACGCCATCACGACCGGACGCCTGGACCGGCCCGAGGTCGCGGCCGTCAAGGGAACGCTGCGGGTCCGTGAACTGCTGAAGCGGGCGGCCCGCGGTCGCGTCCCGGACGCGCCGGACACCTTCCGCGCGTTCGTGGGTGGGCAGGCGATCACGTTGGCGCCCAACGTGCTTGACGGCATCCGCCGGAAGGTACTCAACGGTCATGCCCGCAATGCCGCGACCGCCGCTGCCCGCGGGATGCTGGCGGAGGCAGCGTGGGCCACTCACCGCACGGGTGAGCGCGGGGACTTCATGGAGGCCTTCGAGGAGTCGATGGCGGTCGACGACTTCATGGAGTCCTGGTGGCCGCAGGTCGACCCGCGCGAGGTGCTGCTGTGGCTGGCTGACACGGACCTCGCCTACCGGCACGGCCGCGGCGTCTTCAACGACGGCGAACTGGCCGCCTTCGCCGAATCGATCCGCGACGCAATCGAACTCGGCTCCTGGTCGGTTGCAGACGTTGCCCTGATCGATGACCTCTCGGCGCGGCTCGGCCTGGTCCAGGAGGCGGACGCCGAGGATCGCGGCTTCTACGAGATCGACGAACTCGACGGCCGGCTGGGCGCCGAAGTGCGCGCTTTGGGCGGGCGCGTGAGCGCTGCGGACACGCCCGCGGCATACCGCGGTGATACGCGAGATGCGTTGCTGCGCGGGCGGATCGGCCAGCCCGACGAATACGCGCACATTCTCGTCGACGAGGCCCAGGACCTCTCCCCCATGCAGTGGCGGATGGTCGGGCGGCGCGCGGAGTATGCGTCGTGGACGATCGTCGGCGACGCGGCGCAAGCCGCGTGGTCCGATGCCGCGGAAGCCGGCCGAGCCCGCGACGACGCGTTCGGCGCCCAGCCGCGCCGCACCTTCCACCTCGACACGAACTACCGCAATGCCCGCGAGATCTTCGACTACGCCAGAGACGTGATCCTGCCCCTCGTGCCCGACGCCGATATCCCGAATGCGGTGCGCGAGACCGGCAGTCATCCTCGGGAGGCCGTGCTGAGCCTCGACACGCTGACCGATGTCACCGCGGAGGTGGACCGGCTGGCCGAGGACGTGGCCGGCTCCATCGCCGTCATCAGCCCAGCCCGGTATGCCGCGCGCCTGGCCCCCCTGGACGGCGCCCACGACAACCGCGTCGTCGTCATCGACCCGATGTCGACGAAGGGACTGGAGTGGGACGCCACCGTGGTCGTCGACCCTGACGCCATCGTCGACGAGGCGCCCGGCGGCATCCGGATCCTCTATGTCGCCTTGACGCGGGCAGCGCATCGGATGACGGTGCTGCGCCCGGTGCGCTGATCAAGACGACACGTGCACAGCGGCGCCCCCTAGCGATCGGCGCCCGGTCAGGCTCGCCGGGTCACGGCGCGTTCAGGGTGCGTTCAGGGTGCGGATGTACGCCGACCCTTCGGGGATACCTCCCGGGAGCAGGTTGGTCGCGTAGCTCGTGAACGCCACCAGCCGGCCATCGGTGGTGATGCGGGGAGTGACGGTTTGACCGTCAGGAATCTCCCCGCTGACAGCAGCGGACAGGGCGGTCGTCGTCCGCGATGTGCGATCCCACGCGAACGGCTGCGCCGGAGCGCCGCCGGGCCCAGGGGCGAGACCACCGGCTTGACGTACACGATGCGCGAACCATCGCCCGATGTTGAGATCCGAGAAGGGCACCGGACGTCGCCGGACGTGCCCTCCAGCGGCGCGAGGAATCTCAGCCCACCGGTGTTGGTGTCCAGGACGGCCGCGACGGCCGCACGTGGCTCTTCACGGAGTGCTTGTCCGACCACCAGGGAGCCGTCGGCGCTGGCGCCGTCGTAGTCGAAATACCAGCCCTGCGGGTTGGGGGCATCGAAGACCAGGCTCGGACGGTTCGTGCCGACCTGACGATAGATGTCGAACTGTCCGTCGGGATTCCAGAAGAACACCCGGCCACCCGGCCCCATCCGGGTCTGCCCACGCATGTCACGCAGGCCGAGGGTTTCGCCGGTGGCGCGGTCCAAGCGCACATAGTGCGGAACACGCCCCTCTCGGTGCAGCAGGACGAAGCGTCCGGTCTCGCTCATGTCGATCACCCCCGCCCCCGACGCGAGGAGCCGCAGAGGGCCGGCCACGGCGAGCGCGGTCAAGGACCAGACGGCAACCAGGGCCGCGAGGGTCAGGCTCGCTCGACGCCGGATGCGAGGCAGGGTGCACTCCATACCAGCACCCCGTCGCGTGCCGTCACGAACGGCAACACCCACTGAAGGATGTTGTCGCCGGCAACGGCATACCGCTCAATCCAGCAGCGGGTGGCGTGCGATGATCGCGTCGCGGCCGGGGCCGACACCGATCGCGGAGACCCGGGCGCCGATGAGTTCCTCGACGCGCAGGATGTAAGCCTGGGCATTCGCCGGCAGGTCCTCGAAGGTCCGCACGCCGGTGATGTCCTCCCACCAGCCGTCCATCTCCTCGTAGATGGGCTTGGCGTGGTGGAAGTCGCTCTGGTTGACCGGCATCTCGTCGTGGCGGACGCCGTCGACGTCGTAGGCGACGCAGATCGGGACCTTCTCGAGGCCGGTGAGGACGTCGAGCTTGGTGACCACGAAGTCGGTCACGCCGTTGATGCGGGTGGCGTAGCGGCCGATGACGACATCCATCCAGCCGCAGCGGCGAGGGCGGCCGGTCGTGGTGCCGTATTCCGCGCCGGTCTTGCGCAGGAACTCGCCGTCGTCGTCGAAAAGCTCTGTGGGGAAAGGCCCTTCGCCGACCCGGGTGGTGTAGGCCTTGAGGACCGCGATGACCCGCGACACCCGCGTCGGCGGGATGCCGGAGCCCGTGCACGCCCCGCCCGCCGTGGCCGAGGAGGAGGTCACATACGGGTAGGTGCCGTGGTCGACGTCGAGGAGGGTCGCCTGGCCGGCCTCCAGCAGGACGTTGCGTCCCTCGTTGAGAGCCTGCTCGAGCAGGAGTGTCGTGTCGGTGACCATCGGGGCCAGCCGCTCGGCATACGGCAGCAGCTCGTCCATGACCTCCTGGACGGTGATCGCGCGCCGGTTGTAGATCTTGGTCAGCACCTGGTTCTTGAACGCCAGCGCCGCCTCGACCTTCTGCTCGAGGATGTGCGGGTCGAAGAGGTCCTGGACGCGAATCCCGTTGCGGGACATCTTGTCCGCATAGGTCGGCCCGATGCCGCGGCCCGTCGTGCCGATCTTGCGCGAGCCGAGGAAGCGCTCCCCGACCTTGTCGAGGGTGCGGTTGTACGGCGTGATGACGTGCGCGTTGGCGCTGACGACGAGCTTCTCGGTGGACACCCCCCGCGCCTCCAGGTCGTCGATCTCCCGGAAGAGCACCTCGAGGTCGATGACGACGCCGTTGCCGATGACCGGCGTGCACGTGGGGGTGAGGATGCCGCTGGGCAGCAGGTGCAGCGCGTACTTCTCGCCGTCGATGACGATCGTGTGCCCGGCGTTGTTGCCGCCGTTGAACTTCACGACATAGTGGACGTCCGACCCCATGAGGTCGGTGGCCTTGCCCTTGCCCTCGTCGCCCCACTGGGCGCCGACCAGCACGATCGCCGGCATGTCCTACTCCCCTTCGTCGGTGAACCAACAGCCAGGCTAGTCGTATGCCGCGTCAGCTCGTCCCCGTGTCCGCGCCGTCTCGCTCCGGGCCGAACTTGTAGGGCGTGGTCGTCGCGACCCGTTGCAGACCGAGGCCAGTCAGGATGGGCTCGGAGTCGGGAGAGGCGTCGACGCGGGCGAGGGTCGCGCCCCGCTCCAGCGCCCAGCGGGCGCGGGTGGCGAGCAGGGCGCGGAAGAGGCCCTTGCGGCGCCAGTCCGGGTGGGTCGAGCCGCCCCACATGCCGGCGAAATTGGTTCCGGGAGTGAGGCTTACGCGGGCCGCGCAGAGGACTGGACCGTCAGCGGACTCCTCGGCCAGCAGGGAGAGCTCATTCGGGTCAGCCGCGTCAAGCAGCTCGTCGTCGCGGCTCGTGTCGGTGTCGGCGCGCCCCCACGCTCCCGACCAGACCAGTTCATACAGCTGCTTGACTCGGCGGGCGTCGCCGTGGGTGGCGACCTCCCGGATCGTCACGCCGGCCGGCAGGACGACGTCTGCGGCGAGCACCGGCAACTCCCCGAGCATCAGCGCCTCGTCCGCCTCCTTGACGAAGCCCGCGCGGGTCAGACGTTCGCCGAGGTCGGCGGGCACGTCATACGAATAGGTCTTCCACTCCAACGGGATCCCGAGAGAAGCGAAATGGTCCCGCTCCCCCGCGATCACGGCGTCCGGATCGGGGCCCAGCCCGGCCGGGCAGTCGACCATCGCCCACGGGTCGTCCGGATCGGAGGAGATCACCCGGAAGACGTGTCCGACGCGCTCCCGCGTCGAGCGCGTCGAGCCCTCCCCCGCGCCGAGCCGGATCTGCTCCTGGAAGGCGGCGAGCAGGTGCTCCGGGGTCATAGGCCCAGCTCTCGTGCCGCCTCGGGACTGGACGCGCGGAGGAACTCGGTGCACCGCATACGTTCGTCCTCCTCGTCGATCTCTCCGGCCGCCTTCGCGAGCGCGGCGAGCGCGCGCAGGAATCCGCGGTTGGGCTCGTGCGACCACGGGATCGGGCCCTGGCCGCGCCAGCCGGCCCGGCGCAGGGCGTCCAGTCCGCGGTGGTATCCCGTGCGGGCATACGCGTAGGCCTGCACCGGGTGGTCGGCCTCCAGGGAGGATTCGGCGAGTACCGCCCACGCGAGCGACGAGGCGGGGTATGCCGCGGCGACCCGCCCCGGTCGCTCCTCACCTTCGGCGATCATCGCCGCCGCCGGGTCGTCGGGAAGGTGCGTTTCGGGGATACCGAGCAGGTCTGTCATACCGCCCACATTAGGGGCTGATTCCTCGCTGGGGATTCTCAACGGCCGTGGCGGGCAATAGCATCAGCAGTGGCCGGCGGGACGGCTCGCGGGCACGATTCGAAGCGGGAGTTGACGAGAAGATGAATGCCGACCAGGCAGCCCAGATGACCAGCGGCAAGGGGTTCATCGCTGCCCTCGACCAGAGCGGTGGGAGCACCCCGAAAGCCCTGAAGCTCTATGGCATCGACGAGAGCGCCTACAGCAACGACGAAGAGATGTTCGACCTCGTCCACGAGATGCGCTGCCGCATCATGACCTCGCCGGCCTTCACGGGCGAGCGGGTCATCGCGGCGATCCTTTTCGAGATGACGATGGACCGGCAGGTCGAGGGCAAGGACACGGCCGACTACTTGTGGGAGGACAAGCACGTCGTGCCCTTCCTCAAGATCGACAAAGGCCTGGCCGAGGAGGCCGACGGGGTGCAGCTGATGAAGCCGATGCCCGACCTCGACGCCCTGCTGGCGCGGGGGGTGGCCAAGGGCATCTTCGGGACCAAGGAGCGCTCGGTCATCAACGCCGCCAACGCCGCCGGCATCCAGGCCGTCGTCGACCAGCAGTTCGAGGTCGGCCGGCAGGTGCTCTCGCACGGGCTGATGCCGATCATCGAGCCGGAGGTCAACATCAAGGCCGCGGACAAGCAGGAGTGCGAGGACCTCCTCAAGGCGGCGCTGCTGGCCGGGCTCGACGGAGTCGCCGACGGGCAGCAGGTGATGTTCAAACTCACTCTGCCGAGCACGGACGACTTCTATGCCGAACTCATCGCGCACCCCAAGGTGATGCGGGTCGTCGCGCTGTCCGGCGGCTACAGCCGCGAAGAGGCGAACGAGATGCTGGCCCGCAACCCCGGCATGATCGCGTCCTTCTCGCGGGCGCTCTCCGAGGGCCTGACCGCGCAGATGAGCGACGAGGAGTTCAACACCACGCTGGATGCCAGCATCCAGGCGATCTACGACGCCTCCATCACCTAAGCAGGCAGCGAGAGTCCTTCCCGCACCGCGTGATCGGCTGCGGGAAGGACTCTTGGTCCGGCAGGTTTTCCGCAGGGCACTCGCGTTCGCCTTGCGCTCCCCGGCGGGCCCGGCACCCTGGCCACCATCGCCGTCGCGCGAACACCAGGCCGTTGTCGCCGCGACCCTGGTCAGGCTCGAGTCGAGCTGTCCGCCGGCTCTCC
>Ga0209607_1004703_pt1 | contig 10085 bp, 7 predicted proteins | sample AD_UKC117_MetaG_FD_184413 | JGI IMG/M metagenome (GOLD analysis project Ga0209607, IMG submission 184413) | Active sludge microbial communities of municipal wastewater-treating anaerobic digesters from Hong Kong - AD_UKC117_MetaG (SPAdes)... | ecosystem: Engineered > Bioreactor > Anaerobic >... | reverse complement strand
TGTTTGACAACTCCCGCAAGGCAAACGCGGTCAAGACAGATGCCAACAGACCCCTCAAATCGCTCTCTGACAGCCTCAAAGGCAAGCAGGGACGATTCCGTCAGAACCTGCTCGGTAAGAGGGTTGACTATTCGGCACGTTCGGTCATTGTTGTAGGCCCCGAGCTTAAACTGCATGAGACAGGTATTCCGAAGGATATGGCTGCTGAGCTGTATAAGCCGTTTATTATACGCAAGCTTATAGAACGCGGAATTGTCAAGACCGTTAAGAGCGCCAAGAAGATTGTTGACAGGAAGGATCCTGTGGTATGGGATATCCTGGAGAATGTTCTCAAGGGACATCCAGTGATGCTGAACCGCGCTCCCACGCTTCACAGGCTGGGGATTCAGGCTTTCCAGCCCAAACTGATAGAAGGTAAGGCCATTCAGCTTCATCCGCTGGTATGTACCGCCTTTAACGCTGACTTTGACGGTGACCAGATGGCTGTACACCTGCCCCTGGGCAACGCCGCCATCCTGGAAGCACAGATGCTTATGCTTGCATCGCATAACATACTGAACCCGGCCAACGGCGCTCCCATTACAGTGCCCTCACAGGATATGGTGCTTGGTCTCTATTATATCACCAAGGCACGCGTAAGCACTGAGACCATCAAGGTTAAAGGCGAAGGAACGGTCTTCTATTCTCCCGAAGAGGTGCGTATAGCTTACAACGAAGGCAAGATAGACCTGCATGCCGTTATCAAGGTTAAGGTAAATGACATGGTTGACGATCAGAAGGTTAACCGTCTGATTGAGACCACCGTGGGTAGAGTGATCTTCAATGAATTCGTGCCAGAGGAGGTAGGCTATATCAATGAACTTCTGACCAAGAAATCACTCCGAGACATCATCGGTACCGTGCTCAAGAAAGCAGGCACTGCAAAAACTGCGGACTTCCTTGATGCAATCAAGGATCTCGGATTCCGAATGGCATTTACCGGAGGTCTCTCTTTCAATCTTGATGACGTTATCATTCCGCAGGAGAAGGAGATGTTTGTTCAGGAGGGATACGAGCAGGTTGACGAAGTTCTTTCAAACTACAGCATGGGGTTCATTACCAACAATGAAAGGTATAACCAGATCATTGATATATGGACCCATGTCAATGCACGTCTGACCCAGACTCTGATGAAGCAGCTTTCTACTGACAAGCAGGGCTTCAATTCGGTTTACATGATGCTTGACTCAGGCGCGAGGGGTTCAAAGGAACAGATCCGTCAGCTCTCAGGCATGAGGGGTCTTATGGCCAAACCTCAGAAATCAGGAGCATCCGGATCAGAGATCATCGAAAACCCGATTCTTTCAAACTTCAAAGAGGGGCTCTCCGTACTCGAGTACTTCATCTCAACCCATGGTGCCCGAAAAGGTCTCGCTGACACTGCTCTCAAGACTGCAGATGCAGGATACCTTACCCGAAGGCTGGTTGACGTGTCACAGGATGTGATTATCACCGAGGAAGACTGCGGCACACTACGTGGACTGGCGGCTACTGCCATCAAGAACAATGAGGAGGTAGTTGAGTCACTTTATGACAGGATCCTTGGCCGCACCACTGTGCATGATATCTACAATCCCCTTACCGGTGAGCTGATAGTATCATCCGGGTCAGAGATAACCGAAGATGTCGCCAACCGCATTGACGAGTCGCCCATAGAGCAGGTTGAGATCCGTTCAGTGCTTACCTGTGAATCAAAGAAGGGAGTCTGTGCCAAATGCTATGGCCGTAACCTGGCAACCGGAAGGATGGTTCAGAAGGGCGAGGCCGTGGGGGTCATAGCCGCACAGAGTATCGGTGAGCCTGGCACCCAGCTTACACTACGTACATTCCACGTGGGAGGTACAGCATCAAACATCACCACCGAGTCAAGCCTTATTGCCAGGTATGGCGGAGTGGCTGTAATTGAGGAGGTCAGAACCGTATCCAAAAAGGATCCTGAGAAAGGTGCTATTGACATCGTAATAGGACGCCTGGGAGAACTGAGGATAGTTGATAAGACAACGGGAATCGCACTGACAACCCATACCATTCCTTACGGAAGCAGGCTCTACATCAAACCCAACCAGGAGGTAAAGAAAGGCGATCTCATTTGCGAATGGGATCCCTTCAATGCCGTCATCATCTCCGAGGTGTCAGGTAAGGTGGCATTTGACTACCTCATTGAGGGCGTGACCTACCGCGAAGAGTCTGACGAACAGACAGGCTTCAAGGAGAAGGTGATCATTGAAAGCAGGGACAAGACCAAGAACCCGACTATCAAGATCATGTCAGCCGAAGGAGTGGAGATCAAGTCTTACAACCTGCCCGTTGGCGCTCACCTGGTAACCGACCTGAACAAGATGGTGGAAGCCGGCGATACCATTGTCAAGATACCAAGAGCAGTTGGCAAATCTGGTGATATCACCGGTGGTCTGCCAAGGGTAACTGAACTGTTCGAGGCACGCAATCCGTCCAACCCGGCTATTGTGACCGAGATTGACGGTGAGGTGACCTATGGTAAGATCAAGAGAGGTAACAGGGAAATCTCAATCACCTCCAAGTCAGGTGAGATGAAGAAGTACCTTGTGCCGCTGTCAAAGCAGATACTTGTACAGGAGAATGATTATGTCAGGGCCGGAACACCCCTCTCTGACGGTGCCATCACTCCGGCAGACATCCTTGCTATCAAGGGTCCGACAAAGGTCCAGGAGTATATAGTCAATGAGATACAGGAGGTTTATCGCCTCCAGGGTGTGAAGATCAATGACAAGCACTTTGAGATTATTGTCAGACAAATGATGCGCAAGGTGGAGATAATTGATCCGGGTGATACCAAATTCCTTGAACGTCAGGTGGTTGACAAACTGGAGTTTATGGATGAGAATGACTGGGTCTACGGCAAGAAGATAGTTCTTGATGCCGGTGACAGTCAGACCCTCAGGCCGGGTCAGGTGATCACTGCCCGCAAGCTCAGGGACGAAAACTCACTGCTCAAGCGCCGAGACCTCAAGCTCATTGAGTCAAGGGATGCCGTGCCTGCAACCTCACAGCAGGTGTTGCAGGGTATCACCCGCGCTGCACTCCAGACCAACAGCTTCTTCTCGGCAGCATCATTCCAGGAGACAACCAAGGTCCTTAATGAAGCTGCAATTCTCGGGAAGATAGATTTCCTCGAGGGACTCAAGGAGAACGTCATCGTCGGACACCTTATCCCGGCAGGAACAGGTCTCAGAGAGTACAACAACGTTATCGTTGGATCTCTGGAGGATTATGAGTCACTCGTTCATGCCAGCCCAAGTACCAGCGAAGTAGAACAGGAATAAAAACAGGATCATGTCAGAAAATAAGAATCAGGGACAGTTCAATATCGAACTGAGTGAAGAGGTTGCCGAGGGTGTATACTCAAACCTGGCAGTTATTACTCATTCACCGGCTGAGTTTGTCATTGACTTTATCAGGATTATGCCCGGCGTGCCCAAATCAAAGGTCAAATCCAGGATCATCCTTACGCCGGAGCATGCCAAGAGGTTTGTGGCTGCTCTCTCTGACAATATTGCCAAGTATGAGTCTGTGCATGGACCCATCCGTGAAAACAAGGGATCAGGCCCGGTAATGCCCGTAACTTTCGGAGGGCCGACAGCCCAGGCATGATTTCTCACCAGTATAAGATGAGCCGGTTGATGAATCAGCCGGCTTTCTTTTTTTGCACAGATGGAAAATATGCGTTATTTTGCACTGTCTAATTACCTCAGAACCATGAAAAGAAACAGGATAACGGCCACGGTGGCCATGATTATTCTGATCATTGCCGGGATGGTGATGTCAGGGGGATGCAAGAAACAACCGAAGTGCGGATGTGACGGTGATGCACTTGACACTCTGAGACAAACCCATGTCAACATATCATATGATGCAGTGAACAGGACCGCGCGTTTTACTCCTATCTGGGATTCTTATTCTATCTATTATTTCTGCAATCCCTCCCAGTGGATCAGTGAGCTGACCAAGTTCAAGCAGGGCGAAGAGATACTGGTCTCGGGTCCCTACTTCTACGAATGCAACTACTTGATGAACAGCAGTAACTCCTATTACTACAGTTACATGAGGATATACCAGATCCAGGTGACGGATTTACAGGCGTATGAGTGGGGGAAGTAGGTTTGTATGATTCATCAATGATGTCACGGCATCTGTGGCACTATACAACATATCATTCATCGGGGCCGGCAATGTGGCAGGATCACTTGCTGCAGGGCTGGCTGCCGCAGGTCACAGGATACTCTCCGTTGCTTCAAGGGGCGGAGAGAGCGCCAGGGAACTGGCGGCTCCCTTCGGGGCAGAATGGCGCCGTGACCTGACAGTTCCCGCAGGATGTGACCTCCTCATAGTATCAGTCTCCGATATCGCTGTCGGAGAAGTAGCTGAGAAGGCTGTCATCTCCCCTGGCACGCTCATTGCCCATACCGCAGGCAGCGTGCCTCTTGCAGCGCTGGGCCGCAGCAGCGGCGCCGGAGTACTCTACCCGTTGCAGACATTCACGAAAGGATTCCCTCCTGATCTCAGCCAGGTGCCTTTTTTTATTGAGGCTACTGACAGTAAAACCCTGCAGCTGCTTAGAGAAATAGGAGAAAACATAGGGGCAGGAGCCTGGGACTGTGACTCGGAGAACAGGCGGAAACTGCACGTGGCAGCAGTCTTCACCAATAACTTCTCAAACTTTATGATGACCACCGGGGAGATCATAGCCAGGGAGGCCGGTATTGATCCGGTGCTGCTTCGCCCACTCATAGGCGAGACAGCCCGTAAGGCATTGCGCACCGGCCCCGAAGCAGCCCAAACCGGTCCTGCCGTCAGAGATGACACCGGTACGCTGAAAAGTCATATCGATTTGCTATCTTTCTCACCACAATACCAGAAACTATACCGGTTGGTCAGCAGAATGATAGCCGACCATTACAGCAAAATGAAAAAATGACCAATTTCAAGGAAGAACTACGGGGAGTAAAAGCATTTGTTTTTGATATTGACGGTGTACTGTCAACACAGACCATAAGTCTTTCTGTTTGGGGTGTCCCGCTCAGGACCGTCAACCTCAGGGACGGTTATGCCCTGCAACTGGCAGTGAAAAAAGGGTATCACGTGGGGGTTATTTCAGGATCCAACTCCAGGGAGTATATCAAACGACTGAAAACCCTGGGCATTGGTGATATCTATCTCAATTCACGCACCAAGAAGGAGAGTATGATGGAACTTGCTGCCAGATGGAATGTGGATCTCAAGCATATACTCTATATGGGTGACGATATTCCCGACTTCGAGGTGATGAAGATGGTGGGTTTGCCTGCCTGCCCTGCAGATGCCGACAGTGAGATCAAGCAGATAGCTGTCTATATCTCCGACAAAAATGGCGGAGAAGGGTGTGTGCGCGATGTCATTGAACAGGCGTTACGCCTTCACAAAAACTGGATGGATCATGAAGCATTCTCCTGGTGAACAATTAAGAGACCTGATGACCCTGGTCCGGTTACCCAACCTCATGGTTGTGGCACTGACCATGATGCTCATGCGGTATGCCATCATCAGACCTCTTCTCGGGGCCATGCCGGTGACACTTGCCGGTGAACCAATGCTGAGCACTGTGATGACCTTCCGTCTGGGATGGATAGATTTCGTTATCCTGGTTATCTCAACATGCCTGATAACAGCAGCCGGATATGTCATCAACGATTATTTTGACATCCGTGCCGACCTGATCAACAGGGGCTCCATCATTGTTGGTAATACTATTACCAGACGAAAGGCCATGATGTATCACAACATCCTGAATATTTTGGGCGTGGCAGGCGGCACATACGTATCCGCAAGAGTAGGTTACGTGTGGCTGGGGGTCTTCTTCGTCCTTATATCAGGCCTGCTATGGTTCTATTCAGGTACTTATAAAAGACAGTTCCTAATAGGAAATATTGTAGTCGCTCTGCTTGTAGCCATGGTTCCTATGCTCGTGGTGGTCTATGATGCCGGGCCCATCTACAGATATTACTCCCATGCGGCAACCGATTTTCCCGGTGTGGCAATACTCTTCTGGTGGGTGGGTGGCTTTGCCCTCTTTGCCTTCCTGACCACACTTATACGTGAAATAATCAAGGACATGGAAGATTTTGAAGGTGACAGGGAGACAGGAAGAAAGACCCTTCCCGTGAAGTCCGGGTTCACAATCTGCCGGGTGGTGGTCGTGGTACTGACCCTGATGACCATTCTGCTGCTCTATTTTGTCTGGTTCAGGTACCTTAATGACAGGATCACCCTTATCTATATATCTCTTCTGCTGGCATTGCCTATGGCCGTTGTCATATACAGGGTCATCACTGCCGGTGAGAAACAGCACCTTCATTTTGCCAGCAGGCTCATGAAACTGGTCATGCTCTTTGGAATACTCTATTCACTTGTTGCAGGTGCTATCATCACCTCGGGTAATATTCTTTAGGATGATTGATGACGGCCTGCACCATTATGATCTTATCCTTGCCTCTGCGTCGCCCCGTCGCCGTCAGCTGATGCACGAGGCCGGCTTTAGTTTCAGGACAGCAGAAACCGGTTTTACCGAACAATGGCCTCCACATCTCAGGGGTAAGGAGATAGCCGAATTCCTTGCTGCCGGCAAGGCTGATTCATGGAGTGAAAATATTGCCCCGCGGCAGATAGTCATCACGGCTGACACCATTGTCTGGTGCCGTGAGAGGCTTCTTGGCAAACCCCGCGATGATGATGAGGCAGTCAGTTTCCTTAAGCAGCTCTCGGGATGCAGGCATGAGGTTATCACCGGCATCTGTCTCAGAGACAGCGGGAGAAAGAGCGTCTTCTCCGTATCCACAGGAGTAACCTTCCGCGAGCTGAGCCATGAGGAGATTGTTTTTTACGTGGAGAATTACCGGCCTCATGACAAGGCAGGAGCCTACGGTATCCAGGAATGGATAGGCATGAGGGGCATAACCGCCATCGAAGGTTCATACTATAACGTGGTGGGAATGCCGGTTAGCGAACTATACACCGCACTGATACAATTTACCGGAAACAAAACCAAAACGATATGAAGAAACAGATTATGGCAGCCATGCTGCTGCTGGCGCTTGCTGCGCCGGGTGCACTGGCAGACGAGGGGATGTGGATCCCCGTGCTGATTGAAAAGTACAACATCAAACTGATGCAGGAGAACGGCTTTAAGCTGACCGCTGAGGATATTTACAGTATAAATAAAGCCTCAATGAAGGATGCGGTGGTACTTTTTGGCGGAGGGTGCACCGGTGAGTTTATCTCAGACAAGGGCCTGATAATCACTAACCATCACTGTGGGTATGGATATATCCACCGCCACTCAACGCTTGAACATGACTACCTTACTGATGGATTCTGGGCTGCATCACATGCAGAGGAACTGCCTAACCCTGGACTCTCGGTAACCATACTGAAATATATGGAGGATGTTACTGACAGGGTACTGCAGGGAGTGACTGACAATATGGAGAGTGAGAAACGTGAGGCAATCATAAATGCCAATATCACCGCCATTAATGCTGAAGCGGTCAAGGGAACACATTACCTGTCAGCTGTCAGACCATTCTACCTGGGGAACCAGTATTTCCTGATTGTAAATGAGGTATTCCGCGATGTAAGGCTGGTAGGAGCTCCTCCATCTGCCATCGGTAAGTTCGGAGGAGATACCGACAACTGGGTGTGGCCCAGGCATACGGGTGACTTCTCCCTCTTCCGGGTCTATGCTGACAAGGAAAACAATCCGGCTGCATATTCGGCTGACAACCTGCCCTATCATCCGGCATACCACTTCCCGGTTTCACTCGCCGGAGTGAAGGAGGGCGACTTCACAATGGTCTTCGGTTATCCCGGCAGAACCCAGGAGTATGCTCCCTCACATCACATCACAATGCTGAAGGATGTCATCTATCCAAAGCAGGTTGAGATACGCGGCAAAAAAATCTCCATCATGGAACAGGAGATGGCCAATGATCCTCTTGTAAGGCTGAAGTACACTGGCAAGTCATTCGGACTGGCCAATGGCTGGAAGAAATGGATCGGAGAGATACAGAGCCTTGACAGGATGAATGGGGTGGAACGGAAGGAGGCGTCTGAGAAGGAGTTCTCCGAATGGGTTTCTGCCGATCCGGGACGCACACGGAAATATGGCAATATACTCAGCGAATATGCCAAAATATATGAAGAGTATACACATAACTACCTGGTAGCCATCTATACCAATGAGGTGTTCGGCTCAACCGGGGTGGAGCCGGCAGCTTTGGCTGGTGCTTTCAACAGGGCTGTTGAGATAGCCGGCAAAAAGGATACCGGCCAGAAAGCGGAGCTTGAAAAGGAGCTTCAACGACTGAGTGGTTATGCTGACAATTTCTTCCGCAACTTTGACATGAATGTGTCAAAGCAGTTGTTTGTTGCCGTAATGGAGCTTTACGGAAACAATATCGGCTCTGAGTGGCAGACAGATGCCTACAGGGAGCTCGCATCCTCTGCCGGGGGAGATTTCGAATCCGTTGCCGACAGGCTCTTTGCCAGGTCTCTCTTCACTGATGAGGCAAAGGTGAAGGATCTTATAAATAACTTCAACCCTAAAAAAGTGGAGAAGGACCCGTTTTACAGAATGGCACTTTCATCCTCAGAGCTCATCAGGTCAAGGATTAATGAAAAAATGGATGCTGCCGACAGGAGGCTGGCGGAGCTGAACAAGCTGTACATGGCGGCTCAGATGGAGAAGGGTAATGACAAGATCTTTTATCCTGACGCCAACTCCACCCTCAGGCTGGCATATGGCAAGGTCATGGGGTATGATTCGCGTGATGCCGTCTATCATAAGCATCAGACCACCCTTACGGGAGTAATGGAAAAGGATAACCCGGAGATATATGATTATGATGTGCCTGACAGGTTGAGGGAGCTCTATGAACAGAAGGATTTTGGCAGGTATGCCGTCAACGGCGATGTGCCGGTCTGCTTCATTGCCAACAATCATACCACAGGAGGTAATTCAGGCAGCCCGGTACTCAATGCAGAGGGTCACCTGATAGGGGTCAACTTTGACAGGGCATGGGAAGGAGTTGCATCTGACATTATGTTCAATCCGAAGCAGAGCCGCAATATCAGCCTTGATATCAGGTATGCGCTGTTCCTTATAGACAAGTTTGCGGGAGCAGGCTATCTTATTGATGAGATGACACTGGTTGGTGAGCCTCAGCATACTCCATGACCTGGAAGACAAACGCCTGCAGCCTGGTCTCCAGGGATACGGTATCCTGTCCGTCATATGGAATATTGAGGAAGGGTATGCTGTTGTAGTCCTTTCTGAATGAATCACTTACCGATGCAACCAGTGTTCCCGGCATACAGGTAAAGGGAAGTATGGCTGCTATGCCTGAAACGCCCCTCTGTGCCAGCGCTGCCGAGGTGCCCATGGCTATCGGGGGATCTCCGTCATAGAATTCGCTGACATACCTGTTGCTCAGCTCAAGCATCTCATGAAGGGAGACATCCTTGGTAGTGTCTGTATATTTGTTGATGCCCCTGAGGAGATAGTCAACGATCACCTCCTGGCCAATTGCCTGGATCTTTGATTTGATCACTCCCCTGGTGTCATTCTTCCACCGGCTGTCGCGCGTATATCGATGAGTGGAGTAGGTTATCCACTCCGAGAAGGGGCCTATGGTTACCTCAGCCCCCAGCGCCTCAAGCCTGTTGGCAATATTGCCGTTGCACCCGGCGTTGTCACGCATATATACTTCGCCTATAACCGCAATGACAGGCTTCCTGCGGCTCTTGTCCACCTTCACGGACATGAACTCGTGCGCTGTCTCCACGAGTATTCTTCGCAATCCCCTGCAGTTATTCTCTATGGAAGCCTCGGTCTTCTTCAGGGCAGCCTGGTAGACAGCTTCAGTGTCTCCTGCGCTGAGCTCATAGGGCCTTGTCTCCCTGTAGAGTTTCCTGATATAGTCAAAGGCTACAAACCCTTTCCAGGCGTTGATCCGGAAGCGCTGGCTGCGGTTGCC
>Ga0209607_1004702_pt1 | contig 10085 bp, 7 predicted proteins | sample AD_UKC117_MetaG_FD_184413 | JGI IMG/M metagenome (GOLD analysis project Ga0209607, IMG submission 184413) | Active sludge microbial communities of municipal wastewater-treating anaerobic digesters from Hong Kong - AD_UKC117_MetaG (SPAdes)... | ecosystem: Engineered > Bioreactor > Anaerobic >... | reverse complement strand
ATCGTGAGCCATTTCGGCGGCCGGATCTGGGTCGAGGACGCGCCCCTGGGCGGCGCCTGCTTCCGCTTCCGCCTGCCGGCGCTGCCGGCGGCCCAGACCCGGGCGGCGGCCGAATGAGCGGCGGCCAGAGGCTGGAGCGAAGGCCCGCTCGCCGCGGGCTCAGAGCAGCGCGCCGCTGCGCTCCTCCATCGCCGCGATCAGGCCGGGCATGCCTTCGCGCTCGACGATGCTGCCGACCTCGTTGCGCTGGCTGACGACGAGGCTCACCCCCTCGGCGACCACGTCGATGATGGCGAAGCTGCCGTCCTTCTCGCGCACCCGCCAGTCGACCTTGAGCGGCGGCTTGCCGGCGACGCGGATGATCCGGCTCGCGACGGTGCTGTCGATCTCGCTCACCTGCTGGCTGCCGACGATCTCGAAGGTCTGGCCGTTGTAGTCACCGAGACGCGCGGCCAGCGTCTTCATCAAAAGCTCGTGGAAAAGCCGCAGATAGGTCTCACGCTCCTCCGTCGATGCGGTCCTCCAGTAGCGCCCGAGCACCAGCTTGGCGATCAGGTCGATGTCGGTGTAGGAATCGAGCATCGTCTTCAGATCGGCGAGCTTCTGCGCGTTGTCCTTGGACGCATCGGTGAGGATCTCCATGACCTCGTCACCGATCTGGCTGATGAAGGCCTCGGCGTCGGGCACGGCGGCCATGGCCCCGGCCGGCAGCCAGGGGACGGGCAGCCACGGCAGGGTGGCGCCGAGCACGGCCGTGGCGAGCAGGTTGCGCCGCCGCCGGGACCTCACTGTCACGTCGTTGCTAGTCGAGTGGCTCATCGAAGATGCTTTCATACTCGTCACCCAGACCTGCCCCATTCTTCCGGATTTGGGCCTCCCTGTTCTGCAGGAAGGCGCTGCGCGCGGCGACATAGAAGTCCAGGCTGTTCGCCTGGAGGTCGTCGATCAACGGGCCATAGCGGTAGCGCGTGTCGACGGCGGTGATCGCGAAGCGGCCGAGCCGCATCGGCGTGTCGGTGAAATAGAGCGTCGGATCCAGAATGAAAGAATCGACGGCGATGCCGGTGGCATCGCGCACCGTCGAGGGGCCGAGGATGGGCAGCACGAGGTAGGGGCCGGCGCCGATGCCGTAGACGCCGAGCGTCTGGCCGAAATCGGCTTCCTCGCGCGGCGGGATGCCGAAATAGTTGGCGAAGTCGACGAGCCCGAGCAGGCCGAAGGTCGTGTTGACCATGAATCGCCCGAGGGTGATGCCGGCCTGCTCGCGCTCGCCCTGCAGGAGCTGGTTGGCGAAGACGATGGGGGCCCGCAGGTTCGCGAGGAAATTGGTCACGCCGCGCTTGGCCGGGTCCGGCACCGCGAAGCCGTAGAGCTGGGTGACCGGCTTCAGGATGGTGCCGTCGACGATCAGGTTGAACTGGAAGACCGCCCGGTTCAAAGGCTCGAGCGGGTCGTCCACGCCCTGCGCCGCGGCCCGCGGTGCCGCCGAGAGCAGCAGCAGGGCCACGGCCACGCAGGCGAGCGCCGCACGCCAATGGGCTGCCGTGCTTGCGGAACGAGCCATTGCCTATCCTCGACGATGCCGCAGCCGGATCGCTTGGCTACCGGGTCCGGTGCAGGGGTCTATCCGGGCCCCGCCCGGTTTTCAAGCGGCCTCTAGCTAGCACGGAAAACCTAAGCGATGCTTAACGTATGTTCATAGTCACTTATGCGGGCCGGACGCTCGGGCTGTCGTGCCGGCGTTGCCTGGCCTAGGTTGCGACCGGCGATCAGAGGGCCACGCGTGGCGCTGGCGGTCCGACCCGAAGGAGCATCGATGAGCACGGTTCGCGTCGTTTCGTTCAATTCGCTCAGGCGTCGGCTGGCCACGGTGCTGGGGGACGATTCGCCCCTGTTCCAGCGCTTTGCCGAGGCCCTCGGCGCGTCGGACGAGAGCCTGCTCACGGCCCTGATCGATTCCCTCGACAGCCATCCGCCGGCGGTCAAGAAGGAGGTGGAGGGGGCGCTTCTGGCCTGGCTCTTCGATGCGGAGGACGCGACGGGCCTGGCCGATCTGGCGCCCGCCAGCGAAGCCCGGCACTGACCCGAAGGGGCGTCCAGCAACTGAAGTCGGGCTTGCCAAGGCCGGGACAACGATATAAAGATATCGGCATATCCTTCTTTCGCCATGCGGAAGCTGCGGACGCCGATGACGCCAGGACCGATCTCGCCGGGAAACGCGCCGCTCGATGAGCTGCTCGCCGGCCTGAGGGCCGCCGCCGAGCCCTCGCGGCTGCGGCTGCTCGCCGTCTGCAGCCACGGCGAGTGGACGGTGAGCGAGCTGGTCCAGGTGATGGCGCAGAGCCAGCCCCGGATCTCGCGGCATCTCAAGCTTCTGGCCGAGGCCGGCCTGCTCGAGCGGTTTCGCGAGGGCAGCTGGGTCTTCTATCGTCGGGCGCAGAGCGGGGCACCTGCCCGGCTCGCCCGCTCGCTCTGCCGCCTCCTGCCCGAGGACGATCCGCTGCTGCAGCTCGATCGCGGGCGGCTGGCGGCGATCCGGGCCTCGCGCCGGCGGCAGGCCGAGCGCTTCTTCGACGCCCGTGCCGCCTTTTGGGACAGCGAGGGCGACGTCGCCATCGAGGCCGGCGCCGTCGAGCAGGAGCTCATCGGGATCTTCGCGGCCGAGCGCGCCGACTCGCTGCTCGATATCGGCACCGGCACCGGCCGGATCCTGCAGGTGCTGGCCGGCCAGATCGGCAGCGGCCTCGGGGTCGATCTCAGCCACGACATGCTCCGGGTGGCGCGGGCCAACCTCGACCGGCGCGAGGCCCGCAACTGCCAGGTCCGCTATGGTGACATGTACCAGCTGCCGCTGGTCGACGGCAGCGTCGCGGCGGTGACCCTGCACCAGGTGCTGCACTTCGCGGACGACCCCCTGGCGGCGCTGGCCGAGGCGTCACGCGTGCTGCGGCCGGGTGGGCGGCTCGTTGTCGTCGACCTCGCCCGGCACGCGCTCGAATGGCTGCGCGCCGACAAGGGGCACCGGCGCCTCGGCTTCGCCGAGAGCGAGCTCGCCGACTGGTTCGCCGAGCTCGGCCTCGAGCCGGCGCCCGCGGTGCGGCTCGCCGGCGATGGTGCCGATGTCTGCATCTGGCTCGCCAGGAAGCCGGTAGCCGAAGCCTTGCACGACGACACGACCGACGATCAACCCGCCGCGGAGAGGGCCGCCTGATGACCATCCAGACCCAGAGCTCGCCGACGAGCTGGACCCTTGCCGCGGAGCTGCCGGACGTGCGCCTGTCGATCGAGCTCTTCCCGCCGAAATGGCCCGCCGGGGCCATGGCGCTGCTCGAGGAGATCGACGTGCTCGAGGCGCTGGCGCCGGCGCACTACACGGTCACCAGCGGCGCCGGCGGCAACGGCAACACCGAGACGCGCAACGTGGTCGAGGCGGTGCGCGAGCATACCGGCCGGCCGGTCGTGGCGCACATGACCTGCATCGGCCGCAGCCGGGCCGAGATCGACGCGGTGGCCGAGGACTACTGGCAGGCCGGCATCCGCCATGTGGTGGCGCTACGCGGCGATCTGCCGAAGGGCAGCGAGGGGCCCTACGCGCCGCGGGCCGACGGCTATGGCTACGCCTCGGATCTGGTCGCCGGGCTCAAGGCACGGCACGATTTCGAGGTCAGCGTCGGCTGCTACCCGGAGACCCACCCCGAGGCGGCGAGTGCGGATGCCGACCTCGACAGCGTGGCGCGCAAGGTGGATGCGGGGGCGGACTGGCTGATCAGCCAGTACTGCTTCGACACCGACCAGATCCTGCGCTTTCGCGACCGGCTGGCGGCGCGCGGCATCGCCACACCCTTCGTGCCCGGCATCATGCCGATCCACAACTTCACCCAGATCCGGCGCTTCAGCGAGCGCTGCGGCGCCGGCGTGCCGGCCTGGCTGGTCAAGCTCTTCGACGGGGTCGAGCCCGGCAGCGACCTGCACAAGATGGTGGCGGCGACCGTCGCCTCCGAGCAGTGCCGCCGGCTGGTCGCCGAGGGCTTCGGCCAGCTCCACCTCTACGCGCTCAACCGGGCGGAGCTCAGCGTCGCCGTCTTCCGCCTGCTCGGCGGTCGGCCGGCGCTCTCGCTGGCCGCCTGATCCGGCGGCGCAAGGCGCCGCGGCAAAATACCGATAGAAGGAACATCATGGTCGATTTCGCCAGCCACGCGCGCGAGCGGGTGATCCTCTTCGACGGTGGCATGGGGACCCAGATCCAGGGTCGCGAGCTGACCGTCGAGGGCGATTTCTGGGGGCAGGAGAACTGCTCCGAGATCCTCAACCTGTCGCGCCCGGACCTCGTCCGCGAGATCCACCTCGCCTACCTCGAGGCCGGCGCCGACGCGCTCGAAACGAACACCTTCGGCGGCAGCCCCTTGACGCTGGCCGAGTTCGACCTCGCCGAGCGGGCCTTCGAGATCAACCGGACGGCGGCCCTTCTGGCGCGGGAGTCCATCGAGCGCCTGGGCGCGGATGCGCGGCAGCGCTTCGTCGTCGGCGCCATCGGCCCCGGCACCAAGCTGCCGAGCCTCGGCCATGTCGCCTATCGCGAGATCGAGGCGGCGATCACCCTGCAGACGGCCGGCCTCATCGCCGGCGGGGTCGAAGCGCTCCTGATCGAGACCTGCCAGGACCCGCTGCAGGTCAAGGCGGCGATCAACGGGGTCAAGGCGGCGCTGGCCGCCGAGCACCGGCATCTGCCGATCCTCGTCCAGGTGACCATCGAGACCACCGGCACCATGCTGGTCGGCACCGACATCGCCGCCGCCATCACCATCGTCGACGCCATGGGCATCGATGGGCTCGGGCTGAACTGCGCCACCGGCCCCAAGGAGATGGCCGAGCATCTCCGCCAGCTCGGCCAGACCTGGCCCGGGCTGATCTCGGTCCAGCCCAATGCCGGCCTGCCCGAGCTGAAGGACGGCCGCACGCACTATCCCCTGGGTCCGGACGAACTCGCCAGGTGGCTCGAGCGCTTCGTCACCGAGGACGGGGTCAACATGGTGGGCGGCTGCTGCGGCACCACGCCGGACCACATCCGCGCCGTCGACGCCATGCTGCGCGGGCTGGCACCGGACGGCTTCCGCCCGGTGCCCCTGGCCCGCCGGCCCGTGCTGCAGCCGCAGCTCGCCTCGCTCTTCTCCGCCCAGGCGCTGCGCCAGGAGAACGCCTATCTCTCGATCGGCGAGCGCTGCAACGCCAATGGCTCGAAGCGCTTTCGCCAGCTCCAGGAGGCCGGCGACTGGGACGGCTGCGTCGCCATGGGGCGCGAGCAGGTAAGGGAAGGGGCGCACACGCTCGATCTCTGCACCGCCTTCGTCGGCCGCGACGAGATCGCCGAGATGTCCGAGGTGACGAAGAAGATGCGTGGCCAGGTGGACGCGCCCATCGTCTTCGACTCGACCGAATTGCCGGTGCTCGAGACGGCGCTCGAGCTCTATGGCGGCAAGGGGGTGCTGAACTCGATCAACTTCGAGGATGGCGAGAAGGCGGCCGAGCAGCGCATGGCGCTGGCCAGGAAGCACGGGGCGGCGGTGATCGCGCTGACCATCGACGAGGCCGGCATGGCCAAGACGGCCGACGACAAGCTGCGCGTCTGCCGCCGACTGGTCGCCTTCGCCTGCGACCGCTACGGCCTGCCGCGCTCGGACCTGCTGATCGATCCGCTCACCTTCACCATCTGCACCGGCAACGAGGACGACAGGAAGCTCGCACTCTGGACGCTCGAGGCGATCGAGCGGATCAGCGCCGAATTCCCCGAGATCCAGATCATCCTCGGGCTCTCGAACGTCTCCTTCGGCCTGAACCCGCCCGCCCGGCATGTGCTCAACTCGGTGATGCTCGACCACGCGATGCAGCGCGGGCTGACCGGGGCCATCGTCCATTCGTCGAAGATCCTGCCTTTGCACAAGATCCCCCAGAACGAGGTGGAGGCGGCCGAGGATCTGATCTTCAACCGCAGGCGGGAGGGCCACGACCCGCTGCAGGCGTTCATGGCGCTCTTCGCCGACCGCAAGGCGGTGGCGTCGGAGAAGAAGCAGCGGGCGGCGAAGGTCGAGGAGCGGCTGGCCGAGCGCATCGTCGACGGCGACAAGGACGGGCTCGAGGCGGATCTCGACGAGGCGATGACGAAGTTCCCGCCGCTCACCATCATCAACGAGCATCTGCTCGCCGGGATGAAGGTCGTGGGCGAGCTCTTCGGCGCGGGCAAAATGCAGCTCCCTTTCGTGCTGCAGTCGGCCGAGACCATGAAGAAGTCGGTGGCCTATCTCGAGCCCTTCATGGAGAAGGCCGACGGCCAGCAGAAGGGGACGATCGTGCTCGCCACGGTCAAGGGCGACGTCCACGACATCGGCAAGAACCTGGTCGACATCATCCTCACCAACAACGGCTATCGCTGCGTCAATCTCGGCATCAAGCAGCCCTTGGGCAACATCCTGGAGGCGGCCAGGGAGCACCGCGCGGACGCGATCGGCATGTCCGGCCTCTTGGTCAAGTCGACCGTCGTGATGCGCGAGAACCTCGAGGAGATGGGCCGGGACGGGCTCGAGCTGCCGGTGATCCTGGGCGGTGCCGCGCTCACCCGGGCCTATGTCGAGGAGGACTGCGTCAAGGCCTACGACTCCGGCAGGGTGGCCTATGCCCGCGATGCGTTCGACGGGCTGAAGCTGATGGACACCATCGCCAAAGGCGGGTTCGACAGCTACCTCGCCGACATCAAGGAAAAGCAGCAGCAGAAGAAGCGGCCGGGCAGGAAGCAGCGCACGCTCGAGCACAATGACGGCTCGATGCCGCTCACCCGGCCGGTCGACATGGCCGAGACCAGGCTGCGCCGCGACCAGCTCGCCAACGGCGTGGCGGTGCCGCCGCCGCCCTTCTGGGGATCCCAGATCATCCAGAGCGTGCCGGTCAGGGCGCTCCTGCCGTACCTCAACGACAACATGCTCTACCAGTTCCACTGGGGCTACAAGAAGGAGGGGCGCTCGCTCCCCGAGTTCCTCGCCTGGGCCAGGAAGGAGCTGCGCCCGGTCCTCCAGGACCTCGTCGCCGAGGCCGAGGCCGAGGAGGTCTTCCTGCCGCAGGCCGCCTACGGCTACTGGAAGGCGGCGGGCGAGGGCAACGACGTGGTGCTCTTCGACGAGGCCGGCACGACCGAGCTCTGCCGCTTCACGCTGCCCAGGCAGGCCAAGGCGGGCGGGCTCTGCATCGCCGATTTCTTCCGCGACATCGACAGCGACGAGCGCGACGTCATCGGCCTGCAGGTGGTGACCGTCGGCCAGCGGGCGGCCGAGGTGGCCAGGGAGTGGTTCAAGGCCGACCGCTATCAGGACTATGTCCGCCTGCACGGCCTCGGCGTCGAGCTGGCCGAGGCGCTGGCCGAGTACGTCCATGCCAAGATCCGGGCCGAGCTCGGCTTCGGCCACGAGGACGCGCGCGAGATGGCGCAGGTCCTCAAGCAGGGCTATCGCGGCTCCCGCTACAGCTTCGGCTATCCCGCCTGCCCGACGCTCAAGGACCAGGAGCCGCTGCTCGAGCTGCTCGGCTCGTCCAGGATCGGGGTCGAGCTCAGCGAGGGCTGGCAGCTCCACCCCGAGCAGTCGACCAGCGCCATCGTCCTCCACCACCCGCAGGCCCGATACTTCAACATCTAGCGCCAGCACTCCACCAGCACGGTCATGGCCTTCGCGGCGGCGCCGACATCGGCGGCGCTCATGGCCCCTTCGGCGGGTGCCGACGCATAGGCGACGTCGTTGGCGTCGAGGAAGCTCCGGGCGATCGCCGCCTTCACGGCGAAGTTGACGTTCTGCGGGATGTCGCCGGTGGCATCGGCGACCTTCATCGCGTCGAGCTTGGCGACGACGACGCCGACCACCCGGCCGCTCATGTCGACCAGCGGGCCACCGCTGTTGCCCGGCTGCACGGGCGCGGTGAGCTGCAGGTAGCGGGCGTCGTTGCGAAGGCCGGCGAGGGCGCTCACGGCACCGGTGGTGACGGAAGCCTCGTCGGCGAGCAGGCCGCGGAGCGGATGGCCGACGACGACGACGCCGTCGCCCGCCCGGATGCCCCGCCCGTCGCGAAAGACAGCGCTCGCGGCGAAGCTCACGGGGGCCTGGAGAAGGGCGAGGTCGTTGGTCGGGTCGAGGGCGAGCAGCCCGGCCGCCACCGTCAGGCCGCCCTCGGGCGGGCGGAGCCGCAGCTCGCCGCAACCGGTGACAACATGCTCGTTGGTCAGCACCAGCCCGTCCAGGGTCACGGCGAAGCCCGAGCCAGTGGCGGCGAGCTCGCGCTCCGGTGCGATTGCCGCCGGCGCAGACTGGACGGCGTGGGCAAAACGTAGTGCCGCGACCAGTACCTCCGTCACGTTGCCGTCGACGCTCAGCCCGGCAACCTCCTGAAAGCCACGTATGGCCGCCCGCGTCTTCTGGCCCATGATGCCGTCGACGGGTCCCGTGTCGTAGCCGAGCGACCCGAGCAGGCTCTGCACCTCACGCACTTGGCTGGCTGCCGAAGGGGCATGCTGACCAACCGGCTCTATCGCGCCGCTCGTCGCATCTTCGGCTTTCGGCCGCCAAGCCCGCGCCCTCGCCTGCGCGCGGGCGATCTGCTCCCGGCTCAGCCGTGCCTGGACCCTGTCGCGATTCCGCACTGCCTGGTCGCGGTCTCCACCAGACGGGTATCCCGCCGCCGCGAGGTTGTACCAGAAGTGCGCTTCCATCCAATCCGCCGGCACGCCGAGACCATCTTCGTACATGACGCCGAGGTTGTTTTGCGCACTGGCGCTACCCTGCTGAGCGGCTCGTCGGTACCATCTGACGGCTTCAGCTGCATTCTTAGGAACACCCTCGCCACGACGGTACATGGTGCCTAGGTTGGACTGAGCCGTGGCGTTACCCTTGTCGGCGGCGCGTCGATACCACCTGACGGCCTCGGCATCGTTTTCGGGTACGCCCTCGCCAAAATCGTACATGAAACCGAGGTTGAGCTGAGCGCTGGCGTAGTCCTGCTCGGCGGCGTGTCGGTACCACCTGACGGCCTCGGCGTCATTCCTTGGCACGCCCTCTCCGCGTCTGTACATGTTGCCGAGGTTGAACTGAGCCTGGGCGTTGTCCTGCTCGGCGGCGCGTCGGTACCACTTGACGGCCTCGGCATCGTTTTCGGGCACGCCTTCGCCACGAGCGTACATTAGGCCGAGGTTGAATTGAGCAGTGGCATCGCCCTGCTCGGCTGCGCGTCGGTACCACCTGGCGGCTTCGGTGTAGTCTTGAGGAACGCCGTTGCCGAAATCGTACAAAAGGCCGATGTTATACTGTGCGGCTCGGTCGCCGGTTTGGGCCAACGGCAGCCACTCCCGAAACGCTGTCGAGTAGTCGCCACTTTCATAGGCCGCGTAACCCTCCGCGAAGCCCGCTTCCGCCGGTGCCGTGCGGGCGAGACCGAGGCAGGCCACGAGCGAGGCGGCGAGGATGCAGATGCCCATCCGGTGCGCCCTGTGGGGCCGGAACAAAGGACTCGGAGTGGCTGTCTCGCGCATGGGCTGGCTCCGGCGACATCGGCGGCCCGCACCATGTCATGAATGCCCGCCTTGCCGACGCGCGCCAGCCTGCGGCCGATACATCGGTATTGCCCGGGGCTTAACCATCGGCGACGGCACGCTTCGCTTTCGGACGCCGTTCGATCGGGCACCGCCGCCAAGAGCGCCAATAGGCCGGCAGGGGTGGACGGAGCAATGGGTCGGCCCTAACTTGAAATTCAATGAAAGAAATTGCCTTCGCGGGAGAGCGTCCATGATGTCGAAGATGCTGGTCGTCTCAGCCTGCCTGACCGCTCTGGCCGCTACCGCTACCGCCACCGCCGAGCCGCTCAGGCTCGACGCGCGTGCGCTCGACCGGGTGACGGCGGGTGTCGCGATCTTCGGCGACATCATCAACATGGGCGAGAACGGCAATTACGGCATCATGAACACCGGCACCAACAATGTCGGCGTGTTGAACAGCGGCGACGGCAATACCGGCGTGCTCAACGGCCACGGCAACACCGGTGACGGCGCCGGCACGGGC
>Ga0209607_1004698_pt1 | contig 10089 bp, 8 predicted proteins | sample AD_UKC117_MetaG_FD_184413 | JGI IMG/M metagenome (GOLD analysis project Ga0209607, IMG submission 184413) | Active sludge microbial communities of municipal wastewater-treating anaerobic digesters from Hong Kong - AD_UKC117_MetaG (SPAdes)... | ecosystem: Engineered > Bioreactor > Anaerobic >... | reverse complement strand
AGTTACACCAATTATTTACACCGGTTATTAGTCAAATAATAATTTAATAAAAAAATTTTTCAAAAATTTACTTTATCAATCGTATAGAATACAAAACCGGGCCGGATTACTACAGCCTGTAACAGTTATGGAGAACTGAAATGACAGAGATAATTCCTGTGGAAAGTATTAAAGACAGAATATTCCTCCTCCGTGGAGAAAAAGTAATGATTGATCGTGATCTCGCTGAACTATACGGGGTTGAAACGAAACGATTGAACGAGCAGGTTAAAAGAAATATAAACAGATTTCCATCAGATTTCATGTTTCAGCTTAATGACGAGGAAAGAAAAGAACTGGTCGCAAAATGCGACCGGTTAAAACCCCTCAGGCATTCAGCAAGCAATCCTTATGCATTTACTGAGCATGGAGCCATAATGATTGCGACCATTCTTAATACTCCCCAGGCTGATAAAATGAGTGTTCTGGTTGTAAGGGCATTTGTTAAATTAAGAGAGTTTGTGTTGCCACAGGCTGAAATTGCTAAACGTATTGATGATCTGGAGAAAAAAGCGGGGAACCACGACAAAGCAATTCAGCAGTTAATACATGCTATCAGGCAACTTATGATGCCTGAAGAAAAATCAAAAAAGAAGATTGGTTTTTAAACCGATCTATTGATCATTTTTTTCGGGACACGGGGAGCGAGAGAGGTTACTATCTCATAGTTTATGGTTCCTGTGCGCGCGGCAAGTTCGTCGGCAGAGATTTCCTCCCCGCCCTGTCTTCCGATAATGACAACCTCGTCATGAATTGAAACGCCTTCAATACCTGTTACGTCAATCATTGTAAGATCCATGCATACCCGTCCGATAATTGGAGCGCGCTTCCCTCTTACGAGCATATGGCCATTGGATGAAAGCAATCTGCTTATTCCGTCAGCATACCCTGCAGGAACAGTTGCAATTAGAGTATTCCTGTCAGTAATAAATGTGCTGCCGTAACTCACTCTGAATCCCGGGCCCACAGTTTTAAGGTGTACTATATGTGATTTAAGCGACATCACAGGTTTAAGATCTATAATACTGCGGTTAACTTCGTCAGAGGGGTAGAGTCCGTAGAGAATTATCCCGGGGCGTACCATGTCAAAGTGAGAATCGGGTATTTCCATAATTGCAGCGCTGTTTGCCATATGGAGGATCGGTCTTCTCCCCGGTAGAGTATTCAGTTCATCGGTGAGTTTTTTAAACATAGTTAACTGCTGTTTTGCGTGAGTTTTATCTTTTGTATCAGCATTGGCAAAGTGAGAGTAAATCCCTTCAATTTCAATATCAGGGAGTTGTGAGATTTTTTTTATCTGTTCGGAGAGAAGAGACCCGCCACTCCCTGAAGTGAGGCCGTCAGCAAGGAATCCTAATCGTCCCATACCTGTATCTATCTTAATATGAATTTTTAGTTTTTTCCCGCAACCAGCTGCGGATGATGAAAAATATTCGGCATCCTCTATTGAATTTACCGATGCCCTTATATCCAGGTCAATATACTTGTCAGCTCCATAACTGCGTGAATCATCAAAGAGGAGTATCGGCGAATCAATCCCCGCATTCCGTAGAACTGCAGCTTCATTCATTCTTGCCACTGCAAAAAATTTAATACCGGAAGCCAGGGCTTCTTTTGCTATATCGACTACTCCGTGTCCGTAAGCATCTGCTTTGATGACAGCCATTATTTCAGCATCAGGTGAAGTTATCCTTCTTATTTCCGAGATGTTATGCCTGAATGCTGCAAGGTCAATTTCGGCGTATATTGGTGAATCTGTATTATACAAAGTGATGCTCTCTTTAATTGATAGTTATTTAATATTAAAAATGAATAATACTAAAGTATAGCACTTAATGATTGAAACTGTTCTTTTTCGTCATTGCGAGGAGCCCTTCGACGAGCTCAGGACAGGCTTCGCGACGTGGCAATCTGTTCAGAATATAACTGTATTATTTTAAAAATTTACTATTTGCCTTATTAACAGATTGCTTCACTCCCTGGCGGTCGTTCGCAATGACATGGTTTAAAAAAATCGTTAACAGCTATAATTACTATGAGAAGTATAATAGTCTGTTTAATATCTGCTCAGGTTAACTTCTGTCAATTGTAAAATCTTTTTTCCAGTAAATCCGTGATTCAATCGCCGGTATGTAAATAACTCTATTCTCCGGTAAAGAAAAGATTAATATAAGATTTCAGAGACTGGATATAATCAAGTTTAATCTGTGATTCCACTGCCCAGGATGAATCAGCGTATAGTCTTAAGGCATGCCTGAAGCACTGTTCAGCGTCCAGAATGTCCGGTCCGATCCTTTTTCTGTCAATGTATCCCCGGTTGTGCCTGTCAAAGAAAAGCTCTTTGTGGGCCCTGTGAAGAAAATCATCCCCTTTCCTGTAGAGGCGGTATGCCTCTACTTCGTAGCGGTCATTATAAGAATCGATAATATTTACGCATTCAGAAGCACGGTAAAAATCGAATATCAGTTTTCCGAATACATTAAAATGATCAAGCAGTTCCCTGTCACCAGTCAGCGTTGTAAGTTTTTTCATCCCATGATATGTTTTGCGCAGGGTAAGGATCATCTGGTCATAAATACGTCTGTTGCTGTATTCATCCCTTCTGTGGAAATTATAGAGGGAATACTGAAAATACCTGTACATGGCATCTTTTGCAGATTCCCGGATCTGGACAAACCTGCTGATAAGGTGTTCTCTTCTTTCTTCATCCCTGAGTCCCCGGAGCTCGTCCTCTCTTGCTTTTTTTAATGCGGCTTCCTTTGCGGCAGCCTCTGCTTTCTCGCGGTTTTCATACTCTTCATATTCAACAGCAGCTTCAGCTTCTTTAAACCGGTAACTCATCAACGCGGAGTAAGCGGTATTAAGAATGGTCATCTGTTCATTGGCCCATTCTTTTTTATCAGGGTTTTTATCCGGGTGGTACTTCATGGCCATTGATCTGAAGGAGCGGGTAATATCCTCGTCAGTTGAACCGGGCGTCACGTTTAAAATATTATAGCACCTTTTTATATCCATCTGTTCCGCAGTAGTAATAAAAGTGATTCATGTTAAAAAAAGTGCAGTTAAAATCAATAACAATTTGCCCCCTCTGTCACTGCATGACATCTCCCCCGTGAGATGTGGGAGAATTGTGTATTATTCCTTCCCCATCTCTCATGGGGAAGGTGCCCAACGGGCGGATGGGGAGAAATTTTATTTCTTGGTCATCTTTCCGTCTTTAACAACTCGGCTTGCTTTTTTGACCATGTCAGCAGGAACTGTTATTCCAAGGTTCTTTGCCACATCAAGATTTATAAGGAGATCCACATCTGATGGGTCTGTCATAAAAATTGTCGGAATTGATTCAGGCTTTTCACCTTTAAGAATTCTTCCGATGAGTTTACCCGTGGCTTTCCCCATTTTGTAGTAATCGAAACCCCATGCAGCGAATACTTCATATTTTTCTGCTGAGCTGGGGTCTGCTGACATTATGGGGAGCTTATTCGCTTTAGCTACGTCCGCAACAGCAGCAAGGGCTGAAATTACAGTGTTGTCAGTACTGAGGTAGAAAGCGTCAACTCTCCCTGCAATTGACTGGGCAGCCTGTTTAACTTCTGATGAATTAGTCACTGTAGATTCAACAAATTCAATTCCAAGCTCCTGGCATGCTTTTTTTGCCATTTTTGCAAGTGTTACAGCATTGGCCTCATGGCTTGCATATATATGACCAAGTCTCTTAACATCCTTAAGTTTTTTCAGGAATGATATCTGGTCTTTTACAGGCGTCATATCTGATACACCGGCAATGTTTTTCTCACCTGCTGTAAAAGATCTTACCAGCCCGGCATCAACCGGGTCTGTCACTGCTGAGTAGATTACAACTCCATCCTTAATGCTATTGCTGAGAGCCTGCGCAGTGGGTGTTGCTATTCCTACAGCGATGTCAACTTTATCGGCCTTGAATTTCTGAGCTATGGATGCGGCGGTGGAAATTTCACCGTTGGCATTCTGAAGGTCAAATGTGATGTTTGTGTAACCTTCATCTTTGAGCTGATCCTGAATCCCTTTTTCAACGGAGTCCAGTGCCGGGTGAGACACTATTTTTGATATACCGATTTTTATTTTATCAGACTTGCTGTCCTTGCATCCCGCTGCAAAAAGAGCAAACGCCAGGACAATAAGGATAATTGATAATTTTTTCATATAACTCTCCTGTCTCTGTTTATTATGATTCTAATAAACAGCCGCGGTATGTCATTAGTCAAGAAATATGTTCAGCATGGTGTTTTTTTAGGTAAAATTTACACCGGGGTAACCTTTAAATAATCAATTGACACAGAGGCTTCCGGAATTATATCATTGATTGATTTATTATTTTAACCGGCGGAAATTTAACCTGATGAAGAAAATAAGAATAGGTACAAGGGGGAGTGAACTGGCCCTGTGGCAGGCAAATCACATTGCCGCACTTATAGGGGAGGAGCTTTCTGAACTTGTAATAATAAAAACCCAGGGTGACAGGATACAGAATGTTTCTTTCAATAAAATGGAGGGGAAGGGATTCTTCACAAAGGAGATTGAGGAAGCTTTGCTTGATAACAGGATAGATCTGGCAGTTCACTCTTTAAAGGATCTCCCCACGGAGGATGCTGAGGGGCTAAGGCTTGCAGCGATACCTGAGCGTGCTGATTACCACGATCTCCTTATTATGCACACCGATGTTTATGAGAACAACAGGAGTCTGGATATAAAGAGCGGATCTGTTGTGGGTACAAGCTCAATGAGAAGAATGGCTCAATTGAAGCTCATTGATCCATCTCTGAAAATTGAGGCTCTCCGCGGTAATGTTAACACAAGGCTCCGTAAACTGAAAGAGCGGGAATACGATGCGATTGTAATGGCAAAAGCCGGCGCTGATCGGATTTCTCTTGATCTTTCCGAATACGCAGTGCGTCAGCTTGATGAGAGAATTTTTCTCCCTGCGCCGGCACAGGGAGCCCTGGGGCTCCAGATTCGCGCTGATGATGATTACACGGCTTCCGTTGTGGAGAAACTGACTGATCCTCTGACAGTAAGGATTGTAGCTGCTGAGCGTTCATTTCTGAAACATTTCGGAGGCGGCTGCCATGTACCCCTTGGAGCCCTTGCTGAGCTTGATGGAGATGAGATTATCCTGAGGGGAGTTATTGCTTCACCGGACGGGAAATTTGCAGCACGTGAATTTGCCACAGGTAAAGATCCTGAAGCAGTGGGGGCTGAGCTTGCCCGCTTAATTAAATCGAAAGGGGCTGATAAATATATATGAATAATAAAGGATTCGTTTACTTAGTTGGAGCAGGTCCCGGTGATCCGGAATTGATCTCTGTCAAGGGTATGAGAGTACTCCGTGAAGCGGACTGTGTTATATATGATTACCTTGCAGAGAAGAGCCTTCTCTCCGGCCTCACATCTGAACTGATTTATGTCGGGAAACAGGGGAGCGATCACACTCTTAAGCAGGAGGAGATCAACAGCCTTATTATAAAGAAAGCCCGCGAGGGGAAAATTATTGTGCGACTGAAGGGGGGAGATCCCTTTATCTTCGGCCGGGGAGGTGAGGAGGCTGAGGAACTTGTTGAGGCCGGGATCCCTTTTGCCGTAATTCCGGGGATATCATCATTTTATTCAGCACCTGCCTATGCGGGGATTCCCCTTACACACAGGGATTTTTCTAATGCTTTCGAGGTTGTGAGCGGCCACAGGCGTTCTGATGCGGATGACACAGAGGATGTAAACTTCCCTGAATATGATCCTGAGAAGACATTCGCTTTTCTCATGGGAATGAAGAATCTTTCTCACATAAGAGAAAAACTTATAAATGAGAAAAATTTCCCCTCTGATATTCCTGTAGGAGTAGTAACGTGGGGTACCCGTCCGGAACAGAGGGTTGTTACAGCTCCTCTCTCACGAATTGCTGAGGAGGTGGAGGCGGCGGATCTTAAGCCCCCGGCTATAATAATTATGGGGGGAGTTGTATCTCTCCGTGATAAACTCCGGTGGTTCGACAATCAGCCGTTATTCGGGAAAAAGATTGTTGTTACACGCACCAGGGAACAGGCTTCAAAACTAACGGGTAAGCTTGTGGCAATGGGAGCAAGAGTAATAGAGTTTCCCACAATTGAGATAAAAAGGGAAAATGATATGTCCGGGCTTCATAAAAGTTTCGGGATGCTTCATGATTACAACTGGATTGTGTTCACTTCGCAGAATGCTGTTAATATATTTTTTGACGAGCTGTACAATTACGGAAAAGATGCCCGTGCCCTCGGAGGTATAAGAGTTGCTGCCATAGGAAAAGCATCAGCAGATGAACTTAAACAGTACGGGATAATGCCTGATCTTGTGCCCGGGAAATTTGTTGCTGAATCTCTTCTTGAGGAGATGGCAAAACATTCAATGAAAGGGAAACGGGTATTAATACCATGTTCCGCTGATGCGCGCATGACGCTCACAGAGGGGCTTATGGAACTGGGCGCCCATGTTGACAGGATACACATATACAGTGCGGAAAAGCCCTCTATAATTGATAAAAAAATAATTAAAGAAGTGGAGACTGCGGACATTGTAACATTTACAAGCTCGTCGACAGTGACAAACTTTTTTGATATTATTCCTGAAAGCAGCGCAATCATTGCCAGCATAGGGCCTATAACTACAGAGACGCTTATAGAAAAAGGGTACACTCCGGCAGTAACAGCGGAGGAGTTCACAATAGACGGGCTTGTAAAGGCGCTGCTGGAATATTATTCGAAATAAAAATACCCCGGTGTGAGGCAGGAGGAGAACATGATTCAGAGACCAAGACGACTTAGGACATCACAGCTTATAAGAGATCTTGCGGCAGAGTCAAAACCTGATGCATCAAAGCTTATTATGCCGCATTTTGTGCGCGAAGGTGTGAATATACGTGAATCGATCTCCGCCATGCCTGGTATTGACCGCGTAACTATGGATAATCTTCTGCGTGATATTGAATCCGACCTGAACCTCGGGATAAAGTCAATTATACTCTTCGGGATCCCTGATGATAAAGATCATGCCGGATCAGGCGCCTACTCGGAAAACGGAGTTGTCCAGAAGGCCTTACGCAGAATAAAGAAGGAGTTCAAAGATTCTGTTCTGATAACAACGGATGTCTGCCTCTGCGAATTTACTGATCACGGGCATTGCGGAATTGTTGATCACGGGGAGATCCTCAATGATCCTACACTCGTGCTTCTTGCACGCACGGCATTGAGTCATGCCGAAGCCGGAGCTGACATTGTTGCCCCGTCTGACATGATGGATGGCCGTGTAGAGGCAATAAGGGAGATGCTGGACAGCAGCGGCTATTCCCACACTGCTATAATGGCATACTCGGCAAAATACTGCTCCGCTTTCTACGGGCCCTTTAGAGAGGCAGCGGGGAGTGCTCCACAGTTTGGTGACAGGCGCAGCTACCAGATGGATATACGTAACGCACGTGAAGCTGAGAGAGAGATAATGCTGGATATAGAGGAAGGCGCGGATATCATTATGGTTAAGCCCGCACTCTCCTATATGGATATTATCAGAAGGGCAGCTGAGATATCATCTGTTCCTGTTTGCGCATACAATGTCAGCGGTGAATACTCAATGGTAAAAGCCGCGTCAGAAAAGGGATTCATAGATGAACAGAAAATTGTTACAGAAATTATGACATCCTTTTTCCGGGCAGGTTGTGATATGGTGATTACTTACCATGCAAGGGATATTCTTAAGAATAAATGGTTTTAAAAAACTTTCCCTCTAAAGCCTGCTAAGTTTACTTCAAGGGTACTTTTCTAATTACTCGCGAGACCCTTGAAGTAATGTTAATCTTTGCACCCTTTGGTGGTGCGGGGGCCGGGAGGGGCGATTAAAGATTAAACGGAGCAACTAAATGACAATAGCAAAATCTGAAGAACTTTATAAACGTGCGGTAAATCTCCTCCCTGGAGGTGTTGATTCACCTGTACGGGCTTTTAAATCAGTGGGGGGGACTCCTCTCTTTCTGAAAGAGGGTAAAGGGAGCATTATTACAGATGAGGACGGCAACAGGTATATTGATTACTGTATGTCATGGGGGCCGATGATCCTCGGTCATGCGGATGCTGATGTTGTTGAGGCTGTAAGGGAGACAGCGCTGCATGGTACAAGTTTCGGTACTCCGCACAGATACGAGGTAGAACTTGCGGAAAGAGTAATATCAATGGTGCCGTCAATAGAAAAGGTCCGTTTTGTCTGCTCCGGAACTGAGGCAACTATGAGTGCCATCAGGCTTGCGCGCGGCTTTACATGCCGTGAGAAGATAGTTAAACTGGACGGATGCTACCACGGGCATGCTGATTTTCTACTTGTTGCTGCGGGATCAGGCCTTGCTACATTCGGTACACCTGACTCGGCAGGTGTAACAGAGGGGAACGCAAAGGATACTCTTGTTGTTCCATATAATGATATTGATGCATTGGAATCTCTCCTTAAAAAAGAAGGTAAAAATATTGCGGCCCTTATACTGGAACCTGTGCCGTGTAACTACGGGCTCATACTCCCCGCAAAAGATTATCTGAAGAAAGTAAGGGAAATCTGCACAGAACATGGTGTTCTCCTTATATTTGATGAGGTAATAACCGGTTTCCGTCTTGCAAATGGAGGAGCGCAGGAATTTTATGGAGTGACGCCTGATCTGACAACTCTTGGCAAAATCATCGGCGGAGGCCTCCCGGTAGGCGCATACGGCGGAAGAAAGGATATCATGGCAAAGGTTGCACCCGAAGGACCGGTTTACCAGGCTGGAACACTTGCGGGAAACCCTCTGGCTATGGCAGCAGGTATTGTATCTCTGAAGAAGATAGAAGAACCGGGTTTTCACGAACTCCTGAGAAAAAAATGTGAAGCATTTGCAGATAAAATAAAACCGGCTCTTGAACGGCATAAAGATAAAGTGCAGTTCGGGCATATTGAATCGGTCTTCTGCTTTTATTTCACTGATGATAAAAATATTACAACCGTAGATGATGTGCGGAAAGCCGACATGAAGCTTTTTGCCGCTTTTCACGGTGCGATGCTGAAGCGCGGTATATATCTTTCACCTTCAGGGTATGAAGTGGGATTCTTCTCCTCTGCACACACTGATGAAGATATTGAGAGAACTGCGGCTGCCGTGTATGAATCGCTTGAGGAGATATTACAAATGAAAAAGGCCGCTCATCATTGAGCGGCCTTTCTGCTATGCATCCCCGAGGGGATTCGAACCCCTGTTACCGGGATGAAAACCCGATGTCCTAGACCCCTAGACGACGGGGACATGCTATATAAAATTTGTTTTGTGAGTCGCCGGGGGATCGAACCCCGGACCCACTGCTTAAAAGGCAGTTGCTCTACCGACTGAGCTAGCGACTCAAAACAAAGTGATAACCTTTTACAAAATGAGTTTTTACCTGTCAATGAAATTAAAAAAAAATTCAAAAAATTTTTAATTTGGCATTATTTTTAAAACACTTTTTTAAATGTAAACTCTCTCCCGGGGCCAACTGAAATATATGAAATCGGAATGTTAAGTTCATCTTCAATAAAATTCAGGTAATCCTGTGTGTTCTTCGGGAGTTCATCAAATGACTTGCATTTGGAAATATTCTCCTCCCATCCATCCATTTCGATGAAGATAGGTTTTATAGAGGATAATTTTGACAGGCAGATTTCATCCATTCTTGTTCCATTAAGATCATATCCGATGCAGATGTTGATCTTTTCAAAGCCTGTGAGAACATCAAGCTTTGTTATAGCAAGAGAGTTGAGGCCGTTTATCTGAATAGATTTTTTTAAGAGCGGAATGTCAAACCAGCCGCATCTCCTTGGTCTCCCTGTTGTTGCTCCGAATTCGTTACCGTTAACCCTGAGCCTTTCGCTGTCCTCTTCGTCCGCCTCTGTGGGGAATGGCCCTTCTCCGACGCGTGTTACATATGCTTTTGTAATTCCGAGAACTTCAGTGATATCTCCGGCATTGAGTCCGGAACCGATTAGTGCTCCGCCAAT
>Ga0209607_1004695_pt1 | contig 10093 bp, 5 predicted proteins | sample AD_UKC117_MetaG_FD_184413 | JGI IMG/M metagenome (GOLD analysis project Ga0209607, IMG submission 184413) | Active sludge microbial communities of municipal wastewater-treating anaerobic digesters from Hong Kong - AD_UKC117_MetaG (SPAdes)... | ecosystem: Engineered > Bioreactor > Anaerobic >... | reverse complement strand
TGCGCGGCAGTAGTGCAGGGCGCAGCCTCCCCACCGTGACAAACTTCGGCACAAGAATACAGCGACGGGGGCTCAATCGCCCCCGTCGTGTTTCTTGCCGCCACGTCACGACAGAAACTCAGCAGTTCACGATTCCATCCGTAGTAACGACTTCAGTCGTCGATTTTCTCTGGAACGGCTGTTTTCGCCGTAGTAACGACTTCAGTCGTCGATTTTCTCTGGAACGGCTGTTTTCGCCGTAGTAACGACTTCAGTCGTCAATTTTCTCTGGAACGGCTGTTTTCGCCGTAGTAACGACTTCAGTCGTCAATTTTCTCTGGAACGGCTGTTTTCGCCGTAGTAACGACTTCAGTCGTCGATTTTCTCTGGAACGGCTGTTTTCGCCGTAGTAACGACTTCAGTCGTTTATTTTTTTCTGGAACGGCTGAAGCCGTCACTACAAATCGCGAACTACTGATACGCTTCTTCAGAGTAGGACCGGCGCCGGCGGCAGCGGCCCCACCAGGGGGGCGGCATAGTCGAGGAACGCGGGAGTCACGTCGAAAGTTGCGGCGTTGTAGAAGCGCGCGGGCAGGTGACGCTCGCCCTGTTGGGCCGCAGCCAACGGCTCCGACCCAATCGCCCACCCGATGGGACGGCGCCGAACGCTCATCATCACGCCGGAGAGGCCGCGCCGCCATGCGTCGACCGCCGCCTCGCCGACCTGCCGCGCCAGCAGCCGGTCGGCCGGGCTGGCCAGTGCCGCGCTGGCCCGCTGTATCGTCGAGGGGCGGATGGGCCGGCAGCGCAGGCCAAGCTCGGCCGTGACGCGCTCCGCCAGGTACGCGGCTGCGCCCGAGGCCAGGCTGAAGATCCGCTGCCCCGATGCATCGCTCGCCGCGCTGCCCTGCAACTCAGCCAGGTACGCGCCGGCGAGATCGCGCACACCCTCCGACGCCACGACCAGGCAGACGCCATCGGCCCGAAAGCGCTCCTCGATGGCCGCCAACACGCGCGCCACGTCGATCGGCGTCTCGGGCAGCAGGATGAGGTGCGGCAGATCGCCCGGCCAGCCACGCGCCAGCGCCGCCGCCGCGGCCAGCCAGCCGGCGTGCCGCCCCATGATCTCCAGCACCGCCACCTGCTCGAAGCCGCGCATGGCGCGCAGGTCGAGGCCGACCTCGCGCGTCGTCTGCGCCACGTAGCGCGCCGCGCTGCCGTAACCCGGCGTCACCTCGGTGCCGGCCAGATCGTTATCGATGGTCTTGGGGATGCCGATCACCTGGCATGCAACGCCCCGCTCGGCGGCCAGTGCGTCGATGCGTGCGGCCGCGGCCATAGTGCCGTTGCCGCCGATGAGGAAGAGCGCGCCCACGCTGCGGTCACGCAGGAGTTCGACGATCGCCGGCATCTCGTCGTCGTGGGGGCGGTAGCGGCTGCTGCCCAGCGCCGCGCCCGGCTGTTCGGCCAGCCGCGCCAGATCCTCGCCCGTGAGGCCGGTGAGATCCGCCCAGTCGCCGCGCACCAATCCCTGCATGCCGAAACGGCTGCCGAAGATCGTGGCGATACTGCCGTCGGCGTGCAAGGCCGCCACGACGGCGGCGAGCGTGGTATTGAGGACGGCCGTCGGCCCGCCGCACTGGGCGATGAGCGCGTTCATGCCCACAGGTGCGCGTACTTGAGCCCGCTGCCGGTGTTGAAAAGCACGACACGCTCGTCGGGCTTGATCCAGCCCTGCTCCAGCAGGTGGATCTGCGCGGCGAGGGTGGCTGCCCCTTCCGGCGCCGGGAAGACGCCGCTCTTGCTGCCCATGACGCGGGCGTAGTGCAGCATCTCCTCGTCGGGGATGGCCAGCGCGGTGCCGCCGCTATTGCGGATGGCGCGCAGGATGAGAAAGTCGCCGATGGCGATGGGCACGCGCAGGCCATCGGCCACGGTCTTGGCGCCCTGCCACAGCTCGGCATGCTCCACGCCCTCGTCGAACGCACGCACAATGGGCGCACAGCCCGTGCTCTGCACCGTCACCATGCGCGGCCGCTTGGAACCGATGAGCCCCATGCGCTCCATCTCGTCGAAGGCCTTCCACATACCGACCATGCCCGTGCCGCCGCCGGTGGGGTAGATGATGACATCGGGCAGCTCCCAGTCGAGTTGCTCGGCCAGTTCGTAGCCCATGGTCTTCTTACCTTCGATGCGGTACGGCTCCTTGAGCGTACTCACGTCGAACCAGCCGTGCGCGGCCACACCCTCGCTCACCTTGACGCCGCAGTCGTTGATCAGCCCGTCGACGAGCGTCACGTTGGCGCCCAGTTCGCGGCACTCAACCTGGAAGAGGCTGGGCACATCCTTGGGCATGTAGATATGCGCGGGCAGACCGGCCAGCGCAGCGTAGGCGCTCATGGCACAGGCGGCGTTGCCGGCGCTGGGGATTGCCAGTTCCTTGGCGCCCAGCTCGTAGGCGCGGCTGACGGCCATGACCAGCCCGCGCGCCTTGAACGAGGCCGTCACGTTCAGCCCCTCATCCTTGATGTAGGTATTGCGACAGCCGATGGCGTCGCCCAGCCGCGTTGCGTGGTGCAGCGGCGTCCAGCCTTCACCTAGGCGGAGCTGCGCCCACTGATTCTGCACGGGCAGCACCTCTTCGTAACGCCACAGGCTCGCCTCGCGTCGCTTGAGCGCATCTTTTGTCAGCGTCAGCGCGGCCGCGCCCAGGTCGTAGCGCGCCAGCAGGGGCTTGCCGCAGTCGCCACACAGGTTGAGCAGTTGATTGGCGTCATAGCTCTTGCCGCAATTACCGCATTCAAGATGGGTCAGGGTGGAACTGGTCCGGGTCATGCTGCACGCTCCGTTGTATGTCGAGTTGATGTCGAGACAGGAAGGATGGTCTGCGCTTGCACAAGCGCATTGCGGGCAGTATAGGTCGTGGCGATCGTTGCGTCAAAGATGGGGAGGAGTTGCGTTCACATGGGGATCGGGCAGCGGGAGTGTGGGGGGCACTCCGCCAGCAATTGCCCGTCGTGAGCCAAAGCCGCGCCTGGTTACTGGCAGGCGGGCTCCGCCAGCGACTAACTTTTATTCTTGGCTTCCAACGAAGTCAGTTCACGTGCAGTCAGGTAGAACTCTTTGTAGACCTTGGGACGCACTTCGAAGCTGACCAGGTATTGCGTCAACTTGTTGCCCAGAACGAGTTCCTTGACGATGGTGCCTTCGCAGGCGGGCACGCCTCCATACGGATAGCTTGCTCGTACAGTGTCGCCGAGTTTCATACTCCTCCTCTTCAGAACCACCCTTGCGGGAAACGCTTCTTGGCAGCCATCACTGCGGCGAGCGTCGCTGTCGCCACACAACGTGGGACCAACCGCAAACCACTCTGGCGCCCTGTCGACCGTCTTCGCTCAGGGGAGAATTCCAGGGGGAATCGACGGTCACGGGAACACCGAAGCACGTACCCGTTTCCCAGTTGGGAACGTGGACGGCTCCCGACAGTATACCATAATCAGCGAATAAGGCCAGTCTAGCGCGGAGGCCATGCCGTCGGGTTGACGATGTCGGCCGGGCGCTCGCCGCGGAAGAAGGCCAGCAGGCGATCCATGGCCATCTCCTCCATGCGCCGGCGGCCGTCAAGGGTGAGCGACGCGACGTGTGGCGTGGCGATGACGCTGGGATGGGCGCGCAGCCGCGAATCGAGCGCCGGTGGCTCGGGGTCGAAGACATCCATCCCGGCGCCGGCCAGGTGGCCGCGATCCAGCGCGTCAAGCAGTGCGGCTTCGTCCACCAGCGGCCCGCGCGCCAGGTTGAGCAGATAGCTGCCCGGCTTCATGGCCGCCAGGCGCTCGGCGTTCATCAGCCGCACCGTCTCCGGCGTGGCCGGCACGTGCAGCGAGAGGAAATCCGCCTCGCCGATCACCGTCTCCAGCGGCGCCGGCGTGACGCCCATGGCCGCGGCAGCGTCGTCCGGCACAAAGGGATCGTAGGCCAGTACGCGCATGCCAAAGGCCAGCCGGCAGATCTCCGCCACGCGGCGGCCGATGCGCCCCAGCCCCACCAGCCCCAGCGTCTTGCCCTGCACCTCCGTACCGACCAGCACGTCCGAGCGCGGCCCCCACTTGCCGGCGGCGAGGTTGTCGTTGCCCTGCTTGAGTCGCTTGGCCAGCGCCAGCAGCATGGCGACCGTATGCTCGGCGGTCGACTCGCTCGGCCCGTCCGGCGTGTTCGTCACGACGATGCCGCGCGCCGTGGCCGCGGCCAGATCGACATTGTCCACGCCGATGCCCGTGCGCGCAATGAGACGCAGATTCGGGCAGGCATCCATGAGCGCGGCGTCGTAGCGCAACATGGAGGAGGCGAGGATCGCCTGGGCGGGCGCGGCGTTGCTGAAGACCGGCGCCTGGGCAGCCGGGCGAATGACGGCCACGCCGGCCGGCAGCCGCGCCAGCACATCGTCGAAGAGCGGCGCCTCCAGCCAGACGTGGGTCAGGGCAGGCACGGTCACGGTGGTTGTCCTTTCGTGTGGTGGTTCATCTGTCGCCATGCATTATAGCACGCAACGCACCTGGAGTTGCCCCATCGTCATCCGACCATGGGCCGTGAAAGGGACGCCAGCTCGGAGAATCCGGCGACTGCGAGCGAATCGGCCATCTGACCCACCAAGCCGGATAGCTTCAGGGTAGTAAAGAGCTCGCGCGCTCTGCGGACCATCGCTGTGCCCCTTGCGACATCCCCCTGCGCCAACTCGCACTCGGCCCAATGCCATAGCGTGATAGCAACATCACGTCGCAGATTCAGCTCTGTATAGCGCTTCAGACTCTCAGCATAACAGTCGCGCGCAGAGAGCGTAGAGGCGCCGCTGGAGCCGGCCGATAGCCGGCTTCCGCCGGCGGCGACAACGCGCGCCATGACCTGCCACGCGCCGGCCAGATCGCGTGGATTGCCGGTTGCCTCTGCATGAGCAAGCGCCAACTGCGCTGCCTCCTGCGCGGGACGCAATTGCCTGGCGCCAAGATAGGCCTCAGCCAGATAGCCATAGGTCTCCGGCAAAATCCGCCAATCGGTGGGCACCTCCTCGATCAAGGCCTCCAGGCCCGCCACTGCGGCTCGATACATGCCTGCTTCGGCCTGTGTGCCATGCAGGTTGTTGCGCTGCATGAATTCCTGCGTGCGGTTCCCGGCAAGCCGTGATTGCTGCAAGGCGGCTTCGTGCAGCGCGAGTGCCTGTTCGTAGTGCCCCTGGAGACGCCTGCTCTCGCCAAGGTTTGCCAGAACACTTGCCCGACCTTGGGAGATCTTGTTGCGGTCCAGCAACTCCAGGGCATGTTCCAGGTAGGAGGTGCCCAGCCCATATTCTTCCATCATGTAATAGTGCAATACGCCGAGCAGATTCAATGCCTCAATCATGCCCGAAATATCGCCTGATTCACGGTTCAGCTCGTAACTCCTGCCCGCGGCAGCCATAGCCGCGTTCACATCGCCGAGCCGGCTCGCGATCCAACCCTTTTCGGAGAGCACATCCGCCAGGTGCAATTCGCCGTTGGCCGCGCCCCTGTGCAGGGCCGCTTCAGCCAGCTCGATATGTGCCAGCGCGTCACCGTCGAATCCGCGATTGGCCATCGTTCGTGCCAGCAGAAACTCGGTGGTCGCGGCGGCTCTGGGGTCGGCCAACGCCTCGGAGTCATGGATAGCCTGCTCCAGAATTTCTTGCGCCTCCTCATAGTCGGCAATCATGTCGAGGTGTTGCCCCAGCGCCGCGGCAATCAACACAAACCAACGGCTCTCTACGCAGTGCACGCTGCCCAGGATGTAGCGCAGGTGGGCAACAGAACAGGGCAGCTTGATCTGGTAGGGAGAACGCGCCAGGCTGGGCGACACGGCCTGCACGATTGTCCGGGCTACAGCCTCGGCGATGTGCGACAGCACACCGCCCTCCTCGCTCAGTGTTTCGCGGGCGAAGGCGCCGATCAACCGGTGCATCGAAACACTATCGCTATTCGTCCGGTTCAGCAGGCCGAGATTGACCAAACGAAGGATCGCATTTTCGGCCACAAATAACTGCATGACATCGGAACCATTCACACCTGCCGAAGCAAGGAGCAGTGATTGCGGAATCGGCGTGGCCGGAGCATAGCAAGCCGCGCTGGCCAGAAGCTTCAGCGCGAGTGCATCGGCTTCGTCATGGGCACTCAGTTGCCGGAAACTCACCATGAATGTGCGTTCCACATCCATCTCGTGGTGTGTCGGCGAGTACTGGCCGCTGCTGGCGCGGAACGAAGCGTGGCGCAGCACATTCCCCGCCCGGAGTTGGGCCAGATAGGAGTGCGGCGTAGCGGAGGCGTGCTGTTTCAGAAATTGCGCCGCCAGGTGTAGCGCCAGCGGCAGATCGCCGACTTCCTCTGCAATCAGGTGGGCATCCTCGGCGCTGATCCGCCTGACGACGCGTTCGAGGAACGCCGCGCTCTCTGCGCGCGGCAGCGCATTAAGCGACAAGACGGCAATCGGCAACCCCGCCGTCCATTCGGAACGGCGGCTTGTCATCAGCACGCTGCACCCACCGGATACCGGGAGCCACTGCATTGCCAACCCCTCATCCTCGCAATTATCGAAGATGAGGAGCCGGGAAATCGGCTCCTGCCATTCGCGCTGAACGCGGGCGACGCACTCGGCGAGTGAGAACGAGTCGGCATCCCGATAGAGCCTCATGCCGCGCTCGCCGCCCAGTGCCGCAATGCCTTCCGGGACACTCTCGCCGTCGGCAAAGCCGATCCAGTAGACGCCGCCAGGATAGTAGCGACCATAGCGGTAAGCGTATTCTACGGCCAACTGCGTTTTGCCCAGGCCGCCCATCCCCGTCACGGCGACCGTCCGGACGATCCGATTGTTGTCCGGTCGGCCCGGCAGCAGACGCTCCGCCAACCAGAGCAACTCCGTTGAGCGCCCGATGAAGACGGCATTGTAGTGGTGGGGAAGGACTGAGCGCGCCGGCAGCATTCCGGGCACGGGCAGAGTGCCTGGTTCGGGCAAGTCAACCTGCGGACCCTCGTCGTGGGTGCGTTCCAACTGAAGATGGTTCGCCGGCTTCAGTTGCTCCAACCGTTGCACCAGTTCGACCGTTGCAAGCTCGGGGGTGACCTCCAACTCGCTCCACAGGCGCGAACGCAATGACTCGAACTGGCTGAGCGCGGCGGCGATCTGGCCGTCGGCCGCCAGAAACTCCATGAGGCGGCGTTGGGCTTCCTCATCCAGCGGATCCAGCATGAGCCAGCGCCGGGCCACGGCAATGCCCTGCTGCCAGTGTGCGCTTGCAGCATAGGCGTCGCAGACGGTGCGAAACCCGTCAGCGGCCAGCCGGCGGAGTCGTTCCCGCTCCACCGCCAGCCATTCGGCAAACCCGATCGCCTCCGGCAGGTGGAAGCCGGCAAGCAGTTCGCCGCGGTAGAGCATGAGCGCCTCGGCGAGCGACTCGATGTCGCTGCCGGCCAGGGCTGCCGTCAACGTGTAGAGGTCAACGGCGACGTGATCATCCGGGGTATAGGCAACTTGATGGCGAGAAACCTGAAGTTCCGGCAGAAGCGGCCCCAGGCGATAGAGCAACTTGCGTAGATAGCGCAGCGTGTCGGGCGTCGAGGGACCATCCCAGATCAGCGCCGCGATCGACTCGCGGCTGTGTACGCGCCGCGTCACCAGCAGGTAACTCAACAGGGCGCAACCCTGCTTTGACTTCATGATCTCCGCAGCCTGCCCGTCGCTCTCGATTTCGAGCGGCCCCAACAGGCTGATTTTCTGGATCACCGTGTGGTACCTTCCTGCGCATCACCAATCCCGCTGAAGGCCAGCGCCGAGAGTGAAGGGACGATCAAAGGACGTTTGGCTGGTACCCTGCCGCCATGACCAGACAGAGCCGATACCTCGCCTTTCTAGTCCGCTTTCAGCGCGGAGAAGGTGAGCGCCACTGGCGTGCGTCGCTTCAAGATGTACGCACCCAAACCACCATGCAATTCGCCACCGAGATCGAACTGATCCGACACATGCTTACCGCCATGGCCGACGCGGCTGCTCAAGAAACGGAGGAAGCCGATCGCAGCGACCCTGAAGTACCGTAGATGCCGGCGCAACGACGGGAAGCATAGCGCACATCCACCCCCCTTTCGCACACAAGAAGGCAACATCAACCACTGGCTACGCGAGCGACGGCTCTCGCTTACCTGCGCGATCCAGGCGAACACGTAGGCAGGCAGGTCATTGCTTATAGCGCAAAGCGGGCAGCACGTCAACTGCCCGAAACGGTCGGCGATGGCCGTAGGCTGCCTTAAATTACTGGGCCAGATGCAGCTCGCGTGCCCACCGCCGCTCCGATTTCAGGCAAGGGACGTTCCAAGGGACGTTCAAGGGACGAACGCTCGCTACACTGCGCTACACGCACCGCACGACCGTGTTGCGTTGCACCAGGGCACACAAAATCGAAGGAGAAGGACCGAAATGAACAGACTTTCCAGATCGCTCATCATCTTGTTACTGGCACTGCTGCTTGCCGGCGGACTGCGCTCCGTCATCTTTGCCCAGGACGTCGACCCTTCAGCCGGCGACTCGCCACAGGCATCGGACTTCTTTTTCCTCCCCTACGTTGCCGGCGGTCAGGACCTCCCAACAACCCTGCCACCCCTTGGACCAAAAGAGCCAAAGGATGCGACCGCCTTCACCAAGGCGCTCAACGAACGGCTCAAGATTGAGCTCCCCTTCGATAACACCCAGGCATTCACCGACGTCCAGCGCGGCCTCATCGCCCCGCTGCCCACCCAGGTAATCTCTACCACCGACGGCAGCGGCGTGGCCTGGGACCCGGAGAAGTTCAGCTTCATCACCCTGGATGCCCTCGCACCGGACACGGTCAACCCCAGCCTCTGGCGCGAGTCGCAACTGGCCAACGTCGCCGGTCTCTTCAAGGTCACCGACCGCCTCTACCAGGTGCGCAACGCCGACCTGTCGAACATGACGATCATCGAGGGCGACACCGGTCTCATCATCGTCGACCCGCTGGTCTCCGTCGAGACCGCCGAGGCGGCACTCGCCCTCTACCGCGCCAACCGCCCCATGCAGAATGTCGTCGCCGTCATCTACACGCACAGCCACGTCGATCACTGGGGCGGCGTGCTCGGCGTCACCTCGCAGCAGGAAGTCGACAACGGCGTGGAGATCTATGCGCCGGTCGGGTTCCTGGCGGCGGCCACCGCGGAGAACATCTATGCGGGCGGCGCCATGGGTCGCCGCGCCAACTACATGTACGGCACGCTGATCCCAGGCGGCCCGCGTCAGGGCGTCGGCACCGGGCTGGGTACGACCATCTCCGAAGGATCGAACAGTCTCCTGGCGCCGACCCAAACCATCAGCGTGACGGGCGAAACCAGGGTCATCGACGGCATGACCTTCGAGTTCCTGCTGGCACCCAATTCCGAGGCGCCCTCCGAGATGCTCTGGTACATGCCGGAACTGAAGGCACTCAACGGCGCCGAAGATGCCACGCACACCATGCACAACGTCTATTCACTGCGCGGCGCCAAAGTGCGCGACGCATTGGCGTGGTCCAAGTATCTCAACGAGGCGCTCGACCTATGGGGCGATGACGTGGAAGTGCTCTTCAACATGCACCACTGGCCGGTCTGGGGCAACACCGAAGTGGTCAACCACCTTGAGATCCAGCGCGACCTCTACCGCTTCATCAACGACCAGACGCTCAACCTGGCCAACCAGGGCTACACCCCCGTCGAGATCGCCGAGATGATTCGCCTGCCGCGCAGCCAGGAACAGACCTGGTCCAGCCGGGGCTACTACGGCTCGTTGAGCCACAATGTCAAGGCCGTCTACGACCTCTACCTCGGCTGGTTCGACGGCAACCCGGCCAACCTCCACCCGCTGCCGCCGGCGGAGTCCAGTGCGAAGTACGTCGAGCTCATGGGTGGCGCCGACGCCGTGCTCACCGCCGCCAAGGCGGCCTATGCCCGCGGCGAATATCGCTGGGTCGCCGAACTGGTCAACCACCTCGTCTTTGCCGACCCCACCAACCAGGAAGCCCTCTATCTCCAGGCCGACACCCTCGAGCAGCTCGGCTACCAGGCCGAAGCCGGGC
>Ga0209607_1004694_pt1 | contig 10093 bp, 13 predicted proteins | sample AD_UKC117_MetaG_FD_184413 | JGI IMG/M metagenome (GOLD analysis project Ga0209607, IMG submission 184413) | Active sludge microbial communities of municipal wastewater-treating anaerobic digesters from Hong Kong - AD_UKC117_MetaG (SPAdes)... | ecosystem: Engineered > Bioreactor > Anaerobic >... | reverse complement strand
GGAGACTCACGCCAGGGAGTTGGCCATCATGGCCGAGCGTCGCCGGGAGCGGGAGGTGGAGAAGAACTGGGCCCGTCAGAAGGGCGCATGACCACGCGGCCTGTCGGTGGTGCGGCCTAGCGTCGGTGGTGGTGTTCGGGGCCCCGGGAGGTTCACTCTCGGGGCCCCTCCTTGTAGGATGATTGGCTTACTCGTCGTCGTTGCGGTCACTTCCGTTGTTGCCCTTGATAGCGGCGATCAACTTAGGGCCCGCAGAGACACCTGCGACCACCCCCGTGACGATGGCCTCCGCCTGATGGCCCTTGACTGCGAGGTACATGGCAACCAGGCCGAGGACTATCGGGGTTACGGCGAAGATGATGGAGACGACTGTCACGCTGATGGCTTCCGCACGCGACAGCCAGATGATGCTGGAGTTCCTGGCCCGTGCCGCCTCTTCTGCCATGGTGAGGATTCGGTCACCGGAGCCGGGGACCTGTCTCTCGTACTCGCCGAACTCTTGCGAGTCGGGAAGAGGACCGGCACGGTAGTAGTGGGCCTCAAAACTCTGGCCGACTACCTCTACCGGGAGAGGGTCCTGTATTGGGCCTTCATGGATCGCTGAATCTCCCGGCCCGTCGCCTGCCACGCCGCGCTCACGGCGTCGCTGGACTCCACCTGACGACGCATGTTCTTCAGGGTCTTCGTGCTCCCGGTAAGGCCAAGGGTCGTCCCGCGACGCACGCCGCGCTGGATGCTCTTCCCCGTCTTCGCCATGACCTGACCGTATCCCGTCTTCCTGAGAGTTCGATAGAGGCTGGGTCACATTCTCGCCCCCGTGTTCCGTCGTCATGGTGGGCACCGTAGCGCGCTGAGAACCCGCGAAGGTGGCAGGCCGTTACCCGCTATTGGCCCCGGGCCTCCAGGTAGTCGCTCCACGCCTGGAAGTCGGGATGGTCGGGGCCGATGGCCACCAGGCCGTCACTGACGACACCGCCGGGGCCCTCTGCCCGCATGGGGACCAGGAGGCGGCCGTCTGGCAGACGTTCGGGCAGAGGTGGCGCGCTCACTCCTCCTCACCGCCCAGGAGCGGGTGGGAGTAGACCGTGGTGCCCTCCCAGAAGTCCTCCGCGCCGGGGGTCTCCGGGAGGGCGTGGAACCACTGGACCTGACCCGTGCCCGGTCCACCTGGTACATGCCGGAGTGCGGCAGGGTCGGGATGATCTGCCGAGGGACGCAGGGGACCTCCAGCGGGGCGGGCTGGAATACGACGACGTAGCGGGTCGGGGTCTCCACCACGCACACCGCCCAGGTGGACGCGCCAGGAGGCCGCCCCCGGTAGGTGTCGGGGTCGGCTCCGTACTGGGCCGCCTCCGCCAGCCGCCGCGCTTCCTGCCAGTCCATGGGCCTCATGCTGCACCCGTTCCGGTTGCGACGACCTCTGACCCGTCGCAGGATGCCGGGGTGGGGGAGTCACGAGAAGGACGCACGCCGGAGCCCAGAGGGCCGGTGTGGATGATGCTTGCCGCCGCGGTGGTGGCCCTCCTGGGCGGCCAGGCAGACCTGCCGCTCTGGCCGTTCGGCTGAAGGCCGCTCACGCCGCCACCTCCAGCGTGATCTGGAAGGGGAAGCCGGGCCCCGGGGACCCCGGTTTCTGGCCACCACAACGAAGAAACCCTGCCCCGCGATCAGCGGGGCAGGTTGGAACTTCGACCAAATGGTGGAGCTGAGGGGATTCGAACCCCTGACCCCCTCCATGCCATGGAGGTGCGCTACCAACTGCGCTACAGCCCCGTAACCGGGTGCCGGCCCAGGAGATTCACTCGCGAGCGCGACCGACAGATCTTACCCAGAGACCTCGCCGGCGCCCAAATCGGGGGCGCGCAGGTTCCACCCGGCCAGCCGCCAGCCCGCGGGCGCCTGCACCAGGTCGGCCCACTGGCAGTTTCCCGGGGTGGTCAGCAGGCGCGTCGCGGTGAGCATGTCGAGACCGAGCAGCACGGCGGCGAGGACGCGGATGGTGCCGCCGTGGGAGACGATGATCGCGCACTCCCCTTCTCCCAAGCGGCCGATGAGTTCGTCGAGGGCCGGCGTGACGCGGGCCCGGACCTCGGCGGGGCCCTCACCGTCGATGCCGCGGCGTTGCTCCTCGCCGCGCAGCGCCGCCAGCCGCTCGGCGGGGTGCATCGCGATGACCTCGGCCGTCGTCTTGCCCGTCCATTGGCCCACGTGGAACTCGCGCCAGCGGGGGTCGAGTGCGACCGTGAGCGACAGGTCGCGCGCCACCGCCTGGGCGGTCACGGCGGCCCGTTTCAGATCCGAGGAGACGATGGTCGTCGGGCGGTATGCCGTCAGCTGCGCCGCGGCCGCGTCGGCCTGGCGCCGCCCGAGCTCGGTCAGCTCCACGTCGAGGTGACCCTGCCAGATCCCGTCGAGGTTGGACTGCGTCTGCCCGTGACGAAGCAGGATGAGGCGACGCGGCGGCATACCGGGGAAGCTCAGTCCTGGACGGCCGAACGGGCGGCCGTCGCCGCGGCCTGGTCGGCGCCGACGACACCCACGTCGACCTGCGGACAGTCACGCCAGAGCCGCTCGAGGTCGTAGAACTGCCGCTCGTCCTCGTGCTGGATGTGCACGACGATGTCGCCGAAGTCGAGCAGCACCCACCGGCCCTCGCGGGCTCCCTCGGTCCGCTTCACCTTCGTGCCGGCCAGCCGGACCTTCTCCTCGACCTCGTCGACGATGGCGGCGACCTGGCGCTCCGTCGGCGCCGAGACGATGACGAAGATGTCGGTCAGCGGCAGTTGCCCGCTGACGTCGAGAGCGACGATGGTCGAGGCGAGTTTGTCGGCGGCCGCGTGGGCGGCGACCGTGGCGAGGTCCTTGGCCTGGTCAGTCGCGGGCACGGGTCTCCTTCGGGGCGGATGGGCCGCTGGCGGGTGCAGCGGCATACAGCTGGTGCTTGTTGATGTACTGGACGACGCCATCGGGCACGAGGTACCAGACCGGTTCGTGGCGGGCGACACGCTCCCGGCAGTCGGTGGACGAGATGGCCATGGCCGGCACCTCTTGCAGGTGCACCCGGTCCCCGGGCAGCCCGGCCTCGGACAGCTCGTAGCCGGGGCGGGTGACACCGACGAACTGTGCCAGGCCGAAGAGCGCGTCGACGTCCTTCCACGACAGGATCTGGGCGAGGGCGTCGGCGCCGGTGATGAAGTAGAGCTCGGTGTCCGGGCGCTGTTCGTGCAGGTCTTTGAGGGTGTCGATCGTGTAGGTCTTGCCGGGGCGGTCGATGTCGACGCGGCTGACGGTGAACCGCGGATTGGACGCGGTGGCCACGACGGTCATCAGGTAGCGATGCTCGGCGGGGCTGACATTGCGCCCCTCCTTCTGCCACGGCTCCCCGGTGGGCACGAACACCACTTCGTCGAGACCGAAGGTGGCCTGCACCTCGCTGGCTGCGACCAGGTGCCCGTGGTGGATCGGGTCGAAGGTGCCGCCCATCACCCCGATGCGTCGGCCCGACTGCGCCCGGGCGCCCGCGGTGGATGGGTCGACCGGGGCAATCAGTGGTGGCTCCCCCGGGTGGTGCCGTGCTCGTGGCCATCGGCGTCATCCGGCAGGTGGGCCGAGCCGTACTTCGCCGCGGTCCCCCGGAAGAACCAGACGACCGCCAGACCCAAGGCGAACAGCGCGATTGCGATGACGGCATACATGTAGGCCGGCATGGGCAACTCGTGCATCGTCTCGGCACCCTCGGAAGCCAGCATCAGCACACTCGTCGACATGCGCCAAACCATACCAACAGCGCAGCAGCCGGCATCTCCCACGGCGGTTCATCCACGGATTTACCCACAGCCCTGTGCACGATGAGGACGGCACACGCGGCGGCTGTGGACAGCCGCGCGTGGCGGGAAGAACACCCCGCGGACGGCATTGCGCTGGAGCGGCCGGAGGGCTTAAATGGACCCTCGTCACCCGACGTCGAGCACCTGCGAAACGTCAGGTGGAGGTTGCGGAGAAAACGAGGCGCGGCCGGTTCGTTCACGGACGACCGGCCCTGGATTTTTCGAGATCGACAGCCTGTGTGCGACGGCACGGGGGCGCCACGAGACTTCGCCGCCTGCTGTGTCAGTGCATCGTCGCCGCCCTCCAGGGCCCTCGGTCGGCGATGGCCAGCGTCGCCTCGGCGGTGTGGCCCGCTTCCCGGGCCGCGCCCTGGCAGACCCGGCCCCTCGATCCTCATACATCGAGGGGCCGGAAGCATTTTCACCCCACGCAGCGACCGTGCCCACGCATGTCGTCGTGTTCTTCGGCGTTCCCGGATGCTTCTACGATGGCGGCCATGGCCGCCCCCCACCTGAGCATCGTGGTGCCGATGTTCAACGAGGAGGAGGTGCTCCCGCTGTTCATCGCCCGCCTGCGGCCCGTCGCGGACGGCCTGGGGGTGTCGTATGAAGTGGTGGCGGTCGACGACGGCTCGCACGACCAGACGGCGATCGGGTTGCAGCGGGCCCGGCGCGACTGGCCGCAGCTGCGGGTCATCCGGCTGCGGGCCAACAGTGGCCACCAGGCCGCCATCTCGGCCGGGCTGGCCCGGGCCCGCGGCGCCTATGTCGTCACCCTCGACGCCGACCTGCAGGACCCGCCCGAAGTCGTCGCGGAGATGCTGGCCGCCGCGCAGGAGAAGCATGTCGACGTCGTCTACGGCATCCGCGGTGACCGCTCGAGCGACTCGGTGTTCAAACGCGCCACGGCCCGGTTCTTCTATCGCTCGATGGACAAGCTCGCCGAGACCGGCGCGCACCACGACGCCGGCGACTTCCGCCTGATGTCGCGCGCGACCGTGGACGCGATCAACGCCCTTCCGGAGTATGGCCGGGTGCTGCGATTCGTCGTGCCCGCGCTCGGCTTCCCGTCGGCGTCGGTGACCTACCGCCGCGACGAGCGCGCCGCCGGCAGCTCGAAGTACCCGTTCGCCAAGATGCTGCGCCTCTCGATCGACTCGGTCACCGCCTTCTCCCTCGCCCCCTTGCGTTTCGCCACCTTCCTCGGGCTCGCCGGAGGTCTCGGCGCCCTCGTCCTCCTGCTCTACGCCCTGTATGCCCGAGCCGCCGGCCATGTCGTGGCCGGGTGGACCTCGACGGTGGTCATCGTCACCGCCGTCGGTGCGGTCCAGTTGCTGGCTCTCGGGATCCTGGGCGAATACGTCGGTCGCCTGTATGCCGCCTCGCAGGCCCGGCCGTCGTATTACGTCGCCTACGACTCCGAGGAGGAGCAGCGAGCGCCGTGAGCGTGCGCTTCGAACGCGACGAGCGCGGCGGTGTCACCGTGTGGGTGCACGGGCAACCGCAGTCGTATGTCGCCCCTCACGACCCCGGGCTGCTGGCCTTCGAGTATGTCGAGCAGTTGGGAGCCGTCGTCGATTCCATTGCGCCGGAGGGAGACCGGATCGCCGTGACGCACGTGGGCGGGGCCGGCCTGACCCTCCCCCGGTATGTCGAGTTCACCCGCCCCGGGTCGACCCAGATCGTCTTCGAGCCGGATGCGGTCCTGACGGAGCACGTACGCCGCGAGTTGCCGTTGCCGCGTGGTCACCGCATCCGGGTGCGCCCCCTCGATGGTCGCGCCGGCCTGTCCGCGGTGTCCGATGCGTCAGCGGATCTCGTTGTCGTAGATGCCTTTTCGGACGGCGCCGTGCCTGCCGAGCTGACGACGGTCGAGTTCTACCGGGAGGCACTCCGCGTGTTGCGTCCGGACGGACTGCTGGCCGCGAATGTCACGGATGCCCTGGATCGGCGCTATCTGGTGCGGGTGCTCGCCGGTGTGCTGGAGGTGGCCTCGGCGTGTGTCGTCCTGGCGACCCACGACGTCCTCAAGGGCCGGCGCTTCGGCAACTACGTGATCGTCGCCGGCCAGGGCCCGCTGCCGCTGCGCGAGCTGAGCCGGCGGGTGGCGAAAACCGCTGCGCCGCGGGCATGTGGCTGCCCGCCAGGGTGAGCGCCCTGAGCCGCTCAGCGCGCCCGTCGACCGACGCCGATCCGGCGCGCTGCCCGCCCGCGCCCGACCCGGGCTCGTGGCGCGTCCGCTGACCTCCCCCGTTCGTCCAGTCCGCCGCCGCCGCCGTCGACGGGCGCGGCGGCGGCGCGTGATCAGGCCGGCCGCGCGGTCACCATCAAGGTCACGCCGGGCAGGCCTTTCACCGGCAGGTAGCGCTCCACCGTGACCACGCCCTTCAGTGCCAGGTTCACCGGTCTGGGCAGTTGCTCGAGATCGCTGCCGGTGCTCGTGCGCCGGCGCAGGGCGACAGTCGGGCGCAGGAGGACATTCCAGGACCACAGCTCCTCGATCCTGAATCGGTTGCGCAGCAGCAGTTCCGAGAGGGTGCCCCTGGTGTAGCGCCGCACGTGATCGACAGCGACGTCGTGAGCGGACCACAGCCGCGGGTCGCACGGCACGGCGATGAGGAAGGTGCCGTCAGGGCGCAGGATGCGGTGCACCTCGCGGACCGCCGCGTCGTGGTCCGGGATGTGTTCGAGCACGTCGTAGGCGACGACCAGATCGACGCATTCGCGATCCAGGGGCAGTTGCGTGGCGTCGGCCCGGATGACGTCGAGTCCTCGCTCCTTGCCGACCTGGGCGCCCTCGGCGCCGTATTCGAGAGCGAGCACATCCCAGCCCTCCCGGGCGAGCACCCGGGAGTTGCCGCCGCCGGCCGCGCCGATGTCGAGGGCGCGACCGGGCGTCATACCGGCGATCGAGCGAGCCAGGCGGTGGCGGCGCTCGGCATACCACCAGTGCGTGTCCTCGAGTTCGGTGAGCTTGCGAACTTCCTTGTCGTGCATCAGATTCGCACGTGCCCGTCGCCTTCGACGATCCACTTCGTCGTCGTCAGCTCCGGCAACGCCATCGGGCCGCGGGCGTGCAGCTTCTGCGTCGAGATGCCGATCTCGGCACCGAACCCGAACTCCCCGCCGTCGGTGAAGCGGGTCGAGGCGTTGACCATCACGGCGGCCGCGTCGACCTCCGTCGTCCAGCGGCGGGCCGCCGCGCGGTCCTCGGTCACGATCGCCTCGGTGTGCCCCGAACCGAAGGTGCGCACGTGCTCCAAGGCCGCATCGATGCTGTCGACGACCCCGACGCTCATCTCGAGCGAGTGATACTCGGTGGCGAAATCCTGTTGTGTCGCAACGGCAAAGGGGACGCCCGCCGCAGTGGCGATGGCGCTGGCGCGCTCGTCGGTATGCAGCGTGACACTGGCTCCGGCCAGGTCGGTCAGGGCCTTGGGCAGGAATTCGTCGGCGACCTCGGCGTGGACGAGCAGGGACTCGGCCGCATTGCAGACGCTCGGCCGCTGGGTCTTGCTGTTGACGGTGATGGCGAGCGCCTTGTCGAGGTCTGCCGCCCTGTCGACATAGACGTGGCAGTTGCCGATGCCGGTCTCGATGACGGGGACGGTGGAGTTCAGGACGACGGACTGGATGAGGTCGGCTCCCCCGCGAGGAATCAGCAGGTCGACCAGGCCACGTGCCGTCATCAGGGCCCGGACCGCGTCATGACCTCCGCCGTCGAGCAGTCCGATCGCGTCGGGGTTGATCCCTTGTGCCGAAAGGGATTCGCGCATCACGTCCACGAGGACCCGGTTGGACGAGGCGGCCGCCGACCCACCGCGAAGAATGACGGCATTGCCGGATTTCAGGCCGAGGCCGGCGGCGTCGACCGTGACATTGGGCCGGGCCTCGTAGATCATCCCGACCACGCCCATCGGCACCCGCACCTGGCGGATCTGCAGGCCGTTCGCCAGAGTGGAGCCGCGGACGATCTCCCCGACCGGGTCGGGCAGGGCAGCGATATCGCGCAGCGCGTCGGCGACCGCCGCGACCCGCTCGGGGGTCAGGCGCAGCCGGTCCTGCAGGCTCTCGGGCATCCCGCCCGCGCGGCCGCGTTCGAGGTCCTCCTCGTTGGCCGCGACCACGCGCGCGGTGGCGGAGTCGAGGGCGTCGGCGAGGCCACGCAACACCTCGTCCTTGCGGGCACGGGAGAGCAGGGCAAGCTCGCGCGCCGCGACGCGCGACTTCTGCGCAAGCTCGGCGACGGTGGCCGTCGCCTCGGGCGAGATTTCCGACATGGCTCCAGGGTAGGCCGTTACCGCCCGGCCACCTGGTGTTCGCCCACGAGGCGGCCAGATGCGGCATGCTCTGACGCAACCGGGCGAGGGGATATCACGGTGCCACCCAACCTGTACGCATCCCACGTACATCACGTTCGGACGACGAGGACGCCATGTCACGACGCTTTGCCACCACTCTCGCCGGTGTCGCGCTGAGCGCGCCGCTCGCGATCACCGCCCCGGCGGACGCCGCCGCACTGCGCACCTGTCGCGGCACGATCGCCAATATCGTCGTGAGCGACAGCATTCGCGTGCCCGCCGGGGCGAGTTGCACCCTGCGCAATGTCGCCGCACGCGGGGCCGTCTTCGTCGAATCGGGCGCGACGCTGATCGTCACGAACAGCCAGGTCGCGCGGAGCGTGACGAGCACCGGACATCGCAAGGTCAGCATCGAGAACACTCGCGTCACCGGCGCCGTCAGCCTCAACAAGGGCGGCGCGATCTCGATCCTCTACAGCAGCTTCGGGGCGGATATCACGTTGACCGCAAACACCAAGACCGGCACGAAGGTGCTGCGGGGCAATGGGATCGACGGGCGTCTTTCGTGCACGCTCAACGCGCCCGCGCCGACGGGTTCGCTCAATTCGGTCCGGGGCGGCAAGTTCGGGCAGTGCAAGCGCGTCTGACTCCGCCCGAGCCGGTGGCAGAATCCTGCGTGTGACCACCATCGTCTCGATCCAGTCCGCGGTCGCCTACGGCCACGTGGGCAACTCCGCCGCCGTCTTCCCCATGCAGCGCCTCGGGGTGGAGGTGTGGCCGGTCTATACGGTCAACTTCTCCAACCACACCGGCTACGGCGCGTGGAAGGGGCCGCTGATCGCGGCCGACGACGTGCGTGCGGTCATCACCGGCATGGAGGAGCGCGACGCCTTCGGCGAGGTCGACGCGGTGCTGTCCGGCTATCAAGGCGGCAACGAGATCGGCGGGGTCATCATCGATGCCGTTGCCCGCGTCAAGGCCGCCAATCCGTCGGCGATCTATGCGTGCGACCCGGTGATGGGCAACGCCAAGAGCGGCTGCTTCGTCCACCCGGACATCCCGATCCTGTTGCGCGAGAAGGTGGTCCCCGTCGCCGACCTGATCACTCCGAATCAGTTCGAACTAGGCTTCCTCACCCACACCGAGCCCGAGACGCTCGAGGACACGCTCGCCTCCGTCGACAAGGCCCGCGAGATGGGCCCCTCGACCGTGCTCGTCACCAGCGTGCTGCGGCCGGACCGCCCCGAAGACACCATCGAGATGCTTGCGGTGCACGGCGACGAGGCGTGGCTCGTCCAGACCCCGCACATCCCGTTCAAGGTCAACGGGTCCGGCGACGTCACCGCCGCCCTCTTCACCGCCCACCTGCTCGACTCCGGCCGCGCCGACGATGCCCTGGCCAGGACGGTCTCCTCCGTCTATGCCGTGTTGAAGCGGACCTTCGAGTCCGGCCGCCGGGAGTTGCAGCTGGTGCAGAGCCAGGAGGAGATCGCCCACCCGGCGATGGAGTTCACCCCCGAACGCGTGCGCTGAGTCCTCGACGTCACACGACGTCGACCCGCCGCGCCAGTGGGATGGTGATCAGCGCGGCGAGTATGCCGGCAGCCACGGTGATCGTGATCGGCCAGGCGGTCAGGTGGTCGGCTTCCCGGGCCACGAGCGCACCGCCCAGAGCGGTCGCACCGGCGACCCCGACGGCCGCAGCCACGGTCCGCCCGGCCAAGTAGCGCCCGCGTTCCTCGTCGGGGACGAGAACCGTCAGGTGCACGGCCAGCGTGTTGTTGACCAGTCCCATCCCGGTCGCGGCGAGGGCCCAGCCCCCCATGGCCACGGGCAACGACACCACGTCCAGGGCCAGGAGGAGGGGGCCGAACCCGCCGAGGGTCATCACTGCCATACCGGCCGCGGCAACCTGACCGGGCGAGAACCGGGCGCGCACCGCGTCCCGGCTCGAGGCGTTGGACC
>Ga0209607_1004693_pt1 | contig 10094 bp, 7 predicted proteins | sample AD_UKC117_MetaG_FD_184413 | JGI IMG/M metagenome (GOLD analysis project Ga0209607, IMG submission 184413) | Active sludge microbial communities of municipal wastewater-treating anaerobic digesters from Hong Kong - AD_UKC117_MetaG (SPAdes)... | ecosystem: Engineered > Bioreactor > Anaerobic >... | reverse complement strand
CGAGATCGCCGCCGTGCGCCGGGTGCGCGAGGCAGGCCACGTGCTGGCCCTGTGCACGGGGCGCAGCGCGCGCTCGGTGGAGTCGGTGGTGCGGGCGGCCGACGGCGCCCTGGCCGGCGCCCCCATGATCCTGCTCAACGGGGCCCTGGTCCTGGCCGACGGCGGCGCCCGCGTGCTGCGCGACGGCGGGCTGCCCCGCGAGACGGCCGCCGCGGTGGTCGGCATGTTCCTGGCGGCCGGGGCGCTGCCCCTGGCCTTCGACATGGAGAGCGACGGCGGCGGGCTGCGGGCCCAGCGCCTGGAGCCCAATCCGGTGCTGGGACGCTACCTGGAGCGGAGGCTGGAGCGGGTGGGGGAGATCGCCCTGAGCGACGACCTGGCCGCCGACCTGCCGCATACCGTGCAGGAGGTGGGCACCATCGAGCGCGAGCCGGTGGTGCGGGAGCTGGCCGCGGCCATCCGCGCCCGCTTCGGCGAGGAGGTCTGGGTGGTGACCACGGAGACCCTCATCGACCGCGACAGCTACCGTTGGCTGGAGGTCATGCCGCCCCACTGCCACAAGGGCTCGGGACTGGAGCTGCTGGCCGCCCACCTGGAGATCCCGCGGGAGCGGGTGGTGGCCATCGGCGACAACTACAACGATCTGGACATGTTCCTGGCCGCCGGCCACAGCGTGGCCATGGGCAACGCCCCGGCCGACGTGCGGGCCGTGGCCGGCCGCGTGGCGCCGTCGGTGAGCGAGCACGGCGCGGCCGTGGTGCTGGACGAGATCGCGCGGGGCGCGTGGCCCCTCAACCCGGGAGGCTCCGGTGGACCGCTGGCGTGACGACTGGGACGAGGAGGAGTTCCGGCGCATCGGGTACGCGTTCGTGGACCTGATGGCCGAGTACCTGCAGGGGCTGGACGGCCGGCGCGTGTACGGCCCGGTGTCGCCCGCGGGCCTGGACGACTTCTTCCTGGAGGAGCTGCCCGAGAACGGCACCGGCTGGGACGAGATGCTCCAGGAGTGCCGCAGCAAGGTGTTCCCCAACTCCATGGCCATCGGCAGCCGGCGCTACTTCGGGATGATGAACCCGTCGCCGCTGCCCGAGGCCATCTTCGCCGACGCCCTGGCGTCGGCCATGAACCAGAACGCCGCGAGCTGGCGGCACGCGCCGGCGGCCACGGCCATCGAGAAGCGCGTGATCCGCTGGTTCTGCGACCTCTTCGGCCTGGGCGACCAGTCCTTCGGCACCCTGGTGCCCGGCGGCTCGGTGGCCAACATCACCGGCCTGAAGCTGGCGGTGAACAAGGCCTTGGGCCGCGACATCGGCACCTGGGACGACGACGCCGCGCCCCACCTGGCGGAGATGGCCAAGCTGCGCTTCTACGTGACCGACCAGTCGCACTACTCGTTCCGCAAGGCCATCGACCTGCTGGGCCTGGCCCACGGCCAGCTGCGCAAGCTGCCCGTGGACGAGCTGTTCCGCGTGGACGTGGACGCCATGGCGGCGGCCATCGCGGAGGACCGCGCCGCCGGGCTCACGCCCTGCTGCGTGATCGGGGTGGCGGGCACCACCAACACGGGCTCCATCGACAAGCTGGACCGCCTGGCGGACCTGGCGGAGCGCGAGGGCTGCTGGTTCCACGTGGACGCCGCGTACGGCGGCGCCGTGATCCTGAGCGAGACGTACCGCCCCATGCTCCGCGGCGTGGAACGCGCGGATTCCGTGACCGTGGACCCGCACAAGTGGTTCTACGCGCCCTTCGAGGCCGGCGGCATCCTGGTGCGCGACGGCGACTTCCTGCGCAAGGCCTTCCTGGTGCGCCCCGAGTACTACATGGAGAAGCTGGCCCAGGGCGAGAAGCCCGAGCCGGACCCGCGCGGCTTCCACACCGGCGACAAGGTGAACTTCTTCCAGTACGGCGTGGCCGGCAGCCGCCGCTTCAACGCCCTCAAGCTGTGGATGGCCCTGAAGGTGGTGGGCCGGCGGCGCTACGCGTCGTGGATCGAGAAGGACATGGAGCTGGCCCGCGTGCTGGCGGGCCTGCTGAACCAGACCGACGACTTCCGCCTCATCGGCCCCAACACCCTGGGCATCTGCACCTTCCGCTGGGAGCCCAACGGCGCCGAGCGCACGCCCGACGAGGTGGACCAGCTCAACCGCGACCTGCAGGCCCTGGTGGAGCGCGAGGGCGACGCCTGGTTCAGCCACACGCTGCTGCGCGGCCGCGTGGCCCTGCGCGTGAACGTGGAGAACCGCCACATGCAGCGCGACGACATCCTGCGGCTGCTGCGCGTCCTGCGCCGCGCCGCCGCCCGCCTGCATCCCGACAACCGGACGGAGGACCTGCTTTGAAGACCCTGCTGCTCTGCGCCGCCCTGCTGCTGACCGCCCTGCCCGCCACGGCCCAGGGCATGAAGGACTCTTCCAGCGTGGTGACCGTGACCACGGCGCCCGACACCGTGCGCGCCGGCGTGGGCGGCACCGTGGCCTTCACCGTGACCCTGGCCGTGCAGGACGGCTGGCACCTCTACGCCCACGGCGATCCCACCTACTACGGCATCTCCTTGAACGCGCCCGAGAACCTGCCGCTGGCCGGCGTGCAGGTGGAGTATCCGGCCGGGCACCAGGGCAAGTTCCTGGGCGAGACCATCACCCTGCTGGAGAAGACCGTGGAGATCGGCGTGGAGGGCATGCTCATGGTGCAGCCCGAGGCGCCGCTGACCTGGGAGCTGGAGCTGCAGGCCTGCGACGACAAGTCCTGCCTGGCCCCGGCCTGGGTGCCGGTGACCGTCACCGTGCTGCCGGCGGAGTAGAGTCGTGGGCGTCATCCTCATCGTGGAGGACCGCAGCAGCAACCTGGCGTTCCTGGCCACGGCCGTGGGCAAGCTGGGCTACCGCAGCGTGGCCGTGGGCGACGGGGCCAAGGCCCTGGCCGCCCTGGGCGTGGACCGCGACGGCGCCGCGCCGGAGGTGCCCGACGTGGACGCCGTGTTCCTGGACGTGCGCCTGCCGGACCTGGACGGTCGCGAGGTGGCCCGCCGCGTGCGCGCCGCCGGCCTGACGGACCTGCCCATCATCGCCGTGACCGCCATGGCCCTGGCCGGGGACCGAGAGGCCTGCCTGGCCGCCGGCATGAACGACTACCTGGCCAAGCCGCTGACGGTGGCGCAGGTGGGCGAGGCGTTGGAGAAGTGGGTGGGGTAGGAGTCCGCCCGGAACGATGTGGGAACTCGAAGGGCGCCGCGTTGCGGCGCCCTTCGTCGTTTCAGGGAGCGAGGGACGCGTGGGCCCTCATCGGTACAACGCCTTCAGGTCGCTCCAGGAAGTCTGCTCGCTGGATTTGAACGGAATATCCTCCTGGCCGAGGAGGGACCACAGCGTGTCGCTGCCGGTCACCGTCGGCGCGGCGAAGAACCGCTGCCGGCCAGACAAGGTGATGGTGCCGGCCGGATGGGTGAACACGATCATGTGGCTGTAGAGCGCCGTGCGGGCCCCAGGAACCTGGCCGAAGGACGGATGCTCGGCCGGCACGTCGGTCCAGCCCTCCGTCAGGAGCATCCTGTCCACGGCGATGGCGCTGATGGCCCGGGTGAGCTGGCCCTGGGAGTTGGTGCGGGCCTCGCCGCTGAAGAGGTTGTCCGTGCTGGCCAGGTCCTCGGGCTTCTCCCAAGAAAAGCCTTCGTCCAGGAAGGAGAAGCGGAAGCGGGGGTCCAGCAGGTCGTCGTAGGCGTTCAGGTCCCTCTCCTCGTAGATCTCCACGAATACCTGGAGGAGGGCCTCCGGGGAGACGGCGGGCTGGTACTCGTGCTGGTCGATGATCGGACCGGTGGGGTCCTCGGAGTCGCCGCAGCCGGAGAAGGCCAGGGCGGCGATCAGGAGCAGGGCCGCGAGAGGGCGCATCATCGGAACAGCGCCTTCACGTTGCTCCAGGTCATGTCCTCGTTGGCCTTGCCGTCCATGTCTTCCTGGCCGAGCAGGTGCCAGCTGGTCTCGCCGTCCACCTCGACGGGGGCGGCGTAGAAGCGTTGGTTGCCCCAGAGGGTGATGGTGCCCACGGGATGGGTGAACACCACGACATGATGGTACAGCCCCATCTTCACGCCGGGCACATCGCCGAAGTCGGGATGGTCCGTCGCATCGGCCCACGGCGCCAGCAGCGTGAACTGGTCCATCGTGATCTGAGAGATGGCCCGCGTGAGCTGCCCCTGGGCGTTGGTGCGGGCCTCGCCGCTGAAGAGGTTGCCGGTGCTGATCAGGTCGTCGGCGCGGCCCCAGAAATCCCGGTCCTCGCCTCCCAGGAAGAAGAACAGGAAGTCCTCGTGCAGCAGGGCGGCGTAGTGGGTGGAATCGCGCTCCTCGTACGCCGTCTCGAAGGCTGTCATCAGCTCTTCCGGCGTGGCGTAGGGGCCGTACGTGGTTGCGGGATCGTTGCCCGTGGGATCGGGGGTGACGGCGTCGTCGCCGCAGCCGATCAGGGCGAGCAGGAGCAGCAGGACGGGGGCGAGCAGGCGGACGGTGCGCATGGTTGCGATCCTCTCTTCGTGATGGGGCGGCGATGAGAGGACGTTATCACAACCCCGGGCGCAGCACAACGAAAGGGGCGCCTCCTCGGGCGAGAGAGGAGGCGCCCCTGCGCATCGTTGGGCGTCGATGCGGTCGGCCTACTTGGTCAGGCGCACCTTGCGGTCGTTGACGTCCAGATCCGGCCACTCGGCGAAGGCCTGCACCGGGGTCACGGTGACGGCGCCGGCGGCGTTCACGTCGAAGTCCACCACGTGCCACCAGCCCTGGACGTCGGCGGCGGGCTGGGCCACGTCGGCGGCGTCGAAGATCCAGGTGCCGCCGTCGATCTCCAGGCGGACCTGGGCGCCGGAGGCCCAGATGTCGTCCGTGTAGCCGGTGGAGTAGCTGTCGATCCAGTACTCGTAGTGGCCCTCGTAGAGGCGCACGCCGGTGATGTTCTCGGGGCCGTAGCTGCTGGTGTCGTCGTAGTCCAGCTCGGCGTAGGGGGGCTCCGTGAGGGTGCCGTCGGTGCTGTAGTAGAGGTGGTAGTAGTCGTAGTCCACGAGCCAGGGGCTGGGGATCCACAGGTGCGAATCCAGGTCCGACGGAGACGCGCCCCAGGTCAGGCTCAGGGAGAACGCGGGCACGGTCAGGACCAGGGGCGTGTCGATGTTCACGGGGCAGTCGGTGCCCACGCTCACGCGCACCGTGCCGCTGATGCGCGAGCCGGACATGGCGTACACGTCCGTCAGGCCGTCCACGCGGGCGCGCACGCTGAACACGCCGGCGCTGTTGGTCACCGCCTCGTCGCGGATGGCGTAGTCCACGCCGCTGGAGAGCACGCGGGCGCCCACCACCGGGTTCTGCTGGGCGTCCACCACCGTGCCGGTCACGGTGCAGATCTGATCCACGGGCAGATCCCAGTTCCAGGTGGTGAAGTGGGCCACCTCGGTCTCGTAGGCGGTGCCCACAAGGGTGGCCTCGCCCTCCTCGTGCCACTGGCCGTCGCTCTCGTCGAAGTACCACATGGGGATGGTGGCCGGGGCGACGGCGGCCTTGTCGGCGCCGATGTCCAGGCTCAGCGCCGCGGTCATGCCGTCGGCGAGCTGCAGGGGCGCCTTGTCCTCGCCGTAGAGGTTCACGGTCATGAAGCCGAAGGACTCGAACATGACCGTGGTGCCGTCCTCGCGCACGCCCTCGAAGGTGCCGGGGAACACGCCGTAGAACTCGCTGTCGTCCGGGGTGGCGGCGGTCATCTCCACGGTGACCTGGCCGGTGTAGGCCTGGCCGGCGCCGGTGGCGAAGGAGGCGGCGTCGAAGTCGGCGGTGCCGGTGCCGTCGCCGGTGGCGGCGGTGCCGCCGGCGGCGCCGCTCAGCACGGCGGTCTCCGCGGGCGCGAGCATGAGGTCGGGGATGTGGGTGGTGCGGCCTTCACGCACGGTCACCACGCGGAACGAGGCCATCCAGCCGTCCAGCTCCACGTCCACGATCCGCTCGCCCTCGGGCACCTGGGCCAGCACGAAGTAGCCGTCCTGGTTGGTCTGGGAGCTCACGCCGCCGGCGCTCACGGTCACGCCGTCAAGAGGCGCGCGCCCGGACGACTGCACCAGGCCGGTGATGGAGCCCACGCCGTCCACGGGCCCGGGGCCCACGGGGTTGTCGTCGCCGTCGTCGTCGTTGCTGGAGCAGCCCAGGAAGACCAGGCCCACGGCCAGGGTGAGGAGCAGGAGCAGCCAAGCGGATCTCTTCATGTTCGACCTCCGTGATGACGTCCGCCCCCGAGCATCGGGGACGCGGGCGAGGACCGCCGCCCGTCGGCGAACGCCTATGTTCATTGTGTCCTTCAGGCAAGAAAACCGGGCGATCCGGGATCGCGCAGAAAGGGGAGAGCATTTTCAATGCCATCATCGCACAAGAAAAGCCCTCTTCTTGGAAGAGGGCTTCTCCGTTGCACTTAGGCCGGAACGGCGAGGGGATCAACCGTCGAGCTGCGAGAAGATCTGGTCGAAGGCTTCCCGCATGCCCGTCTGGAGGGCGGTCACGTCCGCGTCGCTCCACTGGTCCGCAGGCTCACGGATGAAGGTGGTGCGGTCCACGCGGTTGTCGAAGCGGCCCAGGGGGAGGCGGTACGTGGTGCCGTGGGCCTTCACGGTGACCGTATCGGGCACGTCGCTGATGGCCAGCAGGTGGGCCATGTCGTCGCAGCCGTAGTCGCCCAGCATGACTTCGATGGGCACGCCGTGGTGCAGGATGGAGCCCGGATCGTTGGGATCCGTGCGCGCCTCGTTCTTGCGGCGGCTCTCCTCCGGCGAGACCCAGATGTAGAGCACGCAGGCCTTGCTCAGCATGGCCGGGCTCAGCATGCGGAAGGAGTACTGGTAGCCGAAGGGATCCTGCAGCGGCAGCGAGGAGCCCTGGCGGCCGCCGCGGGCGAACTCCACCACCACGGTCTTGCCCTCCAGGGTGTCCGGCACCTCGGCCACCTTGTCCTGCAGCAGCTTCTCCGACTCGGCGCGCAGGGGCTCGATCATGGCCTGCTTCACCGGCATGGGCAGACGGTTCCAGAAGGCCGTGGCGCCCACCTTGGCGCGGCAGACGTCGAAGCGCTCCATGAGCCAGGTCACGGCGCACTCGGGCGCGGGGCGGTTCTTCCGCACCAGGTCGTCGTAGTCCTCGTTCAGCAGCTCGATGAGGGTGCCCCAGTCCTTGGGCTCCTTCATGGGCAGGCTGTCGGAATCGAAGAAGGCCGGATCCTGGCCCAGGGCGCGCAGCTCCTGGCTGACGCGGCGCATCATGTGCACGTAGGGGTAGTCGTCCAGCTGGACCGTGTGGCCGATGCCGAACTGCGCCTCGCACTCCTCCGGCGAGAGGCTGGCCAGGTAGCGGCGGACTTCGGACTTGCCCGAGGCGGGCAGGGCGGTGAGCAGCAGGACGTCGATGTGCTTGGCCATCAGGGTTCCCTTTCGTGGGTCATGGGCTGGAGCGGTCGGATCCGGTGCGCCGGGCGCCGGATCCGACAAAGCAAACCATCGGGTGGGGCCGGGTCAAGCGCCGGCCGTACGGGGGGCGTCGCCGCGGCGGCGACGCCACAGCAGAGCCAGGACGGCCGCGGTGATCAGCGCCAGGGCCAGGCCCAGGCTCAGCTGCCTGGCCGCCACGGTGCGGGCCAGGGCCGCCGTGGGCGCGCCGGCCGTCAGCTTCAGCAGCAGGTCCAGGAGCAGGGCCGCGGGCACCGACAGGATCAGCGAGCCCAGCGCCTCCCGCCACCCGCGCCAGCGCCAGCTCGGCCGCACAAGGCCGACGGCCGTCATCCAGGCCAGCCACAGCAGCCCCGACAGCAGCAGGAGCCCGTCCACGTGCAGGCCCAGCCACGCCGGGCCGGGCAGCGCGAGCTGCGGCCCCAGGCCGGCCACGCGGTCGCCCAGGGCGCGCACGGCGGTGACCGCCAGGGCCAGAGCTCCGCCGTGGAGCAGCACCCGCCGCACCGCCGCCCCGTGGCGGGACAGGGCCCAGCCCGCCCGCACGCTCAGGGCGTACAGCACCGGGATCCCGCCCACGATCAGCACCGTGCTGGAGGCCAGCCCGCCGATGGACGACAGGGCCAGGTTCTCCCAGATGTCCTTGCCCTCCACCTCCGTGAGCTTGATCAGCAGGGGCAGCATGCCGGCGATGGTGGTGCCGCTGGTCAGCAGGATGGAGCGCAGCTGGATGCGCGTGCCGCGGCACACGGCGTCGGTCAGCAGCAGCTCGCGGGTGCTGGCGGGCAGCGCGCGCAGGTCCCAGCCGCCCAGGCGCGCGTGGTCCGGCAGCTTGCCGCGCAGGCCGGGGAAGCGGTCCAGCAGGTCGCGCATCTCCAGGCGGAAGCGGTTGACCAGCAGGATGGCGTTGTTGACCACGATGCCGAACAGCAGCACCAGCCCGATGCGCGCCGAGGAGTCGAAGGCCGTGTCCGTGAGCCAGAAGATGGCCATCACCCCGCTCAGGGCCATGGGCAGGGACAGCAGCACCAGGAACGGCAGGGTCAGGCTCTCGAACAGCGCCGCGAGGGTCATGAAGATGAACGCCGCGGTGATCCACAGCATCTGGTTCATCTCCTCCTCCTCCTCCTCGGTGATCTGCTGGCCGGACACGTCCTCCGCCGTGTAGCCGTAGGGGAGGTCCAGCCCCGCCAGGATCTCCTCGATGTAGGCCTGGCGCATGCGCGGCGTGCCGATGAACTCCCAGTTCACCTGCATGGAGTAGCGCTGGTCCTCGCGGTTGATGGACGACACCACGGGGATCTGCTGCAGGGTCACCAGATCCGCCAGGCGCACGCGGCGTCCGTCGGCGGTGGTCAGGGTCTGGGCGGCGATCTGGTCGTACTGGATGTCGTCGGCGTCGGCGAACGAGAGCTGCAGGCGCTGGTCGCGGCCCTCCAGGATCATGTGCCAGGGGAACTCGATGCCCAGCAGGCGCCGCAGATGCCCCACCACCTCCTGCACGCCCACGTGGTAGCGCGACAGGGCCTCGCGGTCGATGAGGACCACGGTCTCGTCGTTGTCCGCCCGCTCGAAGCGGTTGCCGCCGCTCAGGCGCTGGTTGCGCACGCGCCGGTTGCGCGAGAGGCGGTCCATGACCTCGCTGCAGATCCGGTCCAGCTCCTTGGAGTTGTAGCCGGTGATCTTGATGAGCGAGTTGCTCATGCCGCCGCCGCGACCGCCCTTCATGTAGGGGTCGCCGAAGCCGTTGATCCAGATGAACATGCCGCCCATCTCCTCCGCCAGCAGGATGAGGCGGTTGCGGAACAGCTCCGGATACTCGGTGCGCAGCATGTCGTCCTCGAACTCGATCTCCATGAAGGCCTGGTTGGACCAGCTGGTGGTCTTCATGGTGATGCCGTCGGGGATGGGCGTGAGCTCGTCCTCGAACTTCTGCATGGTGGCGCTGGCCAGGATCACGTCCGTACCCACGGGCCGCTCCACGTAGCAGACCAGCTTCTCGCGGTCCTGCTGACGCCAGAAACCTCCCTCGTCGATCTCGTTCTTGTAGAGGTACCAGCCGCCCGCCAGCGATCCGGCCACCAGCAGCACCGGCCAGGCCCACCAGCGCAGGTGGAAGGCGGTGATCCGCTCCACGTAGGCCGCGAACACGCCCACGGCCACCATCAGCAGCAGGCCGCCGGCGAACCACCGCCACAGGTCCAGGGCATGGTCCCAGCCCTGAACCGCGCCCAGGGCGACATAGCCCAGCAGCGTGACGACCAGGGCGGCCAGGGACCAGCGCCACAGCAGGGCCAGGCCCTGGGGCTCGGCGTCGTGCTCGGCGCGGGCCTCGGCCTCCGGCCGGGCCATCTCGCGCTCCGCCGTGCCGCGCAGGGCCACGGGGATCCAGCCGAAGGCCACGAAGATGCTGGCCAGCATGGCGATGCCCACGCTCACCGCCAGCGGCACGTAGTAGAGCGCCAGCCGCCCCGAGAGGAAGATGAAGCTCAGGAAGGCCACCACCGTGGTCAGGGTGGTGGCGGTGATGGGGAAGGCCACCTCGCGCGTGCCGTGGATCAGGGCCCGCCGCGCGTCGTTGTGACGGCGCTCGGTGAAGCGGCGGTGGATGGCGTCCAGCACCAGG
>Ga0209607_1004672_pt1 | contig 10120 bp, 12 predicted proteins | sample AD_UKC117_MetaG_FD_184413 | JGI IMG/M metagenome (GOLD analysis project Ga0209607, IMG submission 184413) | Active sludge microbial communities of municipal wastewater-treating anaerobic digesters from Hong Kong - AD_UKC117_MetaG (SPAdes)... | ecosystem: Engineered > Bioreactor > Anaerobic >... | reverse complement strand
GATCATCCCGCCCCGTTCCAATCGCCTCAACCCGAGGGTCTACGACCGGCATCTTTACAAGGAACGCCACCTCGTCGAATGCTTTTTCAACAAGATCAAGCATTATCGCCGCATCTTTTCGCGTTTCGAGAAAACCGCTCACCACTTCATGGCTTTCCTGCACTTGGTTGCCTTCCTCATTTGGACTCGATGAAAGGTCAACAGAACCTAGTTCGTCGTAAAAATTCTCGTGCGACCCGACTTGGTAGAAGTCGATCACCAAAAACTCGATATCCGCGCTCTGGCGGCGCTGTTCGACCGTCGGCGGGCGGTACGCCACCAGATACTCTTGGCGCTGAAATTTGAACTTGTAGACCCAAATCCCGGCGAGATCGCCCACTTTCGCCTCGCCGATGTCGGGGTTCGCGCAAACGGCGTCCACCGCATCCTGGACGGCCAGTTGCAGTGGTTTCCGCGCTTTCTTGACGTAGACGCTGAACGGGCGCTTGAAGTGGGCTTTCATGATCTGATAATAGATCAAAAACGATCAGATATGAAATCGATCCGTTCGCATTGCTGGCGGGCGGCGGATTTCCGGCCATTCGATACCCACCAGAAACCCTCCAGTGGCCTTTAGAGCGATTTTCGAGGAGTTGGGGCTAGAGAGGTATGGCCCGACCACCTTCGACGCCCCAGAAGGCCTTTTGAGGCGGTTCTAGGGGCATTAGCGCGGGGGAGGGAAGCCCACTCTCGACCGGTGCCTAGTGCAAAGGCCGACCGGTCCGGGGATCGTAACCCTTCGCGGCCAAGCGCCGGGCCAGTTCCTCCTCGCTCACGGTCACCTCGATGCGGCCCTGCTCCGCCGCGAGTTCCAACAGCACCTGGGCCAGTGCCAAGTCACTGGGTTCCAATTCATCCGACGACAGGGTCAATTCGGCACCGTTCGGGATTTTGAAGGTACGAGTCGCCATGCAATGACCCTCTAGGACGTGAAAGGGCTTAGGGAAGGGCTAGGGGTAGCCGAACATCGCCAGCGTTGCTTCTAGGGCCTCTCACGGGCTTCCACGACCCATCCTGAAGGCCACCGCTCGGATCGTGCCTCCCTCCTGGAGGCCGTCTTTTGACTTTTCTATCAAGCAACCACCCACCGTTTCCAAAACCCCCACCGTCTCCGAACCTCCGGGGAGGGTTTGGGAGGGGGCTACTGCACCCCTCCCAATCAAAAATTGGGTGAGCGCAGCGAACGCATTTTCAGGGGGGTCTGGGGGGAGCCGAACCAAAAAGTTATCCACAGGCCGCGCCTTGCGCGCGCGTCTTTTCTTTTAAATAACTTTTAAAACCTTTTACGGCGCGAAAATGCGCGATAACTTTTTGATTTTAATAAAAAATAAAAATATGCCGGTGTTCCACGGTGCGGTATCCGGTGTTCCACGGTGCGGTATCCGGTGTTCCACGGTGCGGTATCCGGTGTTCCACGGTGCGGTATCCGGTGTTCCACGGTGCGGTATCCGGTGTTCCACGGTGCGGTATCCGGCAAGCTACTCCTCAGCCGTTGATAATGGCTCACTGGCCTTAAATGTTACATTTTCGCCTCCACCCATAGCCTTACTAAAACCCACTACCCAAGGTAATTCGTATTCTTTTAGCTGGCGCTTGAATCCTTTCAATTCTCCCTCATGTGCACACATTGCTCGCAAGCGTTCTAAATTAACTGTCCAGCTTATTTCTTTGCCCATACTAACCGCGACTAGCTCAAGAAGGCGTTTTTTAATTCCTGCCTCCTCTCGCAGAAGTTTTGGATCAATAACAAGCAATCCCTTTGAATAACGAACAGACTCAACAAGCCTGTCATCAAATGAGATAGTAATACGCTCTAATTTTCCAGATTGATCTACATAATTTGCTTTTATAAGCGTAAAAATCTCTGTAATTTTTTCATTTTCTCGGAATATATTCCCACTATATCCAGTAAGACATAAGCGCGTCAGCCCCTCTTTAATCCACTTAAGATTATTTCCGCTTTCTGGATTTCTTCCTAGGGCTTTTAGGCATTCATAACCTGAAAATTCAACAGAGGGAGGAAAATAACCAATCTGTAAAGCAATTTCACCAGCTTTACTTAAAGCAAACCGTAAAATATCGAAATCCCAAATCTTTGCCATTCCATATTCATAATTGGCAGTCACTTCTAGCCAGCGCTTACCATCGACTGAAGTATATCGAATACTTTTAACTCGTTTGGCTTTTGCTGTGGAGCAAAACGGAAATAACATCAAATTACGCTCATTGCGATAACGGCTGAGGTCTACCGGAGCTTTAGCAAGTTCGATGGCTTGCTCTCGCAGAGGCGCTTCTTCCTCTTCATGCCGTTCTCGCTCCTCGCGGGCTTCGCGTTCGATGCGTTGCTGGTCCAGCTCCGCTAGCAGCTTTTGGTGGTCTTCCCAAGTCTTAGTCATGGTGGTGGCTCCGGTTGACTGGATTGGCGTGCACGAGCGAGAACGGCTTTTTCGTCGAGGCCGCTCCACTCAGGTGAAGTCGTCTTTGTACTGGGCCAGCAGCAGAGCAATGGCTTCTTCGACCAGTGATACGACAGTAACCCCTTTCTTGGCGGCCAGTATCTTGAGTTCAACGACGGTGGTGGCGGGCAAGTGGGCTTGCAACAGGCGCTTACCGATGCGGTCGGGCCGTCGTTCGGTCGATCCTCCCGCGTTGGCGGAGTTAGGGGTGTTGAAGCTTAGTTTCGGTTTGGCGGGCATGGCGTAGCTTCTCTCATGTTTTAATACCTTCATATTTTAATATTTATATTAATATTTTAATACCTGAATATTGGTATTAAAATATTAATTTCTGGACCAACCAGTTATAAAGGTTGCGGATTTCAGCGGCGGCTTTCCCGTCCGGCTCGTATTCTTCGACGCTGCGTCCGTTGATCCAGGCGTGTGCGTAAGCTGAACGCTGGCAGAGGACGATGGGCGCGACTTCCAGGTGTTCCGCAATAGCGGTACGAGCCTCTTCAGCCATGCCGCCGCGTGTCGGAGCAGCGTTGAGCACGACGGCGGCACGTTGGTCCCGACCAAGTTGGATCAGGCGGAGGGTGTCTTCGAGGGCGTCCAAGTCGGCGGCGGAAGGGCGACAGGGTACGAGCACGAAATCGGCGACGTGCAGGGCATGGTGGGTCGCCACATCCGAACGACCGGCGGTATCGATGAAGATCAAATCAGCGCGTTGCGCCTGGGCTTGCTGGATGAGGGTCGGGAGTTGCGCGGGTGCGGCTTTGACCACCGGCGGCGTTCCGGTGCGGCGGCGTTGGTTCCATTTGTAGGCGGATGCTTGCGGGTCGATATCGAAGATAGCGACGCTTTGGTGATGGCGTTCGGCGCAAACGGCGAGGTGCGTGGCGAGGGTGCTTTTTCCGGTACCACCCTTTTGGCTGATCAGGGCGACAGCTTTCATTATCGTAATTTAATTCCATCATTCCGGTATGATGGTAAGTATAGCATTTAACAAGCCATGTCAACTTATATCGACCATCGTCTATCTCCATGATAGGCAGTACTTGCACCTTTTCTGCTTTATGTCTAATGTTACACTTCAATGAAGTGCTAGCGCATCAACGACTTGTGCTGGATACCCTGGAAAACTCGGGACGTTTCGTGACATTTTGTCTAGAGCAAGAAGTGAACACAGACTAAGATAATTATAAGATTGGGATCTATCTACCGTACTTCACAAGTTCCCATTCACGCTTAAGCATTGCGTTTGAAAGACGAATAATCTGTGTAATTAAACTTTTATAATCGTCTCTCTTAGCTAAATTAGGAATATGTTCTATAACAATTTTATCTATTTCTATTTCGTCAATACCGCAGGCTCTGCGCAAAAGAGTGCTAAGTGTTCGATGATCCTTTTCTGAAGGGTTAATTAAAAGCTCAAGATTTAGGCGAGCAAGATTCGCCTCTGGATATAGATATGGAATACTTTTTATGTTATTCCCTGGGATCGGTTTTATAGTCGTAATGTCAATTCTATATAGCCTAGGCTCAACTTGTTGTAAATATTGATTTTTTTCTCCAATATAGTTAATGATAATTGCTAAATTATTGCGAACTTTATTAATCCATTTTTGGCGATTTTTAGATCTTACCTGAGCTTGTATCTGATAGTATATTCCAACTAATGTCAGAAATGTGGCTAAGATAAATGTACCCATTGTTGTATCAATATTAATCCAAATTAAAATACTAATTAATAAGTTAAAAAAATTGAGTATTAATGCTATATAAATAAATATGGTAGTGAATAAAATGATCATAATCATATCAAAGATAAAGATCGCGATGAAAATCGTAACCCTATAAAGTATTCCGGATTTTTGAAGTTGTTCTTTTTCAATTATTTCAGAAACGTCTTTCCAGCTGTAGCTATAGTGTTCGAAAAATATATAGAGTGGTGAGCGAAACCATTTGGATTTTAGCAATCTTGATGATTGAATACATATTAGAAATATAAATAGTAAAATCACAATAAGTAATAAAAATATACACTGGCTTATATTTGATAAAAATGATATGTATAATGCAAATAAATTGTCTATATAACCGCATGCATCACTACACATCAAGTTTACTCCTTGCTGTTTTTTTACGATATTCGAGGTTAAATAAGTCTATATTGAATCTATTTTCATAGCATCCGTAATGGGGAATTTAAGTGGGAAAATAACACAAGTGTTGTTTAGGGCCATCTCGATCTCTGCTGAAGGCTAGAACTCAAATTTACAGCTTATGTCGTTCTCTGCATGACTTGATCGGCCTATTGGATAATAGGTAGTAGGAGAAAGTAATGATCGAGGTCAAATATTTTCCACCATCTACAATATTATCTGAGAAAATCCTATTTAAATGTACTTTTTTATACATTAATAAAAACAGGTTATGGATTTACAAAGCCAGTTCTGATGGTTTACCAATATTTAATCGAACAGGAAAACTAGAAGGTATTTCCTCATTAACAGTTGATGAAAAAATTGGTACCATTGATGAGTGGGAACTTAATGAAAAACAAAACAGTAGTTTTCGTGACAAAACTCTGCAAACTAGAAATGGTATTAATCCAGGTGAATATCATCTGAGAATGTGGAGACCTGGTGTAACTGAAGCACGTTCCATAGCTCCTAACCTTAATGTGATAACACAAAGTATCCAAGGAATTCGTATTCTAGTTGAGGAAATAGAAAAGATTTTTTTAACTATTAACCCATGCTCTAAAAATTTCGATGTTTATGGTCATAATTTGCGTAATATTCTACTAATTGCTTGTATGGAGGTTGAAGCGGCTTTAACTGGTATATTAATGGCAAACAATTACAATAAAGATAGATTGACTACAAATGATTATGTCAAGCTACTTATTCCAATGATGCTCGACGCTTATGAAGTAAAATTACTTTCTTATCCTGATATACCTACAATTAAACCTTTCTTAAATTGGGATTCTAGTAATCCAACAAAATCGCTCCCATGGTACGATGCATATAACAAAACAAAGCATGATAGAGAAAGTAACTTTACTTATGCGACGCTTGAACATGCAATTAACTCTATCGCTGCTGCAATTATAATATTATATGCTCAGTTTGGATTGCCAGAAACAACAGCTTATCCGTTAGATCTGAATTTTTTGAAATCATTTAAAGTTTCTAAAACTAAATATTTTTTGCCAGATGATTTTTATATTCCGCTTGGCATAAATGATGGACTTATTGATGGAACAAGTGATGATAAGCCTGTCAAAATAAAAATCAAACAAATTAGTAATTTTGTAACATCAGTGCCGTATTTTCCTTAAGATATATAAAACATTTAGACAAATCGCTCCGACTTGTCCATTTCGCTTTATCCTTTTACCACTTTTCAGATCCTGCCGAATCAATAGGTTATCGCCACGACGCTGATCGCGCGAAAGGGAATTCTTTCACACGGTTGTACTTAAATAAAAAATTATAGATAGGCACCCGAATCATGAAATCTTGGATTGAATCCCAAACTGATTGACTAGAGTCCTCTGCAACTAATAACCTCTCAGAATCACCAGCGGCAAATCATCTCGCCCGCTCCACGGCGCTTTCCAATCCTTATAGCCTTTTCCCTGATTGGTGGAGGCATAGGCGCACAACCGCCCGCCACAATCCGTTAATTCGATCTTCCCGCCCCGTCGGTTCAGTTCTGCTAATCGCGCCTCGCTCTGGGCGATGGCCGTGTTGAGCTGCTCCAATTCCGCGCTCCGCCACGACACCAGCGTCGAAACGGCCAGCCACACCCCAAGGATGACGACCACCACGGCGGCCAGCGCCGCGCCACCGGCAATGGCGCCCCATTGCCATTGGAAGGTCTTCACGGCCCGTTGCAGGCGCTCTTCGGTTTCCTCGGCGGCCTTCGTGACCCTGACCAAAGTGTGGAGCAAGGGCCGTCCGGCCTCCTGGAACGCTCCTTCCGCCCGTTGGGACAGGGTGGTGAGCGTGTCATGCAGTGTGGTTTCGACACTCTGTTGAACAGCCGCTTGCAGGTGAAGGGCGGTTTTCTGCCCGTTGTGATTGAGGGCGTTCGCCGCTTGGGTGGCCCGCTGACTGGCGGTGGTCAGCGTCCGCGTCTGCTGTTCGAGCCGATTCAAGAGATCGGCGATGCGCTGTTGCTGCTCGTCGGACAATTGGATCAGGGTGGCGAGGAGTTGCTGGGGGTCCATGTCGGTCTCCTATTGCCTGAGGGTAGGCCGTCAAACGGGGCACCAGCGGGCTATTGGCTATCCGCCGCTAAGGCTCCATGTCGAACCCCCGCGACTGTTGCGGTGGCGGTTCCTGGGCCGGGGACTGCTCGCGTTGCGCTTGGAGCTGCTCCATCGTCTGGGCGAGGGCGGCTTGCAAGCGTTCCACGAACGCTGGGGAACCGATCCCGATGGTGGGGAATGGCTCCAAAAGCGGTGCCTGTTCCGCTTCTGGCTGTTGCGGGCGCTCCTGTTCCGCCTCTAGCCGCTGTCGGTGCGCCCGCTCGGCTTCCAAGGCCCGCTCTTGTTCAGCCTTCTGGGCCAGTTCGGCTCGGAACGCGTCCAGGGTTTGCTGGCAATAAGCCCGTGCTTCCGCCATCCGTGCAGCCTGTTCGGCCTGTTCCCGCTGTTGGGCGGCGGCGGTCAGTGCGTGGAGGTGTTGCGAGAGGTCAAACGACACTAGCGCCCGCTGGCGCTGCTGGAGTTCGTCTTCGGCCGCCCGCCGTTCCAGCAGGGCTTCCCGCTGTTCCGGTGCCAGTTGCCGGACGCGTCGCCCGCCCAAGTGCTGTTCCGGTGCCCGGTCGATGCCTTGATCGGCCAAGCTGCGGTGGTCCACCCGTGCCGCGTGGCCGTGCTGTTGGAGGTGGGCGTTTTGCACCTCGGCCCAGCGTTGCCGGGTTTCCAAGAGCCGTTCTTCCGTGCCGGCACTGTCTTTCCGGCAGCCCCCCAGCTCGGGATGTTTCCCGTTGTACCGTTTGAAATGCTGCTCGGCCCCCCGCTCGATCCCGTCCACCGTCCGTTCCGAGTACATGAGATGGGCATGCGGTTGTTCGCCCCCCGCCAGCGCCGCGCCCGGATTGTGGATCGCCCATTGGTGGGCGTGCCGCTCGCCGATTTCTTGCCGGATGAAGTCCAGGACTAGCGCCTCTCGCTGCGCGGGGTTTAGTTCGCGCGGCAGGGCGATTTCGATCTCACGGTAGGTCGCGCCGTTGGCTCTCTCGTGCCGGTCGGCGGCATTCCAAAACAAAGCCGGTTCGTGCTCGGCCCAGGCAGGCAGGTTGCCGTGGCCGGTCGCTTCCAGATCTTCGTAGCCATCCCGCTCGGCGTAATGGCCTTCGCGGGCGATGTAGGCGGCGTGGCCACTGGCCTGGCCTTTTCCACCGACTTTGACGCTGCAATGGTAGGTGGCCATGTCGGGATGCTCTGGTCGTCGTGGTGATCGTCGGTTTCTGTACCGTTTTCGGCGCTGGAATGGCGTTGCCGCTACCGGTTAAGTGTCTGGTGCGTATTGAGGTTTGTCTTTTGCCCCCCGCAGGGGCGCACGCGGGGTTTCGATGCAGCGAAGCTGAATCGAAACAACTAAGTGCGCCTTTGCTTCAGTAGCCACTGCTGTCCGTCGAGGTCGCTGGGCCAAGCCTGGGATTCCCACCGGGCTTTGGAGAGAACCCACCCGGTGCGCCGTTCAGTTGCCACGGCGCTCAGGATACGCCGCCATTGCCGCCGCGTGAAGGGGGCGCTAGGCTTCGGGGAACTTGCCGGATGAGGAGCCGGTGATATTGGGCTGCAATTCGATCAAAGGAGATTCGATGTGAACCGCGATGAGTGGTTGATGAATCGGGTGGCGTTTTTGAAGGGCTTGAAGTCATGTACCGAACCTCAGCAGTTGTTGGTGCTGCTGGCCGAGAAGCCCGACCGCTCGGTGGCGGATAACCAACTGCTGGCGGCCTTGGTTCGCTTGGAACAGGCCAATGACCGGGCTGCTCAGGCGCGCTTGGCGGCAACGAAGTTGATCCAGGCGAATAAGCGCCAGTCCGCCAAGGCGGAACGCAAGGCCCGCGCTCATCGCTTGATCCAACAAGGGGTGTTGTTCGATCTGGCGGGTTTGGAGTCCCGTAGCCGGGGGGAACTGCTTGGTCTGCTTTTAGCCGCCGCCAAAACCGAGGACCCCCAACGTTGGGCGGCCTGGAAACAGGCCGGTGACGCCCTCTTGGCCGAAAAGGGCGATGCGACGGGCTAGCAGCAATACGAGGGCGCGGTTTTTCTATCGCCGACTGGACTTCGATAGCCCGATAGGTTTCTACTGCAACTCGACGTGCAATTCGCGTCCGACCAGCGCGGCGGCACGTTGCAAGGTCGCGAGGGTCACGTTGCTCTCGGCTTTCAACACCCGGTCGAGCTGCGCCCGGCTGGTGTGCATCCGCGCCGCCAGCTCGGTCTTGCTGAGGCCCTGCCGTTCCATCTCCTGGGCGAGCTGCCACGCCACCACCCGTAAGAGGGCGGTCGTCTTTGCCGCCTCGTAGATGCCCTCCTCCTTGAGGAAATCTTCCAAGGTCGAACCCCAGCACGGGTTGGGTTGATCGCTCATGCCTTCATCTCCTGCATTCGTTTCCGCGCCAGTTCGAGGTCGGCGGGCGGCGTTTTCTGGGTTTTCTTGATGAACCCGTGCACCACCCCGATCCGGTTTTCGTGCACGAAGAACAGCAGGCGGGCGATGCGGTGGCTGGGAAGGTCGCTACGCACTTCCCACAATCCGCCGCTCAGCGGGCGGCACAGCGGCATCCCCACTGGCCAACCGACCTGCACCAGGGCTAAATCCGCCCCGATCGCGCGTCGGTCGCCCTCCGGCAAGGCGCGCAACCAGTCCCGAACCGGTTCGGCACCGGAGGGGGAGCGGTAGAACACCACGGGTATCTCAATCACGCGCGTCTCGGTTCGGTCCCTTGGGACGTACTATATAAGATACACCGCTTTTAAACCGCCTTGGGGCTTAAGGTGCGCGTCGGGCGTTTAAGGCGTGCTTGAGCGCCCTTAAATCGCGGGTTCCGAACAACTGGTTGCGCCCGACCGTCTGCGCCGGGGCGATCTGGCCGCGCCGCACGTAGCGCCGGAAGTTGGGTACCGACATGTCCAGATACTCCGCTGCTTCCGCCACCGTGAAGGTCTCCCCGGCCAAATGGCCGAAGACGTCCTCGTAGGTCAAATCCTCCTCCTGGAACGCCCGGCTTTCGAGCAGCAGAAAAAACTTTCCGCGCTCGGTCGCCGGCAAGGCTTGCAGGTCCTCGAACAGCTCTTGGGCGGTCGTGGCGTGGCTCATGGTCGTCCCTCGGCGCGCAAGTAACGCTTTAGGTTCTGTTGACATTTTGTAGTACGGGTTGGAGAGTTGCGAACTTTTGCGGAACGATATGGACCGAAGCCTCCTGACCGACGAACAATGGGCGGTGATTTTACCGTTTCTTTTGAGACATCCCCATGTTTATGTGGGAAATCCCCTCACTTGCCGAGCTTTTTTGGAGGCGGTGTTATGGGTGCTGCGCAGTGGCGGTCAGTGGCGATTGTTGCCGGCGGCACGGGGGGCTTGGAATCATGTCTTCAAGCGGTTTGC
>Ga0209607_1004659_pt1 | contig 10133 bp, 3 predicted proteins | sample AD_UKC117_MetaG_FD_184413 | JGI IMG/M metagenome (GOLD analysis project Ga0209607, IMG submission 184413) | Active sludge microbial communities of municipal wastewater-treating anaerobic digesters from Hong Kong - AD_UKC117_MetaG (SPAdes)... | ecosystem: Engineered > Bioreactor > Anaerobic >... | reverse complement strand
TTCCGATTCGCCCTGGCGATCTTCGCGTTTTGGCGTGAGAAATTTCCCGGATCAGCCGAAGATTCTTTGCCGCAGGGCGCGCAGAAGAACAAGGAGAAACAGCCCTGAACCGGTTCACGCAAAGATCGCCAAGACCGCCAGGAAAACAGCCCAAGGCGAAGGGATGAACAGCTGAATGAACCACAGAGAGCCACAGAGGGGCACAGAAACAACCCATGAACATCGAGGTCATAGGGCATGAAATCCATAACGCACGAGGCGCAAGAGACGGATTCGATCCCCGGGTTGAATGGGTTTGAATCCGTCCGATCCGTCCCGACTCTGCAAGAGGTTGGGGATCCGCAGATCGGCTGTCCGGCTGCCCTCCCTTTCCCCATTTCGTGTATTTCGTGTGATTCGTAGTTGGCTGTCCGGCTGTCCGGCTGTCCGCATCCGGGCGGAGAGTGCCCTATTCCATTTCGACCTTGAGCCCGTAGAAATAGGTCCCCAGGCCGGCCGGGGCGGCGTTGGTCACGCTGTTGGCCGGCAACTGGGCCGCAATTCCTCCGATGTGCTGGGTGTACGGCCCCATGGCATTGGTCGCCCGCCAGATGGCGTACACCCGGCCCGTCACGCTCGGCCAGCGGAAGACCAGGTTGGCCGTGGCGGTCTGGTTGGTGACGATCGGGTCGAACGCCAGCACCGACGTCCCCTGCCCCGGATGCGTGCCGGCGACATATTCCGCCAGGTTGCTCATGCCGTCCTCGTCGTCGTCGGCATCCGGATCGCCGCTGGTGGCGCCGCCGAAATAGGTGCTTTCGTAGTCGTCGGGCATCCCGTCTGAATCCGTATCCAAAGCCGCCTCGATTTCCACCCCGACGACCTTCACATCGTCAAAGGCAACATAGCCATTGGTCATCATCCAGGTAAACGACAGTTTTGACGCCGACTGGGACATGGCATATGAATTGGTTGTTTTGCTCGTGCTCCATTCCGTGATTTCTGCAAGCGTCGACCATGCACCGGTGATGTATTGGGCAATCACAAGTGTTCCCGTAACCGATGTGGTATTTCCTCTGATCACAAACGACAAGTTCGTGCCGCCGATGAAAGAAGGCGTGACGAGGGTGTCGCCATCCGTATCGAATTTCACGGCTGGAGGCGACGCACCGCAATAGGCTGCGCTGGTATACCAGGTTGTGCCGCTGAATTCCCAGTTGTCCGGGGGCGTGATGTTTGCATTGTCGAACGGTTCATCAACCAGTGTGACCGGGCCGGACGATTCTTCGACATAGGTCGCCGTGAAGGCATTGGTGGTGCCGTTGGTGGTGGCCGTGGCCACGTCGGACGGCGCGATCCAGCCGGACACAGCGCTGAACGACACCGTATGCGCGCCGGCAGCCAGGCCGGTGACCACGGCGCCGCTGGCGCGCCACGCCCCGCCGTCCACCCGCCACTGCGCCCCGGCGGAAACCGCGGCGGCGGGCGCCAGTGTCACGCTCAAGGCGCTGGAGACAACGGGCGCGGTGCCCTCGTCGCCCTTCAGCTGGATTTCGTCGAGGTAATAGTAATCGCCGGCATTGGCCGAACCCGCCGCATTGAAGAACGCCACGCGTACCATGATCTGGGTGCGGGAATCCGCCACGGCCAGCTCATAGGGCGTGCCCTGCGGCTGGCGCTCCGCATCGATGAACACGTTGTAGTCCATGCTGAGGTTGCCATAGCCATCGGCGATCTGGGTGCCCCAGACCGAGGGCGTCCAGGTCGTGCCGCCATCGTAGCTGACGGACACATGCAGGTCGTCGCCGCTGTCGGGACCGTGCGCCGCAAACGGAATCGTCAGGGTCACGTTGGTGTAGCCGCTGATGTCCACGTTATCGAAAACGACGGCCGGATTGGCTGTGCCGTTGGTGGCGCCCCACAGCCGCACGGCGCTCGCCCCGGCCAGCACCTTGTTGGTGGCCACCGTTGCGCCCGACCCCGCGGCTGCGCCGGTTGCAATCGCGCTGTTGTCCAGATAAACCACGCCCCAGCCCCACGGATGGACATCGAGATCGTCAAAGCCCTGCGACCGGATGCAGTCGGCGCCGACCGGTTCGATTTCGTCGTAGGCTGCGCCCAGGACCGCCGCTTCGCCGGCGGCCAGCGCGCAGTTGGTCGCAGCCGGCGCCGTCCAGCCGTCCACGGCACTGAATTCGATCGTATAGGTCTTGACGGACAGATCCTGGACAGTCGCCCCGCTCTCGTTCCAGTTGGTTCCGCCGTCGAGGCTCCACATCGCGCCGGCCGCCACGGCTTCCGCCGGGCTGAGGTTCACGGTGATGGACCCCGGCAGGGCGGTGTAGCTGTAGGAGCGCACGATGTTGCTGCCGGCGATGACCGTCGTGTAGCTCGTGCTCGGCTCCGTGTAGCCCGTCGCGGCCCGGAAGGTGTAGTACTGGCGGCCCGCCAGCAGGTCATAGGCCGTCTCGCCGCTGTCATGCCACGTGGCGCCGCCGTCCACGCTCCAGCCCGCACCGTTGGCCACCGCTGCCGCCGGGCTCAGGTTCACCGTCAGATCGCCCACTTGGGCCACATACGTGCCTGTTCGCGAAACCGCGCCGCCGCCCGAGAGGGTGACGTTCTGGTCCACCGGCGTCGTATGGCTGGTGACGTCCTTGAACGTCAACGTGTAGGACCCGTCCGTCATTCCCGACAGGGTCGATCCGCTTGTCCGCCAGACGGCCCCGCCATCCACGCTCCAGCGGCCGTCGGCTACCGCGCTTTCCGGCTCGAGCGTAACCGTCAGCGATCCGGAGGCCGACGCATAGGTGGCCGTCAAGACATTCGTCATGTTGTTCGAGACCACCACGGATTGAGACACCGGCGTGACGTAGCCCGCCACGGGGCTGAAGGTCACCTGGTATGTCCCGGCATTCAGGCCGGTGCGCGTGCTGCCGCTGGTGTTGGTGGTGCCGTTGACAATCCAGCGCGCTGTGTTGGTAACGGCTGTCGGTGACAGCGTGACCCGGATGGCGCCGGGGCTGGCGGTGTCGCTCAGGAACTGCATCGCCTTGGTCATCACCGTGGCGCGGGTGGTTTCGTTGGTGATGGTCTCGAACGGGAAGCCCATGACAATGGTGCGGTAGGTGGCGTTGCTGTACTGGATGATCGCCCCGCTGGTGCCTGAAGAACTTGCGCCGTACACCGCGGCCGTGACCGCCCCGCTGCCGGTGCGCAGCACATCCGGCCAGTTGGCGGCATAGACGTCCGACAGCAGGTCCGTGTAGTTGAACCCGATGGATACGCCGCTGAGGAAGCCCCCGGCGGTCCCCGTCACCTGCCCCGTGCCGCCGCTGTCGGAGGCGTAGACCGCACGCAGGACGTTGGTGAAGAAAGTCACATCCGCTGCCGACGACACGCCCGAACGGCCGATGTCCCACCCGATTTCCGCGCCGGAGACCATCAGCCGCCCGCCCTTGCCGAGATAATTGGTCACGGCGGCCTGCTCGGCGGAACTGAATGTTTCGTCCACGGTGGACTCCTCGCCCAGCATCCAGACGACTTTGGCGTAGTTGGTCAGCAGGGCCGCCGTCACCTGCGTCGAATCCGCGTAGTCGAAGGTCTGCCCCGCTGCGGCCAGCGCCAGTCCGTGCTCCTTGGCATAGTCGAAGCTGTTGATCATCCGCGGGCGCACCAGCGTCACGTTCCCGTTCAGGCCGTTGGCGAAGTAGCGCGTCGGGGCCAGCGAAGCATCGTTGCGCTTGAAGCCGTCCACCATCAGCACGCCGGCCTTCGCGCCGTTGGCGGTCACGCGCACGCCGGCCACGGCGGAATCCAGCGACTCGCCGCCGGCGTTGGTGGCGCAGACACGGAAGAAGATCGTCGCGCCCGCGTTCAGGTTGGTGAGAACCTTGCTGGTGGTGGCGCCGCCGGGCACCGCGACGGGATTGGCGAATCCCCTGCCGTCGGTGGAGGTATAGAGCATGAAGCCCTGCGGCTGGCCGCCGCTGGCGGCGTCGCGCGCAGGCATGGCCCACGAGACCGTGACCTGGCCGCTGCCGGAATTGACGGCCTTGAGGCTCACCGGCCGGTCGGGCGCGTTGGTGTTGACGATGCCGCTGGCATAATAGCCGGCCAGATGCTTGATCAGCCCCCGCACGGTCGCCCGCCCGAGCCATTCGCGGCCGGCGGGGGTTTTCAGCACCGTGCAGTCCAGTTCGTTGTCGTGAAAGGCCACCTCGTTGATGGTGGTGTCCATCTTGAGGAACACGCTGGAGTTGTAGATTTCGCCGTAGGTGCTGCCGTAGAGGTAGCTGGTCCGCGTGCTCCAGCTCGGGATCACGCTGTTGGTTCCGGCGCGCATGTCCACGTTGCACTGGCGGGCCAGCGCCGCCGCCAGATTCGTCTGGGCGGCGTAGAGGGACGGATAGCCCGACTGGATGCGCGTGTCGTAGAGCCCGATCGCTCCGCGCGAGGTTCCGGAACCGGCGTTGGAGTGGAACCCCACATAGACCCGCCGCCAGCGCGGCGCATCGTTCGACCGGCACATGTAGGCCGCCATCCGCGCCGGCTGGCCGATGTTGTCTTCCCGGTCGTCGTAGCCGTACATGTCGTACAGCGTCGAGTTCGTCCCCTGCCCCATGGACTTGATGACCCAGAACCGGCTTGATTCCAGATCCTGCTCGAAACCGGAAATGCCGGCCGTGCCGCGCGACACGTTGCCGCGCCCGTTGCCGAAGCGAATGGCATCCGCAAACACGTAGTCGCCGGTTTCGCCCGCCAGCACGTGGTTGCCGATGTTGACGTGGCCGTTGGTGCCGGCCTCGAAGTAATAGTTGCCCAGCCAGACCCAGCCGCAGCCGACCTCGCGGTGATTGATGCGAACATCCGTCACCCCGCCGGAATGGTACACGCGGTAAAGCTGGTTGGCGCGGTCGGAGCCGTGGCGCACCCACGTATAGACCGGATACCAGCCCGCCTCCGGGATGACGGGCCGGTACGACGCCCACGACGTCGAGCCGTTCGTGCTGACCGCGGCGTAGCGATACGGGACCGCGTCGCCGGCGTTGCCGTAGAAAATCGTTTGCGACGAGTTGTACCACGTGCCGCCGAACGTCACCTGGCCGCTCGCCGCGGCGTTGGTGTCCATGTTGTCCAGCACCACTTCGTTGGTCTGGTAGCCCAGCGGACGGAACGGAACGACCGTCGCCCCCGCCTTCCACGCCGCTTCCGCAAACCGGTTGAGCTGGTCGATGTTGCCCATGTCCTCGTTCACCGCATACAGCAGCGGGCGTTCCGGAATCCACGCCGTCAAGGCCTCGTTCGCGCCGAATCCGTGTCCCGCGCTGGTATAGACCACCACGCCGGAGAGCGGTCCCGCCGGCTGAGCCGCCGCGACCTGCGGCAGGCCCGTTTCGTCCGGCGTGTCCAGGGGCTCCTCGCCGCCGCCGGTCTCGCCTTCGCCGCCGCCTTCCTCGCCTTCCTCGTCCCCGGACGTTGTGCCCATCGTGCCCTTGGTCAGGATCGTGCCGTTGAAGCCCACCGCGACGAACTGATCGTTGGCGTAGCTGATGCCGCGGATGTCGTTGGTCGTGCCGGAGGTCTCCGCCTCCCAGTTCAGGCCGTCCGGCGACGTCCAGATCGCGCCGTTCTTGCCCGTGGCCTTGAACACGCCGGAGCAGTAGGCCGCGCGGTACAGATAGGCGCTGTTGGTAACGAAACTCCACGTGACGGCATCCGCCGACCGCAGGATGCGCGTGTTGCCCACGGCCACGTAGTACCCGTTGCCGTAGGTCGCGTCGGAAATCCAGACCGTCGTGCCGGAGGTCCGCTGGGTCCAGTTCAGGCCGTTGGTGGAGGTCAGGATCAGGCCGCTGGCGCCCACGACCACGAATTGCGCCGTGCCCACGGGCGGTGCATTGGTGTCGCCCGTGTCCACGAATTCCTCGCCGTAGCCCACGCCCTGCAGCGACAGGGTCGTGCCCGACGCCACCGTTGACCAGGTCGCGCCGTCGGTCGAGCGCACCAGCGCGCCGTTGTCGCCGCACGCCACATAGATACCGTTGCCGTAGGCCACGCCGCGGAACAGCGCATTCGTCGGCGACGTGCGCGAGACCCAGTTCACGCCGTTGGTCGAGGTGATGAGGGCGCCGCCCTCGCCGACCGCCACCCAGAGCGGGCCGTCGCCGTTCACGTTCATCAAGAGGCCGCTCTTCCCGCTGCTGCGGGCGGTCCAGTCCACGCCGTTGGTGGAGGTATAGATCGCCCCGCTTGCCCCGCCGGCCACGTGCAGGCCGGCGCGGCTGGCCACCCCGTAGAAATTCCCCGCGTGCGCCGAGGTCTGCTCCACCCACGGCGAGGTCGTGGACGACCCGCCGGTGTCGCCGCCGCCCGGATCGCCCGGCTCTTCGGCATCCGCGCCGAATTTGTCGTCGATCAGTTCCCACAGGGCGTTTTGGCCCGTCCCCTGCGTGAGGTTCCAGATGCCGATGCCGCCCATGCCCTTCGTGTTGGACAGGTCGTATTTCAGTCCGAGGCTGGTCGTGTCGTCGTAGAAGCACTGATACGCCGTGCTGTTGGACGTGTAGACGTAGTACGGCACGCTGGCGTTGTCGTCCCACTTCTTGCCCCACTTCGCCGCTTCGGATTCGCAGGCCCCGTAGGTCAGCGCCGCGGAATACGAGCTGCCGAGGCTGGCCGCGCCGAGATTCGTGCCGGCGGCCGCCCAGCGCCGGCCGTAGTACGGCACCCCCAGCATCAGTTTGTTGGTGCTGATCCCCTTGCCCAGATAGTAGTTCATGGAATAGTTCACCGAACACCACGAACTGGCACCGATCCACTGCGCGCTGCTGTACAGCGGCGCGTTGGGCCCCGGCGTCGCACTGCCGGAGTAGTAATAGTCGTAGCCCATGATGATGGCGTAATCCAGGCCGAAGGCGTCGTAGGCCGCCACGTCGAAATCCGCGTACCAGTCCACCGACGGCAGCGCAATCGACACCTCGTAATCCGGATTCGCCGCGTGGAACGTCGTCGTCAGGTTGCTCATGAACGTCGTCAGGGCCGCCGTGGCCCCCGCCCACGACCCCACGCCCTCGAAATCAATGCACACCCCGTCGCCGCCGCGGTTCTGGACCAGCGTCAGCAGGTTGTTTACCAGGTTGTTGCAGGCCGTCGCGTTCGTCAGCAGCCGCTGGTTGGCCGCGGATCCGAACAGCGTGGCCGTCAGCACCACCTTGACGTTGTAGCTGTGCGCCCATTCCACCACGGGTGACGTATTCCACGACCCGATGCTGTCGTATCCCCCGTTGGTCGAGTTCACGGCATAGGAAAAATAGGCGATCGTCGTCAGGTTCGAGTACTGGTAGTTCTCGATGTCCGTCATGGTGGACCAGTACGGATGCCACCCCAGCACCCGCTTGCCGGGGGCGATGGCCTTCGGCGCCGCCTTGGGAAGGCGCGCCGGCAGTAGCGATTGGCGCGCCGGGGCTTCCGGATCCCACACCTCCACGTCCGTCGGAATCTCTCCGGCATGCTCCTCCAGGGCGAGCTGGTGCGGGCTCTTCCACTCCGCGAGGGACTCGGGAACCGTGAACGCCGCCTGTTCGGCTTCCTCCTCCGTCGCCCCCATCTCCAGGGCGATGCTCCGCGCCACCTTCCGGGCATGGGTGATCTCCGGCGGCACTTCGGCCGCGTCCGGAAGCTCCGGGATCGGCCAGTCCGGACCGGTTTCATCCCAGACCTGCTGGGCCGGTGCTCCGACCGCGACCAGACCGACCAGCCCCGCCACCCACAAACGGCGTAACCCGCAAACGGTATTCATTATCAGATAAGCGTCTCAAAGCCCCCCCGCCCCGTCAAGACAGCAACGGAGAAAAGCGCGAAACGGCCTTCAGCGGGAGCCGAAGGCCTCGCGCAACCGGCGGCGGAGGGTCGTGTTGCGGCGGCGGGCTTCGGCATTCCGGACCGCCAGGGCCACGGCTTTTTCCGTGCCCACCATCACGACCAGCTTCTTACCCCGGGTAATCCCCGTATAGAGCAGGTTGCGCTGGAGCATGACATAGTGCTGGGTATGCATCGGCAGCACGACGCAGGGATACTCGCTGCCCTGGCTTTTGTGCACCGTCACCGCGTAGGCCGGCGTCAACTCGTCCAGTTCCTGGAAGTCATAGGCGACCTTGCGGTCGTCGAACCGCACCACGACCTCCTGCTCGGCGGAATCCACCTTCTCGATCCGGCCGATGTCCCCGTTGAACACGTCCTTGTCGTAGTCGTTCTCCGTCTGCATCACCCGGTCGCCTTCCCGAAAGGTCCAGCCGAACCGCTCGACCCCGTGTCCCCTCGGATTCAGCGCCGCCTGCATCGCCGCATTCAGGTGGCGGGCCCCCAGCTCCCCCTTCTGCATCGGGGTCAGGATCTGCACGTCTTCCCGGGCCTCCAGCCCGAACCGGCGGGGAATCGCCTCGGCCACCAGCCGGCGGATCAGTTCCACGCCGCGCTCAGGCGTGTCCGCCTTCACAAAGAAAAAATCCCCTCCGCCGCCCATTCCCTCGTCCTTGCCGGGCAGTTCGGGCATCTGGCCGGAATTGACCCGGTGCGCATTGCGAACGATCCGGCTGCCTTCGTCCTGCCGGAAAATCTCCGTCAGGCGATAAACCGGCAGGGTGTTGGATTCGATGATGTCGCGCAGTACGCAGCCGGGGCCGACGGACGGCAGCTGGTCCACGTCGCCCACCAGCACCAGCAGGCCGTGGCGGGGCACCGCCCGGAACAGGTGCACCGCCAGCTGGATGTCAATCATGCTGGTCTCGTCCACGATCAGGACATCCGTTTCCAGGGGATTACGGGCGTCATGCCGGAAGCGTCCCGTGCCCGGCTCGTAGGCCAGCAGGCGGTGGATGGTCTTGGCCTCCATCCCGGACAGCTCCGCCATGCGCTTGGCCGCCCGGCCCGTCGGCGCGCACAGCATCAGGCGGAGCTTCTTGGCGGCCATCACCTTGACCAGCGAGCGCACCAGCGTGGTCTTGCCCACGCCCGGGCCGCCGGTAATCACCGCCACCTTGTGCCGGAAGGCCCCGAAAAAGGCCTCCTGCTGGCCTTTGGCCAGCTCCATGCCGAGTTGCTTCTGGACCCAGGCCGCCGCCGCCGGCAAGTCAATCTTCGGACAGGGATGGGGCCCCTTGGCGATTTCGGCCAGCCGCGCCGCCGCCTCGCGTTCGGCCAGGTCCAGCGCCGCCAGATACACCCACGCCTCGCCGTCCTCGCCGGCCCCCACCGTCAGGCTGCCGTTGCCCACCTCGATCCGCAGCGCCTCCTCCATCGTTCCCAGAGGGATTCCCAGCAGGTCGGCGGTCTTCTCCAGCAGTCCCTCGCGCGGATACGCGCAATGCCCCTGGTTCGACAGCTCCAGCAGCACATAGCCCAGCCCCGCGCGGGCGCGCAGAATCGAGTCTTTTTCGATGCCCAGGCGCTCCGCGATCTGGTCGGCGATCTTGAACCCGATGCCGTGGATGTCGCGCGCCAGGCAGTAGGGATCCAGGCGCACCTTGGCGATGGCCTCTTCCCCATAGGCCTTGTAGATGCGAAAGGCCCGTCCCGTGCTCACCCCGTGGGCGAACAGGAACGTCATGATCTCGCGAATGGTTTTCTGTGCCTTCCAGGATTCCTTGATCTGGCGGCGGCGCTGCGGGCCGATCCCCTCCACCCGCTCCAGCTCCGCCGAGCGGTTTTCGATCACGTCCAGCACCGCCAGGCCGAATGACTCCACCAGTTTCTTTGCATAGACCGGGCCGATGCCCTTGATCAGTCCCGACCCCAGAAACTTTTCGATGCCCGCCAGCGAGTCCGGCACCACCGCCTCCAGATGCTCCGCCTGGAACTGGCGCCCGTGCTTGCGGTCGATCGTCCACTTGCCCCGGGCCTTGATCCACTCCCCCACGGCGATCCGCGGCACCTTGCCCACCACCGCCACCGTCTCGCGGAACCCCCGCGCCTTCACCTTCAGCACGCAGAACCCCGTTTCCTCGCTGTGGAAGGTGATCAGCTCGACGAGCCCTTCGAGGGATTCGTCCTGCGGCGTGGCCATGGCACCCGGCAACTTCATGCGCCCCAGACTACAACAAACCCGGCCGACGGGAAATCATTTGCGCCCCCCCTGCGCGCCCTGGTGCGGCGGC
>Ga0209607_1004653_pt1 | contig 10142 bp, 10 predicted proteins | sample AD_UKC117_MetaG_FD_184413 | JGI IMG/M metagenome (GOLD analysis project Ga0209607, IMG submission 184413) | Active sludge microbial communities of municipal wastewater-treating anaerobic digesters from Hong Kong - AD_UKC117_MetaG (SPAdes)... | ecosystem: Engineered > Bioreactor > Anaerobic >... | reverse complement strand
GAGGGAAGCCGAGCGGCGCCTTGCCGCGATGGCCCGCTACGCGAACGCCCGCCGGTGTCGGCGGGCGTCGTTGCTCGCCTGGTTCGGCGAGCAGGTCCGGCGGTGCGGTGGCTGCGACGTGTGCGGTTAGTTGATCCGCCGCGTGACGCCGTCCGGCCCGACTTCCCATGTCGGAGTGACGAGGATCTCGTTGATCGGGATTCGCTCGCCCTCCGGTGCCGCGCGGGCCTGGGCACTCGGCGTGAATGGATCGGCCTTGGTCAGGTCCACGGTCCATCCCATGTCGGCAAGCGACCCGATCGTGAGGCGAGTGATCGGCATGAACACGCCCGCCGCTTCGACGAACCCCGTCATCAGCTCGGCGTTGAGGATGGTCTCGCGCCAGTGCGAATCCCGCGTGCCTGCGGTGCCGGTGTTCTCGACGGGAACGGGAGGGCCAGCATAGCTGAGACCGAGGGTGGCCCAGCCGGCCAGCCCCTGCGTGCCGGTGTAGATCGGATCGGCGCCGCCGCCACCCTGCAGGAGCCCCAGCGATCCCCAGTTGGTACCGATGCCCAGCACGTGCCCCATCTCGTGGAGCGCGACATCGACGAAGCGCCCGGTTGCATCCAGGTTCTGTGCGTCCTGGATGTCGAAGAGCATCCCCCCGGCGATCGGCAGGAACGAGCCGCTGCGGCGGACGCAGGGGCCTGCCTGGCCCAAGACATTGCCCGGACCGTCGATCGGTTCGATCGAGGCGAAGATCACGAGGTCATCGATGTTCTCACTGAGCGCAGGCGTCGTCCCCGCACACGCATTGGCCGGCAGGTTCACGACCTGATCGGGGACGTCGAGGGTGATGATCTCCATCCATCGGCGCGCCGCGGTCACGAAGGCATCGCGAAGGTTCGGAGACCCGGAGGAGGTGAATCGCAGGTCGATCACGAAGGACCTGTTGGTCCCCGTCGCGGTGAACACCACCGGCGGCACGCTCAGCCCGGGCACCGACGCCTGCACGGTCGACGTCCCCGCCGCGCCCACCTTCCAGTCGCCGGGTGCCGCGATGCCGTTCTCGTCGCTCACGGCGGCGGTGCCGGTCAGCGTCCCGGAGCCGCCCACGAGCGTGAACAGCACGGGCACGCCGGCCACCGGAACATTCTGCGCATCGAAGACCCGCACCCGCGGGATCTTCTCGACCTGGAAGTTGCTCACGCCGTCCTGGCTGAGCGGGGACGCTGGCTCGAACCCGGCCGGAATGCCGATTCCGGTCGCGCTGATCGTGGCGACGATGCCGTTGCTGGTGCGGGCCTGCAGCGAGTTGACCCCCTGCGCCGGCCCCAGCGTCCAGCCCCCCACGGTCGCGCGCCCCTCGGCGTTCGTGGTGGTCGTCGCCGAGCCGGTGATGCTGCCCCCGCCGGCCACGACCTGCCACGTGACACTGGAGCCGGGGACCGGGTTGCCGAACGCATCACGGACCCGCACGACCGGGTTGGTCCCCACCGGCTGGCCCACGAGCGCACTCAGTCCCGAGCCGCCCTCGACCACCTGCAGCGACGAGGGCGCCCCCGCCGATGCGGTGACGTTCACCGTCGCCAGCAGCGGCAGCCCGACCGCCTGGGCCCGGAGGGTGTGGACGCCGGGGGTCGGGCCGAGGCGCCAGCTCCCGACGGTGGCGAGGCCACTGGCATCGGTCACGGTCGAGTCGCCGGTGATCGTCCCGCCGCCGGAGACGACGTCGAAGAAGATCGCGATGCCCGCGAGGGCGTTCCCGTTCGCGTCGGTGACCCGCACTCCCGGGTTCAGCGCGACGAGGGCCCCCACCGTTCCGGCCTGGCCTCCGCCGCCGACGAAGGCGATCTCGCTCGGGGGCCCCACGGTGTCGGTCGGGGTCGATCCGCAGGCGGCGGCGCCGAGGAGGAGCAGCACGCCGCAGGTTGCACGAATCGAGGCCACAGGAGATGTCGTCATCGAGCCCTGCCGTCGGGGGAGATGGGATGCGCGGGAATGCCCCGGAAAATTAGCAAGTGTCGGACCGGAATGCCGCCACGACGCGAGCGGCCCCAAGAGCCGACCCGGTGCCGCGCCCGTTGGTCACAGCGTCACGATGCCGGCGGCGCGCGAGCCCTGGGCGGGATCCGCTCGCCGCGACGGCGCCGGCGTCGTGACATTGCCGTAAGTCCCCTTGTCACATAGCTTTTGCCACATGCGATCCCGCCTGTGGCAGTCCCTCGAGGCCGTGACCGGACGGGCGATGGTCCCCGTCCGGTGGATCGCATCGGTCTGGTTGTCGGCAGCACGCCGGCGCGAGACCCGTTCCGGATCGCCTCCCTCCCATTCCAGACAGCCCCATCCACCGGTCGGCGCCCGCTCGGCACCGGACCGTCGCGACCTCGCAGGGTCGCGCCGCTCCCGTGTGACGGTCACGCCTCCAGGGCGGATGGGGCTCTCCATGGGGAGGCCCACCCGCCAGGCGGCGGACTCCGGCAGCGGCTCGCGTCGACCCCCAGCACGCCGTCCGGCGCGCCGGGATCCTCACCTCATGGTTGCGGGGCCGGGACGACAGGCGTCGGCTCATCCCGTGCGAGAGCTTCGTGAAGCGCGAGATCCTCATCTCAGGCACCCAGCGCGAGACGCGGGTGGCCATCCTCGAGGACGATCGACTCGTCGAACTGCTGGTCGATCGGCCCGACAACCGGCGTAGCGTCGGGGACATCTACCTCGGCCGCGTCGAGGCGGTCCTCCCGGGCCTCCAGGCGGCGTTCGTCGACATCGGGCAGGAGAAGTCGGCCTTCCTCCACGCCTCCGACCTCCTCGAGCCCGAGGACGACGAGGAGCCGGAGATGTCGGCCGCGAGCGACGGCATCGAGCCGCCCGAGGAGGGCGAGGCTGACCCGGCCGACGACGCCAGCGCCCCGGCCGCGAAACGGCGGGGCGAGGGCGGGCGCCGGGAAGTCGGCGGCCGCCGCTCCTCGGCCGTCCCCGACATCGGCGACCTCCTGAAGAAGGGGCAGACCCTCCCGGTCCAGGTCACCAAGGAGCCGATCTCCACCAAGGGCAGCCGGGTCACCGCCCAGATCTCGATCGCCGGGCGGTTCCTGGTCTACATGCCGTATTCGAGCAAGGTCGGCGTCTCCCGCAAGATCGAGAGCCGCGAGCAGCGCGTCCGCCTGCGCGAGATGGTCTCGAAGCACCTGCCTCCCGACGCGGGCGGGATGATCGTCCGGACCGTCGCCGAGGGGGTGACCGAGGACCACTTCCGGCGCGAGGTGGAGTCGCTGCTGCAGGTCTGGAACAAGGTGAAGCGGAAGCAGCACTACGTCCGGAAGGCGCCGGCGCTCCTGCACCGCGAGGCCTCGCTCACCCGCGCCCTTGTCCGCGACGTCTTCTCGGCGAAGGTCGACGCCCTCTGGGTGGACTCGAAGGACCTGCTCAACGACGTGACCCAGTACCTGGAGCAGATCGACCCCGAGCTGCTCGAGCGGGTCCACCCCTACGACGAGCCGGTCCCGCTCTTCGATCACTTCAAGATCGAGCAGGAGATCCGCGACCTCTTCAAGCCGAGGGTCGATCTCCCCACCGGTGGCTACCTCATCATCCAGCCGACCGAGGCGCTGGTCTCGATCGACGTCAACACCGGGCGCTACACCGGCAAGAAGGACCCGGAGAAGACCATCCTCCGCACCAACGTCGAGGCGGCCAGGGAGATCGCCCGGCAGATCCGGCTCCGGGACGTCGGCGGGATCATCGTGGCCGACTTCATCGACATGGAGTCCCGCGGCAACCGGGAGCGGGTGATCTCGGAGCTCCGGACCCACCTCGGGCGGGACCGGGCCCGCACCCGGGCCTACGCCGTCTCGGAACTCGGCCTCGTCGAGATGACCCGCCAGCGGGTCCGTGGGTCGCTGTGGGCCTCGATGACCCGGGAGTGCCCCACCTGCCACGGGACCGGCCGGGTCTTCTCGCCCGAGATCGTGACCCGGCGGCTGGAGCGGGCGCTGATGCGGGTCGGGCTCGAGAAGAAGGAGCGGAAGCTGGCGATCCGGCTCCACCCCGACGTGGCGATCTACCTGCTGGAGGAGGAGCCGAAGCTGGTGGCCTCGCTGGGGCGGAGCGGGGGGGTCGAGCTGGAGGTTCGCGACGACCCGATGCTCCGGCTCGACGAGTTCCGGCTCACCTCCCGGCCGGCCGGCCGGGACGTGACGGAGCTCTATTCGGTGGCGTAGCAGCGACTTGCGGGCGGCCCGACCCCCGGCTATTCTTGGGGGCTACGGTCCCGAATACCTGGACGAAGAGAGACGCATGTACGCCATCATCAAGGCCCTCGGCAAGCAGTTCCGCGCGGAGAAGGACGCCACCCTGCAGCTCCCCTACATGGAGGAGAAGCAGCCCGGCGACGTCCTCACCTTCGACGAGGTCCTGCTGACCTCGAACGGCGACACCATCACCGCCGGCACGCCGACCGTGGCCGGGGCGAAGGTGACCGCCGAGGTCGTCAAGCACGGCAAGGAAGACAAGATCTACGTCTTCAAGTTCAAGCGGCGGAAGAACTACCGTCGCAAGACCGGCCACCGCCAGAAGTTCACCGAGGTCAAGATCACCGACCTCGTTCTCGGGTGAGGTAGACCATGGCACACAAGAAGGGCGTCGGCTCCAGCCGCAACGGACGCGACTCGAATCCCCAGTACCTCGGCGTCAAGCACTTCGGCGGCGAGCGGGTCACCGCGGGCTCGATCCTCGTCAAGCAGCGCGGCACCAAGTTCCATCCGGGGAAGAACGTCTTCCTCTCGAAGGACGACTCGCTGCACACCTACATCGACGGGGTCGTCAAGTTCGAGCAGAAGGACAAGAAGCGGATGCAGGTGTCGGTGTATCCGGAGGCGTGAGTCCTGAGAAGTGAGCGGTGAGGGTTGCAGGGCCGGTTCCGAACGCTGGAGCCGGCCCTTCATGCTTCTCCCCTCCCACGTCTCAGGACTCAGGACTCAAGCCTCTCCCCCCAGCCGCTCCGGCCAGTTCCCGCACAGCCCCGCCACGCCAAGGCCCGCCAGCCGCGCCGCCTGCGCCGCATCGTTGACCGTCCAGGCGATCACCTCCACCCCTGCCGCCGCGCAGGCCTCCACCAGCGCCCCATCGATCAGCCCCGCTTCCTGCCACAGCACCCTGGCCCCGGCCGCCAGGACCGGCCGGACGGGGTCGAGCGGATACGAGGCCGACAGCACCCCGAGCGTGACCTCCGGCGCCTGGACCGAGAGCCGGGCCGTCACCCGGTGGTCGAAGGCGTGGAGCTGGCACCGCTCCGGCCTGGCGTCTGCGCGGATGATGGCCAGGAGGGCCCCATCCCAGCGCGGGTCGAGTCCCTTCACCTCGATGTAGAGCCGCAGCCCGCCGCTGGCCGCCATCGCCTCCGGCAGGGTAGGGATGGGAGAGCCATCCGCGAGGGGCTCCTGCCGCAGCTCATCGAGCGTCGACTCGGCGATCCTGAGGCCCGAGGGGAGCGCCGGATCGTGATGAACCACGAATTCTCCATCCCGGGTCGAGTGGATATCCAGCTCGATCCCGTCGCATGGCCCCCACGGGTTTTCCACAGCGAGGCGGAAGGCGCGGAGCGAGTTCTCGACCGCGCGCGACGAGACGCCTCGGTGGGCGATCCTGAGGGGGTGATGGCGTGTGGACAAGTTGCTCACGGCGGTGTGGACTCGTTGTGGAGGAGGTGGAAGTTACCTGAAGTCACAATGCGGATGTCGATTGTTGATAATGGATTGTGAGTTTTGTTGACATGTAGCTGTCAGGCGTGAGTTCTGAGTCATGAGTCCTGAGAGGTGCTGGTGGGGATCGTGGCCACGGGGCCATGATCTCGGTGGAAGAGGGGGGGTGGCACCCTCTCACGACTCACGACTCGCCTCTCACGACTCCCTTAACATTCCCCCCACCCCCGCGTCCCTCTCACCGTGACGGCCATGGCACCTGGGCTCCCGACCGATCCGCAGCTGGTGGCGGCGTGGCGGGGCGGCGACGAGGCCGCCGCGAGTGCCCTGGTGCGCCGGCACGCGCCGGTGCTGGGACGCTACCTGCGCTCCCGCGGCGCCGCCAGCTCGGAGCTCGAGGACCTCGTGCAGGAGGTGTTCATCCGGGCCTTCCAGGGCCTCGATGGCTGGCGCGGGGACGCCCCGCTGCGTGGATGGTTGTTCCGGATCGCGATCAACCTGTTGCGCGACCGGCATCGGCGTGGCGGTGGCCGGATCATGGTCGAACTGATGGAGGACGACCGGGTGGACCCTGCGGACCCGGCCGGTGAGCTGGAGGCCCGTGAGGCCAGGGAGCGGCTCCAGTCCGGGCTGGCGACGCTCTCCCCGTTGCAGCGCGACGTCTTCCGGTTGCGGATCGAGGACGGGCTTGGCTACGACGAGATCGCCGCGGCGCTCGAGACGACCCCCGGCGCCGCCCGGGTCCACTACCACCATGCGGTCAGGCGGTTGAAGGAGTGCCTGGAATGAACTGCGAACAGCTGAGTGACCGGATGCCGGAGGTGGCGCGCGGCGAGACCGAGTGGGGCGTGGCCGAGCGGGAGCACCTTGCCGGTTGTCCCGAGTGTGCCTCCGAATGGCGGCTGGTCCGGATCGCCGCCCGGGGCAGCGTGCCGATTCCCGAACTCGACCTCGACGCCATCACGTCCGGGGTGCACCGGGCGATGGCTGCGCCGGCACAGGTCGTCCCGTTCCGCCCGCGGCGACGGGTGAGCGGCTGGGCCGTCGGGCTCGCCGCCGCGGCGATGGTGCTGCTGGCCGTGGCCGTGTGGGGGCCGACGGGGGATGCCCCCGACGTGGCTGCCGTTCCGGCGCGGGAGCCGACGCTCCTGCCGGAGCTCGACGGACTCCTCGAAGGGGAACTGGAGGTGATTCTCGCCTCCTACGAGCAGGACGAGGCCGCCGAGCAGCCGCTCGGCGCGGTGCCGCGACTCGGCGACCTGACCGACGCGGAACTTGAACTGTTGATGGAGGAGGTGGAGGGATGACGCGATTCGCCTGGCGGTGCATGGTGTTCGCCGGCCTGGTCCTCGGTGCGGCCCCGGCCCTGGTGGCCCAGGTGCCGCGCGATGGACGGCCGGTGCGCGACCGGCTCGAGGAGGTCTTCCTTCGCCGCGTCCGCGTCGATCTCGCCCTCGACGACGCCCAGTTCGCCCGGATGGCGACCGTGCTGGAGTCGACGGCCAGCGCGCGGCGTCGGCTGGAGGCCTCCGAGCGCGAAGTCAAGCAGGAGCTCGCGGCGCAGCTCCGACCGGGCGTCGCCGCCGACGAGCGCGTGGTGACGAGTGCGATCGATCGGTTGATGGCCAATCGCGTGGCCTACGCCGAGTCGTTCGCCACCGAGGTCGCCGGGCTGCGCGAGTTCCTGACCCCGGTGCAGGTCGGGCAGTACGTCATGATGCGCGAGCAGCTCATGCAGCGCGCGCGCGACATGATCGAGGCGCGACCGGGCGTTCCGGTTCGCAACCGGCCCTAGACCGGACGGCACCGGCCCGGCAGCCACCCCACTAGCTTTCGGTGGTGGAGCATTCGCCTCGACGTGACCGCTTCCGGCGGTGGTTCGGCCTGATCATCGCCCTCCTGACCCTCGCCCCGCTGGCGGGGGCGCAGGAGGCGCTGGTGTATCGCGTGCCCGTCACCGGCACCATCGAGAACGGGCTCGCCCCGTTCGTGGCCCGCGCCCTCGAGGAGGCGGCGGCGGCCGATGCGGCGCTCGTCATCCTCGACATCGACACCCCCGGCGGGCGGATCGACGCCGCCGAGCGGATCGTGGACGCCGTGCGCGCGTCGGCCGTTCCGGTGGTCGCCTGGATCCATCCGCGGGCCTGGAGCGCCGGGGCGATGATCGCCCTGGCCGCCGAACGGGTGTATGTGACCCCCGGCGGGGCGCTCGGGGCCGCCACTCCGGTGGACGGGAGCGGTACCAAGGCCAGCGAGAAGATGGTGAGCGCGATGCGGGCCGAGTTCCGTTCGCTCGCCGAGGCGCGCGGCCGCGATCCGGCCCTCGCCGAGGCGATGGTGGACGAGTCGATCGACATCCCCGAGATCGCGCCGGCCGGCAAGCTGCTGAGCGTGACCGCGCAGCAGGCGCTCACCCTCGGGCTCGCCGACGCCGAGGCCGGCTCGCTCGACGCGGTCCTCTCGGCCAACGGGCTTGCCGGGGCGCGCGTGACCGCGGTCGACCCGAACTGGGCCGAAGCGCTGGTCCGCTTCCTGACGAACCCGGTCGTCGCCCCGTTGTTGCTGTCGCTCGGGATGCTCGGGCTGGTCTTCGAGATCAAGGCCGGCGCATTCGGTCTCGGTGGGCTGGTGTCGCTCGCCTCGCTCGGCCTCTTCTTCGGCTCGTCGTTCCTGCTCGGGCTGGCGGGGTGGGAGGAGGTCATCCTGATCGGGGCGGGGATGCTGGCGCTGGCGGTCGAGGTGCTGGTGCTCCCGGGGTTCGGGGTCGCCGGCGTGCTGGGGTTGGGCCTGATCGGCGGCGCGATGGTGATGGCGCTGCTCGGGGCCGCACCAACGGGAGGAGATGTCATGAGTGCGCTCGCGATCCTCGGGACCGCGCTGGTGATCACGGCGGCGGTGTTCTACGCGTGGCTCCGCCACCTGCCGAACAGCACGCGGTGGAGCGGCCTCCTGCTCAAGGACAGCATGGGGCGCGGCGAGGGATACCTCTCCGCCCCGGCGCGCGCGGACCTCGTCGGCCGCACCGCCGTGGCCCTCACCGACCTGCGCCCGTCGGGGACGGCCGACCTCGACGGCGAGCGGCTCGACGTGGTGACCGAGGGCGATTTCATCAAGGCGGGCTCGCAGGTGACGATCCTGCGGGCCGACGGGTACCGTCACGTGGTGCGGCCGGCGCGCCCCGTGTCCCAGTTGCCGGCGTAAGGGAGTCGACACGACATGACCGAGGAAGCTGCGGGCGCCGCGACGTTCTTCGTGCTGTTCATCATCTTCATCCTGTTCCTGGTGCTGTTCTTCCGCTTCATCCCGATCGGGCTCTGGATCCGGGCGGCGGCGAGCGGGGTGCGCGTCTCGTTCATGACGCTGTTCGGGATGGGGTTCCGGAAGGTGAACCCGGCGCGGATCGTCGATCCGCTGATCACGGCCACCAAGGCGGGGCTTCAGCTCAACATCAACGAGCTCGAGGCGCACTACCTCTCGGGCGGCAACGTCGCCCGCGTCGTCAACGCGCTCATCTCGGCCGACAAGGCGAACATCGCGCTCTCGTTCAAGCAGGCGACCGCGATCGACCTCGCCGGCCGCGACGTGCTCGATGCGGTGCAGGTCAGCGTGAACCCGAAGGTCATCACCACGCCCAAGGTCGCGGCGATGGCGCGCGACGGGATCCAGCTCCTCGCACTGGCGCGGGTCACGGTGCGCGCCAATGTCGATCGGCTCGTCGGCGGTGCGGGCGAGGAGACGATCCTCGCGCGCGTCGGTGAGGGAATCGTCAGCACCATCGGCTCGGCGACCTCGCACAAGGCGGTACTCGAGAACCCGGACATGATCTCCAAGACCGTGCTGGCGAAGGGCCTCGACGCCGGCACCGCGTTCGAGATCCTCTCGATCGACATCGCCGACGTCGATGTCGGCAAGAACATCGGCGCCGAACTGCAGACGGACCAGGCGGAGGCGGACAAGCGGATCGCCCAGGCGAAGGCCGAGGAGCGCCGTGCGCTCGCGGTCGCGATGGAGCAGGAGTTCAAGGCGGAGGCGCAGAACCAGCGCGCCAAGCTGATCGCCGCCGAGGCGGCGATCCCGCTCGCGATGGCGGAGGCGTTCCGGAGCGGCAATCTCGGCGTGATGGACTACCAGAAGTACCGCAACGTCGAGGCCGACACCGACATGCGGCGCGCGATCGCCTCGGGCGAGCAGCCCGGGACCGCGCCGGAGAGCTGAGCCGTGGACCTCGGTCCGCTGATCCCCTTCGCGATCCTCTACGGGATCCTCTCGCTGCTCGGGCGGGCGGGGAAGAAGCGGCAGGGGGCGCCTCGCCAGGGGCCGCCGCGCGAGCGGGTCCCCGGCAAGCCCGAGACGCTGGAGGACCTGCTCGCCGAGATGCGCGGCCAGCTCGACCGGGCACGGACGATGGAGGAGTCGGTCGAGCGGCCGCGGATCGGTCGTCCGGCCCGCCGGCCGTTGCCG
>Ga0209607_1004652_pt1 | contig 10143 bp, 9 predicted proteins | sample AD_UKC117_MetaG_FD_184413 | JGI IMG/M metagenome (GOLD analysis project Ga0209607, IMG submission 184413) | Active sludge microbial communities of municipal wastewater-treating anaerobic digesters from Hong Kong - AD_UKC117_MetaG (SPAdes)... | ecosystem: Engineered > Bioreactor > Anaerobic >... | reverse complement strand
CCAGGGCACCATGCTCAGCCTGGGCGTCGTGCCGGGGCAAATCCAGGACGAAGCCGGTCTGTTAAACGCCCTGTCGCCGGTGCTGGGCAAAACCCCGGAAGAAATCAAAGAAATCTACGCCCCGGCCCAGCCCGACTGGTACTGGCCTCTGGGCGACATCTCCGAAACAACCATGCAGGAAAACGCCGCGGCCTTGCAGCCCTACATCGGCAAAGGGCTGGCCCCGCCCGAACAGCGCCTCACCCGCCTCTACGCCGCCGATGGCGTCGCCCCGCACGTCGTCGGCTACATCGGTCCCATCCCCGCCGAATCCATCGATGATTACCTGGCGCAGGGCTACCAGGGCGACGAGCAGGTGGGGCTGGCCGGTCTGGAGGCGTGGGGCGAGGATTACCTGAACGGCGAACGAGGCGGCACGCTGACCGTCGTTGGGCCGAGCGGCGAATACGTCACCACCATTGCCGAGCAGGCCCCGAAACAGGCCCGCAGCATCTACACCACCATCGACAACGATTTCCAGGCGGCCGTAGAGCACGCCCTGGCCGAAGCCATCGAGACGTATCCCCTGGCCACCGCCGGGTCCGTCGTGGTGATGGACGTGAATACGGGCGCGATCCGGGCTATGGCCAGCTACCCATCCTACAATCCGGCCGTCTTCGACGCCGACCGGCCGGATGGCGACGCCGAGTTGAATGCGGTGCTGAACGATCCGGGACGGCCGTTGCTCAACCGCGTCACCCAGGGCGCATACCCCTCTGGCTCGCTCTTCAAAATCATCACCCTGTCCGCCGCCCTGAAAAGCGGTCTCTACACGGCCGACACCCGCTACACCAGCACCGGCTCCTGGAACCGCCTGGGCGACAATTTCATCAAATACGATTGGCTGGCCGGCGGCCACGGCACGATCAGCATGCGCCAGGCGTTGGTTGTTTCGTGCAACAGCTGCTTTTACGACGCCGGCTATACGCTAGACCAGTTCGACAGCAATTTCTTGCCAGAGGTGGCTAAAGCTTTTGGCCTGGGCCAGGAAACGGGCATCCAGCTCAGCGAATCGGCCGGGCTGATTCCCAGCCCGGAGTGGAAGATCAACAACGTGGGCGAAGGCTGGGTGCCGGGCGACGCCGTGAACATGGCCATTGGGCAGGGTTACGTGCAGGTGACCCCGCTGCAAATGGTGGATATCGTCGCTGCGGTGGCCAACGGCGGCACATTGTACCGCCCCACGGTGGTGGACCGCATCGGTTCCGGCGGCGGCGCGCCGGAGGAGGCGTGGCCGGTGCAGGTGCGCGGGGAGCTGCCCATCACGCCGGACCAACTAGCCACCTTGCAAAGCGCCATGTATGACGTGGCCAACAGTCCATCCGGCACGGCGACCTTCCAATTTGGCGAACTGCCAGTGCCGGTGGCCGGTAAAACAGGGACCGCCGAAGACCCGCCGCGCACGTCGCACGCCTGGTTTGCCGGGTATGCCCCGTCCGCCCCATACACCCGCCCCGACGGCGTGACGTTGGACAAGCCAGAAATCGCCATTGTGGTGATGATGGAGAATGCCGGCGAGGGGTCGGCCGTGGCCGCGCCGATTTTCCGGCGGATAGTCGAATTGTATTATGGGGTGGAGCCGCAACGGCCGTATCCCTGGGCTGGCGGCTAACCGGCGGCGGGCAAATTCTCAGCCAATTCTAAATATCAGATTATTGGCGGTTTAGGGGCTTGCCTTATCGTGTATAATGTCCCGTGGATAGTAAAAATTAAAACAAAGTTCTGGAAGAGGACTAAATTTGAGGAGGTAACTATGACCAAATTGCTGAAAAAAGCGTTTGCCGAAGCCAACCGGTTACCGGAGTGGGAACAGGATGCCCTGGCGGCGATGATTTTGGACGAGATCGCCGACAGCCGCCAGTGGCAAAAAGAGCCGGTGGAAACCGATGACTTGTTGGCGCGCCTGGTTGAAGAAGCCCTGGCTCCGCGGCGCACGGCCGTTTAACCATTCTCGTTCACGGTAACGGCATCATTAAAGACTGAGGATTGTATTCGTGCAGTCCTCAGTCTTTAATCCTTTTTAGACCTATTGTTGCCAGGAACTTACGATTCAGATTTCATCCACTTACACACACGACAAACAACTCACTCATGCCCAAAAAGAAAAAAAACAAGAAAAAACAGCGTCCTGACTGGCGGAATGCCGTGCAAACGGCCATGCGCGAGGCTACTGAACAGGAAATAGTGTCTCGCTTTGGCAGCCTGGACAATGCCTCGTTTAATTATCGCTGGGAACACGTCCAGTCGGTGGTGACCCTGGCCATGCGCCTGGGCGAACTGACCGGCGCCGACCTGCAAGTGGTCGAGGCGGCCGCCTGGCTGCACGATGTGCGCAAAGAAGCGGGAGAGTCACATCCGCGCGAAGGCGCGAAATTTGCCCGCGAGTTTTTGCCCCAAACGGATTTCCCCAAGAAGAAGATTAAACGCGTGGCCCGGGCCATTGAAGACCACATGGGTCTGTGGCGCGACGAGCCGCTGACGAAGCTGGAATCGATGGTTTTGTGGGACGCCGATAAGCTGGCGAAGATTGGGTTAACGGCCGTTTTCCACTGGACCGGTCTGGCGCTGGCGGGGAACAAAACCCGCACCCTGGCGGACCTGATTGCCCGCGGCCGTTCGGCCGAATGGCAGGCCAAGACCGTCGCCAGCATGCACACGGAGCCGGCCCGCCGGGCCGCCAAATCGCGCCTGAAGTCTTACCAATGGCTTTGGGATTCGTTGGAAGCGGAATTAAAAGGCGATGATTTAGTTGGCGGTTGATGGTTGGGTGGCTTAACGGCCGTTCTGATAAAAGAAATCCGCCACGACCGGCTGCACATAGCCGCTGGCGCGGAACAATGCCTGCCATTCCCAGGCCGCATCGTGGCTGCCCCCCGCCTGATTGGCCACAAGCCAATAGCTAAACGCCAGAAAATAAGGCTCGGCGCTGCCCATGTAGCCGTACTGGTAAGCCAGCAAATCGGTGACCACGTTGGGATCATCGCTGTAGGAGCCGCCCTCGGTGCCAATCATCGGCAGCGAACGCCCCAGGTGGCTGCGCACAATCTCATCGTATTTGCGGAAGAGTAAAAAGCCGTCCGGGTCGTCATACGGCCGTGTGCCGTGATAATTGTGCACAGAGAGCCAGGCGTGGTTCAGCAGCGCGCCATCCCCGTTAAACTCAATCGCCCGCAAGGTGCGGTCTAAAAATTCATAATGGTTATACGCGCCGCCGGGGCTGAACGCGCCAAAACCGGGCAGACCGCCGTTGGCCACGATTTCACGCGCCGTGGTCGCCCAGGCAATGGCATATTGGTTGGGGTTGGCAAAGCCCTGATGGTTTTCGTCGTTGACGTTGGGTTCATTGTAGAGCTGGTAGTAATAGACGCCTTTGGCGCGGTAATGGCGCACCATCGCCCCCACGTCGCCGTCGTAGGGCAGCACGCCGTTGCGATAGAGCCGCATCACAGGCATGATGCCGTTGGCGACCAGTTTGTCCACCAGGTAATCGTTGTCGCCGACGTTGGCCCCATCGTTGAGAAACACTACCCATTTGATGTGCATTTTGACCATTTCGGCTACGAAACGATCCACCACGCCCTGGTCCTGGCTGACGGTGGGGATCCAGTGCATGCCCCAGCCGTTGTTGCCCGGCGGGGTGGGGAATGCCTGGTAGGGGATGGCTTCCTGGTAGCTGTATTGGTCGATGGGCTTGATGACGGGCGTTTCAGTGGGGGTGATGATGGGGGAATACGTGGGCGTGGGCGTTTCGCTGGGGCGCGGGGTGAAGGGTGTGAGAGTGGGGATAACGGCCGTATTCGTGGGTGTCGGTGTGTCGCGGGCGGTGAAAAGCGTGGGGGTGGCAACGGCCGTGGCTGCGCTCGCCGTAAACGTAGCCGGGACGCCGCTCGTTGGCGCGGGCAGCATGGCCGCTGCCGCCTGTGTCGGCAGCGGCGCGGCGTCTGCTGCCTGGCAACCCATCAACAAGCCTAATGCCAGGAAAAGCAACAGCGTGATGGGCCAGCGAACACTCATCGATATAGGTCTAGCTCCTTGGGCCGCACCAGATCTGTCGCCCGGCCGTCTGTTGGTGGCAGGCGCAGGCCGCGCAGCAGCACCACGGGCAGCCCTTCGGCGGCCTGGCCCATCAGCAGCCCGGCGGCGGCGGCGATTTCGTCGGCCACGCCCACGTCTGTGTGCTGCAAAATGTAGCCGTAGCGGTCGCGCTCGCCGCGCCGGTCCCACAGGGCGGGCAGCCCGGCCACGCCAATGGCCACGCCGACTGTGCCCAGGCGAAACGGCCGTCCATGGCTGTCGGTGATCACCACGCCCACAGTTACATTCAGGGCGGCGTGGATTGCCTGCCGGATTGCGGCGGCGGAGGCGTCGGGGTCTAGCGGGAGGAGGAGAACGGCCGTGTCCCCGGCGGCGTTAACGTTGGAGCGGTCGATGCCCGCGTTGGCGCTGGTAAAACCCAGCTTGTGGCGCACCACCAACACGCCCGGCTTCAGCCGGGAGATCTCGTCGCTTTCCTGCAAAATCAGTTCCACGATGCGCGGGTCTTTGTCGGTTTGGGCGGCCACTTCCAGGGCGCGCGGCCCCGGCGTTACGTCGGCCAGGTAAACCAGCCGCCCCTCGGCCTTGGAGACGATCTTTTGGGCGATGGCTAAAACGTCGCCGTCTTGCAAGGCCAGGTTGGCCCCGGCCAGAGCGGTGAGGATGAGTTCGGCTACGTTATCGCCGGGTTGGACGTCGGGAATGTGGGGGACGGCCGTGAGGGAGAGTTTCATTTCGGATTTCGGATTTCGGATTTCGGATTGGTATTGAGTCCAAAATCCGAAATCTCAAACCTAAATTCCGGTGATGCGGATGCCGGCGCTGGGGGCTTTGTGGATGATGTTGATGGCGATGAGAACGGCCGTTAACCCCTCCACCGCCCGCGCATTTTGCAGCGCCCCGGCATTCACGCCGCGCAGTCCGGCGTCCGCGCACAACTGCAACACGACGGCCTTGTCTTCTTTCTTTTCGCCGCACACCAGCACGTCGCAGTCCATCGCGTGTTCCAGGTCCAGCAAATGGTGCGCGCCGATGTTCTGAAAGGCAGCCACGACCCGCGTGGCCTCGCCAAGCTGCTGCTGTGCCTCCTCGGCCGCCGAAAGGCCGCTTTCCAGCGTGTGCACTCGCGACTTTTTCTCGCCCGAAGGGGCGACGACGGTGATCAGCAGCTTGCCTTCCAGGGCCGGTTGGGCCTGGTCCAGCGTGTCGGCCTGCGCCCAGTAGGGTACAGACAGCACGACGACTTCTGCTTGCTGCGCGGCCGTCAAATTATCTGTCCCGTTGACGCTAGCTGTTTCTGGCAGTTTGGCCCGCATGTCGGCGGCGGCGTTGGCGCCCTTTTCCGCCTTGCGCGACCCGATGATGATCTCATGTCCGGCGGCGGCCCAGCGGAAACCAAGGCCGAAGCCTTCATTGCCTGTGCCGCCTAAAATTGCAATTTTCAATGGGATGCTCCTTTGTCGGATGAGTTTGTTAGTTTGTTAGTTGGATGGTGGGATGGTTTGTTTGTTTTCTAGCAAACCAGCCATCCAGCCAACCTAACCAACCTTCTTAACTGCTCAATTTCTCAAAACGCTGCCAAACCTCAGCCGCTAGTTCGCGGCTGCGGGCGGTGATTTCTTCCTCGTCCAGCGTGAGCAGCTGGCGGTCTTGCATCAGCACCTGCCCGGCGACAATGGTGGTGGTGACCATGCTGGCCTCGAAACCGAAGATGATGTGCCAGGGCAGGTTGCCAGCGCTTAGCGGCGTGGTAGCGTGGTAATCGACAAAAATCACGTCAGCGGCCGCGCCGATAGCCAGTTTGCCAATGTTGGTCCGGGGCCAAAACATGTTGGCCAGCGCGGCATTGTTGTAGATGGCCATCTGGGCAATGTCGGCGCCGTTGGCCCGGCGCGGATCGCGGTGGGCCAGTTTGTGCAGGAAATAAGCTGTTTTCCACTCGGCCCACATGTTGTTGCTAAAGCCGTCGTTGCCCAGGCAGACCGGGATGCCCAGGCGCATCATGCCTTCGATGTCGGACGCGCCAACGGCGTTGTTCATGTTGCTGCGCGGCTGGTGGCTGACCCAGGCGCCGGTTTCTTGCAGCAGCGCCTTTTCGGTCGGATCGATGTGAATGGCGTGGGCGACGATGCTTTTGGGGCTGAGAATGTCAGCGTCGGCCAGGCGGTCGACGACGCGCTTACCATATTTGTAGAGCGAATCGTATTCGTCGGCTTCGTGTTCGGCGACGTGGATGTGGAAGCCGGTGTCCAGGTCTTTGGCGGCGTCGACGCAGGCGGCCAGGGTGTCGTCGCTAAGCGAGAGGGAGGCGTGCAGGCCGAACGTACCGGCCAGCAGGCTGCTGCCGCGCTCTGCCAGGGAGTGGAGGAAGCGCACATTTTCGTCGATGCCGGCCTGCGCGCCCGCCGGGCCATTGCGGTCGGTGACTTCATAGCAGAGGGCGGCGCGTACGCCGGCCAATTCCACCGCGTCGGCGATCTGGTCCAGCGAGTTGTTGATGGCGTTGGGGCTGGCGTGGTGGTCGATGAGGGTGGTGGTGCCGTGTTTGATGGCGTCAACCAGGCAGACCAGGGCGCTGTATTTGACGTCGATGTCCAGTAAGGCGCGGTCCAACCGCCACCAGAGCCGCTCCAAAATGTCGGGGAAATCCTTCATGGGCGGGCCGGGGATGCCCATGCCGCGGGCGAAGGCGCCGTAGAAGTGGGTGTGGGCGCAGATGTTGCCGGGCATGACCAACTGGCCGCGGGCATCCAGTTGTTTGGCGTCGGGATATTGCTCGATGAGGGCGGCGCTGTCGCCCATGTCGGCGATGAGGCTGTCGGCCAGCAGCAGGCCACCGTTGGGAATAATTTCGTTGGCCGCTCCCCAGGTGACGAGACGGCCGTTCGTGATCAGTAATTGCTCCATACTGCGATTTTAACCCTCCTTGTCAGGGATGCAACGAGATGAACCGCCTGAGTAAGATTCGTATCAGAACTCTTTTTTGCACCTTGACACTGTTTGTCCTTCCGTTAAACTCACGGGTAAGAATATCACAGTTGATGCTGTCTATTAAGCAAATGCTATAAAATTAACCTATAAGGAGCTTATATTATGGCTGATCCTTTTGTTGTGACTGATTCTGCTTTCCAGGCAGAAGTTTTGGAATCTGATAAGCCAGTATTGGTAGATTTTTGGGCGGAGTGGTGCGGTCCTTGCCGTATGATTGCACCGTCGGTAAAAGAAATTGCTTCGGAATATGACAACGTGCTGCGCGTGGCCAAGATGGACGTGGACGAGAATCCGATGACCCCTGGGCGCTATGGCATTTCTGGTATTCCGACGTTGATGCTGTTCAAAAATGGGGAAGTGGTAGCCCGCATTGTCGGCGCGATGCCGAAGGATCGGCTAGTGGCCCAGATTTTGCCCCACATCGGCAAAAATTAACGATCCTGTATCTGATTGGCAATTCCCTGACCCGCCGGCAGCGATTTGGTTGGCGGGTCGGTTGTGGTGTGAGATAAGCCATTGACTGCGGGCCTGGAGCCGGCGGCCAATGGCTTTTTTGTTGGACTTTCTGGAGGGACAATGATTGAAGTCGCTATTATGATTGAGGGGCAGAATGGGTTGAATTGGCCGCGCTGGCAGCGGTTGGCAACGGCCGTCGAAGAGCTGGGTTTCGCCGGCCTGTACCGGTCTGACCATTACACCAATGCCCAACCGCCGGACAAGGATTCGCTGGAATTGTGGGTGTCGCTGACCTGGCTGGCATCCCATACGCGGCGGCTTGAATTTGGCCCGCTGGTGTCGCCGGTGTCCTTTCGGCAGCCGACGATGACGGCGCGCATGGCCAGTGCGGTGGATGATTTGTCTGACGGCCGTCTGACTCTGGGTTTAGGCGCGGGCTGGCAGGAACGGGAGCATACCCATTACGGTTGGGATTTGCTGGGCGTGCCGGCGCGTTTCGCCCGTTTTGAGGAAGGGCTGGAAATCATCAGTCACCTGCTGCAGAGCGACGAGCCATTGGATTTTGCTGGTGAATATTACCAACTGCACCAGGCGGTGCTGCTGCCGCGCCCGCAGCGGCCCGGCGGCCCACCTATCCTCATCGGCGGTAATGGGCCGAAGCGCACGCTGCCGTTGGCGGCGCGGTTCGCCCAGGAATGGAATGGCGTGTTTATCTCCAAGGAGCAATTTGCGGCGAAGAATCAGCTGCTGGACGAACTGCTGGCGGCCAACGGCCGTTCCCCGGACACCATGCGCCGTTCCTTGATGACCCGGGTGGAAATTGGCGACGAAGCGGCGTTGGGGCAAAAGTTTGACCTGAATAAAACATCCCTGGCGGATTTGCGCGGCCGGGGACTGGTTTTAGGCCCACCCCAGGCCATTGTCGACCAGCTAGGCGGGTTGGCGGTGGCTGGCGTGCAGCGGGTGATGCTGCAATGGCTGGATCTGGATGACCTGGACGGCCTGGAGGTGCTGGCCCAGGACGTCATGGCAAAGGTGTAGCGCAAAGAAAAACGGCCGTTGCCCTGGGGGGAACGGCCGTTTGCCAATCCGTTCTTAAACTAGCTTACGCTTCGGGGGAATCGGCGCTTTTTTCAGGGGCCTCCGGGTCGGTTTTTTCGGGAGGAGTAAACTGGTTTGCCAGTTCGCCCAGCCCTTCCGACAGCCAGCGCAAACCTTGCACGATGCCCTGGCGTGCCCGCGCGCCGATGTCCGTGGTTTCTACGCGGGTTTTTAGCTCCTCGGCTTCTCCCTTAATTTTTTCGGTCGTTTCGCTGGTCTTGACTTCGCGGATGACCTGGTCGACTTCGTTAACAAAGGATTGCATGCCTTCGCGGACTTCCTTTTCTACCCGTTTGCGCTCTTCGCTGTCCCAGGCGGTTTGCAGGGTTTCGGCAAACTGGCGGCCGAGCTTTTGGAATTCGGCGGCGATGTCGACTTTCGGCTTTTCTTTGACTTCATCTTCTTCGATCACGATTCGTTCGCTTTTGGCTCTTTCCTCTGCTTTCAAATCATCAACGTCGGGGGTTTGTTCGTCACTCATTTGTTTACTCCTTCGCTAATCGGACTATCAATCTTCGTAATTGTTTGATTTGTGGTTTGATTGCGGGCATGGCCGGGAAACGGCCGTTGCCTGGCTACCTATACGTGATTTTGAGCCGGTGGTTGCAATTACTCTTCGGCGCGGCGCAAAGTCCAATCATCCAGAAACCAGCCATTGTTAACGATGGCGAAATTGCCGCGGATACCCGCCCCAAGACGCACATTTTGCGCCTCAGGCAGGGTGAAGACGTAGGTAAAGGTATTTTTGCGGCCAAAAGACGGCCGTGTCCAGGCCCCGGCCCCCGGCGCGATAAAACGAACTTCACCCGATACCGGATCATCCGCCCAAATTTTCTGGTCGCCATTCCAGGCCATCACCAGGTCCGGGAACAAGTTGATTTCTAAAAGGTACGTGCCCGGCTCCAGGTATACCTCGCGGAAGAGGCGAAAGCTGATGGCGCCATTGCCCTTGAAGGCTTTGACTGTGTGGCTGCCATCATAAATGAACAGGGCGTGTTCCTGCGGCGGCAGCATGTTTTGCGGCAAAACGCGCACTTCGGGCCGCACGTAGACGTCCCAAATCTCCGTGCCAAAACCGGTCGGGCCGGTATCGTATTCCAGCGTCCAGCCGTTGGGCAGTTGCAGCTCCGGGATGCCGTTTTGCAGATAATCGCCCTCTTCAAACGAGCCGTTGGGCAGTAGATTGGGGCCCCAGGTGATGGTTTCTGGATCGGGCGGCGGTGTGGCTGGCGGCGGTGGTGTGTCGGTTGCCGTGGGGGGAACGGCCGTAGCGGTCGGCGTAACGGTGCCGGTGGGCGTTTTGCTGGGCGGGAAGGTGGCCGTGGGCGTAGCGGTGTTGCGCGGGGTGCTGCTGGGCGGCGGCGTGCGGCTAGGGGCAGGGGTGTTCAGGTGAGCGTCGGGCGGCACGGCCGTCCAGGTGGGCGGTACGGCGGCCAGGGCGGCGGGCGTGGAAGTGTGTACCGAAAGGTCCACCGTGGGAGCCAGATCGGCTCGGGTGGGCAGCGGCGCAGCCGTCTGGCA
>Ga0209607_1004651_pt1 | contig 10144 bp, 8 predicted proteins | sample AD_UKC117_MetaG_FD_184413 | JGI IMG/M metagenome (GOLD analysis project Ga0209607, IMG submission 184413) | Active sludge microbial communities of municipal wastewater-treating anaerobic digesters from Hong Kong - AD_UKC117_MetaG (SPAdes)... | ecosystem: Engineered > Bioreactor > Anaerobic >... | reverse complement strand
CCTGTTGGACAAACGCCAAGCCGACATCCGCTATCTCAACCGGCTGCGGTCGGCCTCGGCGGCCGGCCAGGGCCGATAACAGGACAGGGCCGATGACAGGACAGGGCCGATGACAGGACAGGGCCGCAGCCACCCATGGCTGCCCGAGACCACCTGTGACCATCACTGCGTGCTGTCCGGGCTCGGCGAACCCGGGCATCTCGCCCTGGAGACGCTACGCTGCGCCCTGCGCATTACGACCGCCGCGCTGGTGCTGATGGCCCTGCCGCTGCTCGCAATACCGCTGCCGGGCCACCTGAGGATCAAACGGCTGTACTGCCGGGCGATGCTGTCGGCCCTGGGTATCCGGATCACCCTGTCCGGCGGGCCGATCCGCAACCTGCGCGGCATGCTGGTGGTCAGCAACCACGTCTCCTGGGTCGACGTCTTCACCGTCGGCGCCGTCTTGCCTGGCACCTTCGTCGCACGCGCCGATCTGATCGACTGGCCGGCCGTGGGACTGGCGGCGAGGCTGGCCAGGATCATCCCCATCGACCGCGGCGACCTGCGGGGCCTGCCGGCTGTGGTCGACGCGGTCACGGGACGGTTGCGCGCCGGGAGCACGGTGGTGGCCTTCCCGGAGGGGACGACCTACTGCGGCACCGACCACGGCAGATTCCGTCCGGCCCTGTTCCAGTCCGCGATCGATGCCGCCCGCCCGGTCCAGCCGGTGCGGCTGACCTATCACCACCGCGACGGAAAGCCCTCGACGGCGATTGCGTTCCTCGGTGACGATTCGCTGTGGGCATCGCTGAAGCGAACCGTCCGAACTCCCCGGACCATCGTTCACCTCGAGGTGCGGCCGCTGGAACTGCCCGGGGCGGCCCGCAACGAACTGGCGGCGCGGTGTGAGGCGGCGATCCGTGTGAGCCCTGCCTCCCTCCGGGAAAACTGCGCTGGCACAGAGGTTTAAGTTCACGTGAACACTGACCGTATTTTCCGAACGTAGCGCTGCCGGCCCCCCGGGCCTCTGCAGGATGACCAAGTGAACACCGAGCTCATCATCCTGGTGCTGTTGATCGCCACCGCACTGGCGTTCGACTTCACCAATGGGTTCCACGACACCGGCAACGCCATGGCGACCTCGATCGCCACCGGCGCCCTCAAACCCAAGCTCGCCGTACTGCTGGCCGGTGTCCTCAACTTGGTCGGCGCATTCCTGTCGGTCGAGGTCGCCGTCACAGTGACCACCTCGGTGCTGAAGGTGCAGGATTCCGACACCGGCCGCCTGCTGCCCGGAATCGACGCCTCGACCGGCCTGACCATCATCTTCGCCGGCCTGATCGGCGGCATCCTGTGGAACCTGCTGACCTGGTTGTTCGGCATTCCGTCGAGTTCCTCGCACGCCCTGTTCGGCGGCTTGATCGGGGCCGGCCTGGCCGCCCTCGGATTGAGCGGCGTCAACTGGCCCGGCGTGACCCAGAAAGTGCTCATCCCCGCGGTGGCCGCCCCGCTGATCGCCGGACTGGTCGCCGCCTGCGGCACCTGGCTGGTCTACCGGATCACCCGCAGGGTCCTGCACCGCCGCCGCGAGCAAGGGTTTCGTTGGGGCCAGATCGCGACGGCATCCCTGGTTGCACTCTCGCACGGCACCAACGACGCCCAGAAGACCATGGGTGTGATCGCGCTGGCGTTGATCACCTCCGGTCATCTCACCGGGGACGTCAAGGAGGACGGACTTCCGATCTGGATCATCGCGAGTTGTGCACTGGCCATCGGGCTGGGCACCTACATCGGCGGCTGGCGGGTGATCCGCACCCTGGGCAAGGGCTTGGTGGAGATCGAGTCACCGCAGGGCCTGGCCGCCGAGGCATCCTCGGCGGCGATCATCCTGAGCTCCAGCGCGGCCGGCATGGCGCTGTCGACCACCCACGTCGCCACCGGCTCGATCCTGGGCAGCGGCGTCGGCAAGCCCGGCGCCCAGGTGCGCTGGGCGGTGGCCGGCCGGATGGCCACCGCATGGCTGGTCACACTTCCGGCGGCCGCCCTCGTCGGCTCGTTGTCCTACTGGCTGTCCTACCTGATCAAGGACATCACCGACTCCCGGCTGGCCGGCGACGGCGTCATCTTCCTCATCCTGGTGGGGCTGTCGTTCTACATGTGGTGGCGCGCCCAGCAACAGAAGGTGGACCACAACAACGTCAACGCCGACTGGGACGAGAACACCAATTCGGTGGTGCCCGCCGGGGCCCCCGAGGCAACGCACGGGACCAGCAAGCCCCAGGACTCCGTCTCGGTCTGAGGCTGAAAGGACACCCGCGGTGCACAACCTGGAATCCACCTTGAAGGTTCGGCTGGTGCCCGGCGCCGGCCTGCCGGGGATTTTCGCCACCGGGCTGCCGGCCTACTCCTTCAGTGCGGGCGGCGAGCAGGCCGACCACTGCTGAACAGGCTTTTCGGCGCCTGATCCGGGGCCGGGCGTCGTTCACATTCGCCAGGTACGGTTCTCCCATGGTGTCAAAGCCCGGCGTTCCGGGGCTCGGGACGTTGGTCCGGGCCCCGCTGTGGGCCGTCTCCGCGGGCCTGCAGGTCGCAGTCACCGGCACGGCGGCGGTCGTGGGACTGGCGGGGTCGGCCGCACTGCAGGGCGGTTCGGCCGCCACCCGCGCCGGCGGCGCGGTCCTCGACGCGGTTCCCGGCGCCCGGAGCGCGGCCCGCGCAGTAGTCGACATCGCCGTCGAGGCGATCGGCGGCGAACCGGCCCGGCGCAGCAGCCGGCACGGACGGCGGCGCTGGATCGAGGTGCGGGGGCTGTCCGGACCGGACGCCGACGACATCGCCGACGCGGTGCTCGAGGCGGTGCGCGCCACGCCCGGGGTGCTCGACGCCGTCATTAATCGTTCCGTCGCCCGGGTGGTGGTCACCGTGGCCCCCGACGCGGCCGAACCGGACCTGGCGGCCATCGTCGACGGCGCCGAGCGGAAGACCCGTACCCGCACCGCGCACCGACACCGGCCGTTGACGCTGCCCGGAGACGACGTCCTGCTGCTCGGGCGGGCCTTCAGTGCCGTGGCCGCCGCGACCGGACTGGGCCTTTCGATCGCCGGAGCCACCATGAGGCTGCCGGGCCTGCCCAGCGTCGTTTCGGTCGTGCCCACCCTGGCCGAGCAGATCCCCGCAGTGCGTCACCACCTGGTCCGCCGGATCGGACATGAGGGAACCGATCTTCTGCTGTCCCTGCTCACTGTGACCGGCAACGTTCTGACGGTGTCGCCGACGGCCGCGGCCGCCGAGGCCGCGACCCGCGCCATGCTCGCCGCCGAGGGCTGGAATGTGCGTCAGGCGTGGCATCGGCACGAACCCGGACTTGCCGCGGACTGCCCGCACGGTCGCGGACCCGCCCACGGCACGATGGTCTTCGCCGACGGGCCCGGCGAGGACTACGCCAACCGGGCGGGCTGGATCGGCCTGAGCGCCGCCGTCCTCCTCGGGGCACTGTCCCGTAATCCCACCGTGGCCGGAGCCGCCGCACTGGTGTCCGCGCCCAAACCCTCCCGCGCCGCCCGGGAGGCCTTCGGGTGCGCCCTGACCCGCGGGCTGACCACCCACCACGACACCGTGATCGTCCGGCCGCGAGCACTGCGGGCGCTGGACCGGGTGGACGTCATCGTCATCGACCCCCGCGCGCTCTACACCGACGAGTTGACCGTCACCCGGGTGCGCGGCGTCGGGAACTCCCGGCGCACGACCGCCTGGCAGGCGGCCGAGGCGGAACTGGCCGCCGGACGCATCGGCCCGGGCTGGCACCGGTTGTCGTCGATACCCGGAGCGGGCAACAGCGGTGAGGCGCTGGTCAGCCCGGTGCGTGATCCGATGGCCACCGCGGTGGTGGCCGAAGCGCGCCGCAGCGGAGCGCGGGTGGTCTCCGTCGGCGATGAAGGGTTGCGTTCCCTCGGGCAGGGTTTCGACACCCTCTACCCCGCCACCGGGGCCCTCGACGACACCCTCGTCGAGGTCGTCTCAGAATTGCGCCTCGACGGATCGACGGTCGCATTCTTGACCACCTCGCAGATGGCGGGCCAGCACGAAGCCGACATCACCGTCGGCGTCACCCACGGGATGACCCCGTCCTGGGGCGCCGACGTGTTCGTCCCTGACCTCCCCGCGGCATGGCGGATTCTTCGGGCCATTCCGGCGGCCCGCTCCGCGGCCAACCGCGGGGTGCGACTGTCCCTTTCCGGTTCGGCTATCGGCGCGCTGATGCTGGTTCCCGGAGTTCCCGGATACGGCCCCGATGCGGTCAACACCAGCGTCTTCGCCGGGCTCTGGACGGGATTCCGGGCGGCCGGCAAGGTCTTCCGGGATCCGCTGCCGACCCCGGAACCGGGCCACGAGTGGCACGGCCTCCCAGTCGAGGAAGTGCGCCGCCTGTTGCCCCGGCCGCCATCGGTGACACCGCAATCGTCCGAGCACCCGTCGCTGCTGGGCGCGCCGGTTCGCTTCGCCCGGCGCAGCGGTGCTGAGGCCTGGTCGCTGGCCGGCGATCTGGCCGGGGAGTTCCGGGCCAATCTCGCCGATCCGATCACACCCATTCTGGCCACCGGCGCGCTGGCCAGCGCGCTGCTGGGCTCCCCGCTGGACGCCGCTCTGGTCGGCAGTGTGCTGCTGACCAACGCCGCGCTGTCGGCCCAGCAGCAAATGCACGCCGAGCGCACGCTGCACCGGCTGCTGGCCGTGCAGGATCCGCCGGCCCGGCGACGGGTGGGGCCGTTGGAAGAGGGTGTCAGCCAGGACGTGCCCGCGAATGAGCTCAGGCCCGGCGATGTCGTCGAGATCCATCCCGGCGAGGTGGTGCCCGCCGACGCGCGGCTCATTGAAGCCGACAACGTCGAGGTCGACGAATCCCGCCTGACCGGTGAGTCCCTGCCGGTTGCGAAGCAGACCGATCCGACGCCGGGCGCCCCGCTGGCGGAGAGATCCTGCATGCTGTACGCCGGATGCACGGTGGTCGCCGGAACCGGAGTGGCCGTCGTCACCGCAGTCGGCCGCAGTACCGAGGTGCGACGGGCAATCGCGTTGGCGCCCAGAAGCGATCACCGGATCGGCCTGCAGACTCAGCTGGCCCGGATCACCGGCCGGGCCCTGCCGTGGAGCCTCGGCGGCGGCGCGCTGGTCGGTCTGCTCAGCGTGCTGCGCGGCTCGGCGCTGCGCGATGCCGTCGGCAGCGCGGTGGCGGTCAGCATCGCCGCCGTCCCCGAAGGCCTGCCCCTGGTCGCCACCCTGGCCCAACTGTCCGCCGCCCGCAAGCTCAGCGGAGAAAACGTACTGATCCGCAACGCCAACTCCGTGGAGGCGCTGGCCCGCCTTGACGTGGTGTGCTTCGACAAGACCGGCACCCTCAGTGAAAACCGCTTGCAGGTCAAGGACGTTCATCCGGTCGGCGGGCACAGCCACGGAGCCGTGCTGACCGCGGCGGCGGGAACGACCGCCAGCAACAACGGCCGGTTCGGCCACGCCACCGACGAGGCGATCCGGCAGGCAGCCGGCGGCGGCGAGCCCGAAGCCCGCGACGCCTATCTACCGTTCCAGTCCGGGCGCCCGTTCGCGGCCTCGCTGACCGGCACCCGGCTCACCATCAAGGGTGCGCCCGAGGTACTGGCCAGCGCTCTGGACGCCGACGCGGCCGAGCTCAACGACGTCGTGGCCGAGCTGGCGGCCAAGGGCCTTCGCGTCATCGCCGTGGCCGAGCGGACCCTGACCGCGCGCCAGGCCGCCCGTGCCGCCGCTGACCCCCTGGCGATGGAGCGGCTGTGCCGGGCGAATCTGACCCCGGTCGGACTGCTCGGATTGGCCGACACCCCGCGGGAGAGCGCCGCGGAACTGCTGGCCGAGTTGGCGCGCCGCGGTATCGGCGTGCGGCTGATCACCGGCGACCATCCGTTGACCGCCACGGTGATCGCCAACGAGCTCGGCCTCGGGGTCACGCAAGATCAGGTGATCACCGGTGCGGAATGGGAGTCGATGTCGGCCGACGAACGCGCGGTGGCGGCCACCGAGCGCCTGGTCTTCGCGCGGATGTCGCCGGAGCACAAGATCGCCGTGGTGCAGACCCTCGAAGGCATCGGGCTGGTCACCGCGATGGTGGGCGACGGCGCCAACGACGCCGCGGCGATCCGGGCGGCCAGTGTCGGCATCGCGGTATCGGCCGCTGGCAGCGACCCCGCCCGGACCGCGGCCGACATGCTGCTGCTCGACGGCCACATCGAGGCGCTGATCGACGCCCTTGATGAAGGCCGGCAGTTGTGGCACCGCGTCCAGTCGGCGGTATCGGTGCTGCTCGGCGGCAACGCCGGTGAGGTGATGTTCGCACTCATCACGGCGCTGGTCACCGGGCAATCCGTGCTCAACGCCCGCCAGATGCTGCTGGTCAATATGCTCACCGACGCGCTGCCCGCCGCCGCGCTGGCGGTGAGCAGTCACGACGGGGAGGGATCTCTGGATCGCGATGAGTCCGCCATGTGGCGGGCCATCGCCGTGCGCGGTGCGGCGACCACAACCGGCGCCACCCTGGCCTGGCTGATGGGACGGATGACCGGGCCGCGTCAGCGCGCGGCGACCATTGCGCTGATCGGCTTGGTGTGCACCCAGCTGGCGCAGACCCTGGCCGACTCCCGCGGCCCGCTGGTGGTGTCCACTGCAGCCGGGTCGCTGCTCACGCTGGCCGCGGTGATCAGCACCCCCGGGTTGAGCCATATCTTCGGCTGCACGCCGGTCGATCCGCTCGGATGGGGTCAGGCCTTCCTCGCGACGGCCGTCGCATCGCTGCTGAGCCTGTACGCGCCGGCCCTGCTGGAGCGGCTCATTCCGGCCCCGGACAGCTCAGTCCTCGACGACGAGGACACCGGCTCGCAGCAGCAGGGCGTAGATCTCGTTGACCGCAGGAGCCAGCAGTCGGGCGCCGGCGTCGACGAGGATTTCAGGACCGACAAACCGGGGAACACCAGCCATGTATCCAGGTAATTCCGTCCCCGTGACCGGGACGGATCCGCAGAGTGAATAGGACACGAACATGTTGTTGCCGAATACCAAGAGGCTCGTGGCGGCCCAGCGAGATGCCTCGGCGCGGGTGGCCCGGGCCACGAAGTACTCGGTCGATCTGCCGATCGTCGGCCGGGTGATGGTGCCGCCGCCCGAACAGCTCGCGATCTACGCGGCACTGGGCGGGCTGGCGGTTCTGGAACTCATCGACTGGCCGGTGGCACTGGCCATGGGAGTCGGTTCGGCGCTGGTGTCACGGCACCTCTCGGATCTTGAGGCCCGCGAGGACGAACTCGCCGAGGCCATCGAACCGACAACAGACGACACCCCGAGGTCGGCCACCGCCGGGGCACCAGCGCGCAAGGCAGCCGCCAAAAAGGTCGCCACCCCCTCAGCGGCCAAGAAGGCTCCCCAGAAGACCGCGCAGAAGACCGTTCGAAAAGCCGCCACGAAGGCTCCCCGCAAAACCCCGAAGAAGGCCCCGAAGAAGGTCGCCGGGAAAGCCCCCGCGACAGCGGCCGGCAGCTCAGGGCCCGGCAGCTCAGCGCCCGCCGACGCCGCCCCGGAAAAGACCGTTCAGTAGGTCAGCGCTTCCCCGTGGGCCGGCATCCGGCCCGTAACCTGGAAGATCACCCGCCGGGAGATTTCCACCGCGTGATCGGCGAAGCGTTCGTAGTACCGGCTCAGCAGGGTCACGTCGACCGCGGCGGTCATACCGTAGCGCCAGTCCCGGTTCATCATCACGGCGAACAGGTGCCGATGAAGATCATCCATCGCGTCATCGTCCTCGCCGATGAGCCGAGCCTCCTCCGGGTCGCCCGAGACGATCACCTTCTGTGAGGATTCCGCTACATCGACGGCGATCCTGCCCATTTCGGCGAAGTAGCCGTTGACCTGTTCGGGCAGTGCGGTTCGGGGGTGGCGGCGGCGGGCGATCTTGGCGACGTGCAGGGCCAGCGCGCCCATCCGCTCCAGGTCGGCGACGATCTGGATGGAGCCGACGACCGCCCGCAGGTCCCGCGCCATCAGGGCCTGCCGCCCCAGCAGTGCGAGACCGGCACCCTCGGCCGCGGCACAGGCCTCCGGAATCTGCTCATGATCGCCGATCACCTGCTCGGCCAGCACCAGATCGCCCAGCAACAGGGCCTGGGTGGCACGCTCCATCAGGGTTCCGGTCATCCGGCACGTTTCGGCCAGCCGATCGGTGATCGCGGCGAGTTGAGCACCGTAGGCGGACCTCATCGAATCAGCGTAGGTCGCCGCCAGACGCCGAACGGGCGATGGGAATTGAACGCGAGGTGAATGTCTGGCGACCCACACCCGTCAACCGGCCGCGGCATCACAGATCGCCGGAGGGCAGCACCGGTGATGCTGCCGGGTTTCGGCACGCGAACGTCAGCCGCGGTGGCGGCGCCCCACTCCCCGCGGCCGCGGAGATCATCTGGGAACGCGGCTCAATCGCGAACCTATGGCCCCCAGATCATGAGATCTTCCATGCCGTTGTTCATCGTGACGGTGTTGGGCGCAGGCCCGGTGACGTCGAAATGGATCTTGCCGGTCGAGCGAGCGCCCTGCGGGATGGTGGCCCCGCTGATGTTGACCGGACTGGCGACCTGCCACAGCACCCGGTAGGCGGCCTTATTGGGGGCCACGGCGTTGAACTGTGAGATGGCGGGGGTCACGCTCCCACTGATGGCGTTGACGGTGGCGGTGGCCTCCCACAGCTTGCCCGCCACCTGATAACCCGGCATCACATCCGAACTGGGTTTGAGGCCGCTGACATTCCAACTGAGGACGACCTGGCCGACGCTGTCGGTCATCTTCAACGTGCTGCCGAGTTTGCCGACGATGGGGAATGCGGCCGACGCGACCGGGGCGGCGGCAATGCCTATCGTCATCGCAAGCGATGCAGCGGTCTTCATAACAGTGGCGGTCTTCACTTGGCTACTCCCTCGTTGATCGGCCCGGTCGATGTGTACACGACACCAACGCATTCCCCGCATTTCCGCCGCCGAAACCTCAGCCCGAAACCGCGCTGAGCCAGCGAGATGATGTTCGGCGCCGGCGATGAGGACGCGAAGCAGTTCCGGGGAGACGACGCGGCCGTCTCGGCACCGCTTCGTGAACGCGGTCCGTATCGGCACAACTGACACCAGCCGCGACGCCGCGCCGAACGGCGTCCGCCGGACCCGGGACGACCGGGGGGCCTACGGTGTTGCCATGCAGGCAAAGAACGACCGCTTCCGTTGGATTCTGGGCCCCGCGGCGTTGCGATCGGTGACCGCCAAGGCCCTCACCGACCTCAGTGGCACGGTGTCCGCCCGATGAGCAGAGGACCCCTAGACGGGATCGTCGTGGTCGACTTCAGCCGGGTGCTGGCGGGCCCGTACGCGACCATGATGCTCGGCGACTTCGGCGCCGAGGTCTTCAAGATCGAACGGCCCGGTGTCGGCGACGATACCCGGTCGTGGGGACCGCCGTACGATTCAGACGGCGCAGCAACGTATTTCAACTCGGCCAATCGCAACAAGCGATCGGTGGCACTCGATCTCACCAGCCCGGCAGGCGTTCGGCGGGCCAGGGAACTGGTTGCCACCGCCGATATCGTGGTGGAGAATTTCAGGCCCGGAACCATGGAGAAGCTGGGCCTGGGCTATCACGACCTGCGCGCAGTGCGCCCGAACCTGATCTATTGCTCCATAACGGGATTCGGCCGCAAGGAGGGCGCCGGACTGCCCGGCTACGACCTTCTGATCCAGGCGGTCGGCGGCCTGATGAGCGTCACCGGCCCCGAGGGCGGCGAGCCGACGAAGGCCGGCGTCGCCCTGGTCGACGTTCTCGCCGGATTGCATGCGCTGGCGGGCATCCTGGCCGCGCTGGCCCACCGCGACCGCACCGGCGAGGGGCAACGCGTCGAAACGAATCTGCTGGCGGTCCTGTTGTCGTCACTGGTGAACCAGGCATCCGGCTATCTGGGCGCGGGCGTGGTGCCCACTCCGATGGGCAATCGGCACCCCAGCATCTGCCCCTACCAGACGTTCGCGACCGCCGACCGGCCGATCGCGCTGGCGGTAGGCAACGACAAGCAGTTCACCGCGCTGATGGCCGCCCTGGGTGCACCGGAAAC
>Ga0209607_1004650_pt1 | contig 10144 bp, 9 predicted proteins | sample AD_UKC117_MetaG_FD_184413 | JGI IMG/M metagenome (GOLD analysis project Ga0209607, IMG submission 184413) | Active sludge microbial communities of municipal wastewater-treating anaerobic digesters from Hong Kong - AD_UKC117_MetaG (SPAdes)... | ecosystem: Engineered > Bioreactor > Anaerobic >... | reverse complement strand
AATATGGAATTTCCAAATCGTTGTTTACTCTATCAATAGCTAATTTATCAAGTTGTAAGCCCCAAAGCAGAAATTTAACGACATTTATATGAGTAAAAAATTGTCCTTTAGTTTGCTTAAATCCTTCTCTGATTATTCCTTCAAAAAAGTCTCCTAAAATATCTTTTCCGTTAAAACTATTTTTCCCGTCCACAAAACTAAATCTTTCAAGTTCAGCTACTGTATATTTTAGTTTGTTAAGTGAAAACTTGTTTTCGTCTATAACAAAGGACTTTCTAAGTTTTGCCTCATCAACAATATTTAATCTTTGTTTTAAAGCTCTTCTGTAAAGCTCGTTTATTCTTTCAAAAAGTTGTTCGTTGGATTCAAAACTTTCTCCGTCTTTGAATGAAAAAATTTGAAAATCGTATTTTTCTCCTTTTTTCTTTTCTGATTCATCTTGAATTTTTGCTAAAATAATATTTACCAAAGAAGAAAAAACATCATTATCATCAGTTCCTCCACCACCCCAAAGAACATTGTGTAAATTTTTTCGGCTCTTCAGGAATTATGGTGGAAAAATAAGTTAGGATATCAAAATATAGACCTATGAAAGAGACATTAGAGCAGTTTTATAACGCATTACTTGGGGTAGAAAGCCCTTGGGAAGTTGCTTCGATATCAAGAGATTCGGAGACAAAGACAGTAACGGCATATGTGATTCATAGTAGTGAAGATCAATTACTTTGTCCCGACTGTAGCACGGTCGGGAAACTTTATGATCATCGCACCAGAAAGTGGAGGCACTTGGATTCATGTAATCACATTACAATGATTGAGGCCTCTGTTCCCAGAGTTGATTGTCCTATACATGGGGTTAAACAACTACCGGTGCCATGGGCTGAAAAGAACAGCCGATTTACCGTTGAATTTGAATCTGCTGTTTTATTATGGCTGAAAGAAGATCCAATTTCGACAGTAGCAAAGAATTTTGGGATAAGCTGGGATGTAGTCGATGGGATCATGTCGCGTGCAGTAAAACGTGGACTTGCTCGCAGAGAAATATCAGAACCTGCCCATATTGGAATAGATGAAACGGCGTATCAGAAACGACACGAATATGTGACTGTTATTCTGGATAAAGACAAAGATGTTGTGCTGGATATTTTAGACGACCGAAAGGCAGAAACACTCGCGAGTGGTTTAAAACACAGAAGACTGCGCGTTTTACAGGTGTACAGAGCATCTCTATGGACATGTGGGATCCATTTATAAAGGCAGTTAACAATAATTTTGATAATGCGGATAATCTAATTGCATTTGATAAATTTCATGTGGCTCAACATTTCAACAAGGCTGTAGACAAAGTAAGAGCTCGAGAAAATGGAGCATATCAAAAACATGGTGATTTTAATCCATTGAAACGAACCAAATATAATTGGCTTAGAAATTCTAACAAAACTGACAATCGCGCGACAAAGAGAAGAGAATTTATGAAGCTGACACAGCTGAATTTAAAAACAGCACGTGCATGGCGAATTAAAGAAGCTGCTTCCCTTCTATGGGATTATACATATATGGGTGTTGCAATCCGTGAATGGAAAAAATTGCTTGGTTGGATTAGTCGTTGCCAACTTGAACCAGTAAAGAAAGTAGGGAAAATGATTCGCAGATATTTTTGGGGTATTCTTAATGCAATACGATTGAAAGCAAATAATTCCATGCTAGAAGCAAAGAACAGTAGGATTCAGAAAATAAAGAGAATGGCTTGTGGTTTTAGAAATAGAAAAAGATTCAAAAATGCAATTATGTTTCACCTCGGTGGTCTTGACATGAGGCACTTTACCACACGATAGCCTGAAGAGCCATTTTTTCTAAGTCCGTCTAATTGCTCGTGAGTAAAGCTTGTTTCTAAATCTTTTTTGCCATTTTTAATATATGGCTCTTTTTGTGCTTTTCCGTATCTTTCTGGCAATTCATCGGCAAAATCTCTGACTTCTTTCCAAGAATCAAAAGAAGTAAACTTTTCATAATCAATCAAAATACACTTGTCTTTAACTTCACTTTCGGCAAGTTCAAATGTATAAAGAACAAGATACTTTACATTCTTTCCATGTCCTTTTTCCTGTGAGGCAAGATTGAAAAGTTGTTTTTCAATAATTTCATCTTTGTCTTTCTCGTAATATTGGGGACTTTTCAGTTCGATATAAAGAAAAGCATTACCTTTATCATCTCTTACGATAATATCAATTCTGGGCTTATTAACTTTTGGTCTACCAATGTCATATTCTTTCTCGATTTCAATCTTAGCAGGATTATAACCAAGTTCATTCACAAGTTTAGCCAATAAAAAAGCTCTTACTATTTCTTCATCACCTGATAACTTGCGAATTTCTCTATTTTGTTTTATTTCTGCAGAATATTTGACCTTAGATTCTGCAACAATTAAATCCTGAACAACTTTGTTCTTTTGCTTTTTAATATATTCTTCGATTAAACTGTATTCCATCTTATCCTCTTTCGATTATTCTTTCTACTCTTCGCCCGCCATGGACGGCGGGCGTCTTGGGGGCGGGGTTAAGAAATTGTTTATCCAAATCTATCATATTTTTCACCAAAAGTCTGGCGCGGATTTTCGTCTAACGTTCCCGGGGCATAAGAAGTTTTCACCGTAGCGTAGCGAAGTTGAAAATTTGGCGTAGCCCAAGCGACCGAAGGGAGCGCCGCTTATGCCCCGTGTTATAAGTAGTTGAGGGGGGCATATCACAATAAAGTTTCCTTCCTATCTTTTTTTGTATTAAAAAAATGTGTAGAATATGCCTTCTCAATATTGGTATCGCCTGTTTTTGTAAATTTCAGAAGTAACACTTTTCCTTTAATTTTTCTTCTGTAAACAGTTATTGATCGTTTCATGTTTAAATCATGGGCATGAAAAGAAATAATTCTTAAAATTATGCTTGCTTTGCTTAAATTGCAGTGTATTACTTTTTCTAAGTATGGAATATTCCCTTGTTTCCATTTATCAATATCACTTTGATTTAAGAGTTCAAGTGACTCAAATATCAACAAGGGGCTAATGAAACTATTATTTTTATTAATCTCAGTAAAGGCATTAACAATTTTTGTATAATAATGATCTTTTTTATAATTATCAACTGTAATATTTTTCATTGGTTTTCATTTGTGTTGTATAATGTAGTAGCTTTTATTTATTATTCCTATTGATTTTAATTTCAGGAATTATTTCAGTTGATACAAAAAAACGTTTATCTTTTTGTAATACTTTCAATAATGCTTCTTTGCTGAATATTAAATATTCATTGTATTCATTGTACTTATTGTATATGAAATCGTATAAATCATGAATATCATTAACTTTACGGTTTTTTGAAATATACTTATAGCATTCATTAATTAGTTCATCTGAAATTTTTATTACATTTGGTTTAACAACCCATTCAAAGTCATCTTCATTTTTCCCAAGAGCAATCAAGGAATCTAATATTACACTGTTAAAATCATAATTGTCTGGATACTTTTTGTGCCATTCATGCATAAATAAAATTGCTTCTTCATATTTTTTATTTAGAATATATGCTTCTCCAAGATAATATTGTGCATGTAAATCATGAGGATTATTTATAGCCCTTTTTTGTCTAAGATTTAAGAGTTCTTCCCATTGCTCGTTATAATACAATTCAGCATCAGGTTCCCATTCTTCCATATAGTCTTCAATCTCATTTTTATCCATAATGTTTAATCTCGTTTTTTTTTGGTTAAACAAAAAAGGCTCCCCTCAATTTCTTATAACGGATACATGTATAAAACGTTGGGGATTGCGGGCTTCGTCCCTGTCTGCCGTTGCAAAAGCTGATGCGGGGCAGAACACTTCAAGTAACCACTTAAACCCCAATGTTTTATACATGATGTTAAGGGCAGTTTATATGCTCTCAATTAACTTTTCAAACTCTTTCAAGTTATATCCTTTCGATTTTGCTAACTCAATAAATTCATTACTAATTACTTTCATTTCATTTCGTGCATTTAAGGCATGATTACTAATTACTGTTTCAGCCCACTTAGTATTAAATGCATACTTCATAACTATATTTAGAATCCATAAAGGCATTAATCGAATAATATTTAGTTTCCACGGTACAATGCCAATTCCTGAATTTTTCAAAAAATTAAAATTCTCTTTCACTGATAAATTCATCTGCATAATGGCTAATGGATTTTTTGCTACAGTGTAATTATTTCCACCATCATAATATATTACATCTCCTAATGGGCCAACCAATGCAACATGAGTTTTCTGCCAAGCATCCATGTTTTTTGAAATAGATACTTTAAACCCTGCATTTTTTAATATTCTACTTAACTCCTTTATTCGTGCACTGCTACTACCATTTATTTCACCTAAGGTAGTCGGTTGAATTAGTCCTGATACAATCTCATAGAAAACTATTCCATTTTCAATTTTTCCACCTGAACCTGGAAAAGCAGGTATTATTCTTTCCAGTCCGAGAGAGTAGCCCCATTCATCGTAGCCTAATGGATTATTTACCATAAAAACAAAATTCTGTGATTTATTCTTTTTTAAAATAGGAAGTGAATCTCGAACTTGTTCTTTTCTAAGTGTTACAAATACAAAATCATAAATATCGTCTTCTTTTAATTCAGATATGATTTCAACTGAAATTTTATGAGCTTTCTTCTGTCCATTTTTTTGAAGCAATAATCCAGTATTATTTAACTCTTTTAATCTATTATTTCGAGCTAATAATGTTACATCTTGGCCTGATGTTGCCATTAATCCACCAAATGTTGAACCTATTACTCCTGCTCCATAAATCAATATTCGTCTCTTCATAATTCTTTTCTTATCAATACCGTGTCCTGTGTTTTGTTTAAATTGCCCTTAACGTTTTGCCACATGCCGAAGTTGCGGTACTCCGCAATTTGGGTCGGAGCGAAGCGGAGCCGGCATGTGGCTGTTGTGCGTCTGTTAGCCCGCTCTCGCATTGGCTTCTCTCGCCATGGATGGCGATCTGTAGTTAAATTATACTGGCTAATTTCATTATTCGTAAACGACTTCAGATACAGATGATTTTTCAATTTGAAATATTCCATCAAAAGCTTTCTCAAGTTTTGTTTCCATGTACATAGAATCAAATCGAATCATGTTCGGTATTGACAGAACATCTTCAGGCATGTTTTTAAAAGAGACAAAAGAGTTAGTTATTCCACAATCGTGAATAGATTTTTCAACAGAACCCTCATTGGGTTCCTGAAGTTGATAATTGTCGACCCGAAAACCGTATTTTGTGTCAGCTTCAGGGTAAAGTGCTGCTGTATGCCCGATATGTGAAGTAATTCCTAAGGACATGTAATCATCACCAATGGCCTCTTTGAGCCTTTGTCCCATTGGGATACAACTTAGAAATCCATCATACAGAATGGGTGTTTTCTGAATATGTGCATTATGTGCAACTACTATCACTTTCTGCTCACTTTGTGGGTTATTTAAATGCCACAGCACAGAATCTGCCATGTATTTGTCCTTTGCACCCATATCGCCCTGCATTCCAGCTCCTGAAATAAAGCCCGCCATTGCTTGAACATTATAGTCCAGGTATATCAAACCGTTGATATAATGCAGAATTGTCTCATATTTTTCGATTCCATATTTCTCAATGTGAATCGGAGCCATAGCTTCAAGTCGTACCTTTGTTCGAGCTATTTGGCAAGTTAAATGGGTCCTCTCAGAATCTGTTAGCTCATGTAATTTTAGGGCTGCTTGTGATGTGGAGAAGTAATCTATCTTTTTAGCAATATTTAAAGCATCATCAATAATGTGCAGTGCGTCTTTATCTGCTGTTTTGAAAAAGTCATGCAATATCTCTATATTTGGAAAGTATGAACCTCCGTTTCTGGGTATGTCAATTCCAAGAAATGTGATTTTTTCCTGTGCTACTTTGTTGTACTCCTTTAGCCATAGAAATGTGGTTTTTAGCTCCTCTGGGTAATAAAAGTGTGTCAAGTATTTTCCTATATCATCATCAGTCCCTTTTCCATGTAACCAGTTATTGATGATATGACCCTCAGCAAAACCAAATTCAAAGGCAAACGTCTTAAACCCAAGTTCTTCGATGAAAAAGCGCAACAGGTTATGTCTTAATAAGAAAAACTCTTTTATAAAATGAGAATTTTCACCTAATGCTACAACTCGGGTATCTCCAATTAATTCGCTTAATGGCTTGAAATCATCGTAATTATCATCATGGTGATTCAACTTGAAAGGAATATGATTGTTTTTGACCCATTCTTCGAATCTCATATTTTTTTCTCCTACATTCAGTTTTTGGTTCCTCTTGCTGCGCACGATGCGCAGCTCCTAAAGCCAATGCTCTCTGCGGGCTAATTGCGCATAACGGTCGAGTGTATGTGCCGTAAGGGATTGCAGGGCAGTTTCCTGTCCACCGAGTAGAAAGTTTGAGCGGGCTAAAATGCTTGAATACCCACTGAAACCCTTATGGCATATACACTTTGTTGGCGGTATGTGCTTTTTCATCTTGTCGTTCAATAATATCAATCATTAGTTTTTCATTTTCTTTCATCCTTATACAAAAGTCAGAAAAGTTATCATTTTGCTGTGGTATTGAAAGAGTCCAAATACTTACTTCACCACCGAAACCATTTAATTGGCCAATATTTGTTTTCTCTGCTCTAAATTCATCATTGTCAGAAGGACATATAAAACCGCCTATTTGAGCTGTTTTAACATACATGTATGAAATTATTTGGTTCATATCATTTCTGTCAATATTTTCAGCTTTTTTCCCTGCTAACCTTTTATATTTAGCATCAAGTATAAAATTTTCTTTCCAAAAGTCAGGAAATCTTTTACCAATTGAATTTTTAAACAAATATATTGCTCCTTTTGAACTTTTATTTTGCGGATGATTGAACCCACACTTAATTAGGACAGTGTTGAGATACTCTTCCCATAACCATGCACCATCAAAGAGTAATCCATAAACTTTATCCTTTTCCTTTCCATATTTTAAACCTTCATACCTCAAGATTTGCATGCAAATCTTTTTTAATGCTTTGTACTCAGAATAATAGGGATGAGAAAAAGGTTTTAGGTTCTTATTTACAATAGAGATTCTCTGTCCGTATTCATAACTTGGCGTAACTTGTAGTATCTGATTTACACTACTTTGCGTTTCTGAATCAAGATTTAGAACGCCTTTTGCGTTCTCATGTTGTTGAATAAATTCAATTGTATGCCTTATTAATTGCGTGATTTTATTATCAAAACTATGTTCTCGAACACGATAAGCAATATTTCCAATAAAAGGAATATTCTTTCTTAAATGCCGATTTATATCAATTGTTCCTCTAACATTTGAATCATTATAATTTTGTTTGTGATACTCTTTATATAAACCTTGTCTTAAGGCTTTTTTCAAATAGAATGGAAACATATATAACAGAAAATCAAATATTGATTCATTATTAATGCCATGTTTCAAATCAAATAGGTTAATTGAAAATACTTTTTGGAGCATATAATGCAAAAAATAGTCATTGTTGTTTTTTGCAAATCTTGAATGAATAGTAATCTCAGTATTATTTATCCCAACAAAACCCATAATATTACCAGTTGTCAGAATAGAACCATAGAGTGAAAAAATATGCTCTTCACTAATTTTATCGCATGTTTGGTTTAAATCGTTTGGGAATATGAGCAAATTAGGATTGTCCTCCAAAATCAAATCGCTAATCTTTTTATTGGCAATCAAATTAAGGTCAGGCAAAAAATCCTTTTCAATTTCCTTTCCGCAGTTATTATCAGTCGTTATCAACATTACTTTAGGATTCAATGACACCTTCGTAAGCCGTTTTCAATTCATTTAATCGTGAATCACTATCAGGAAAGCCCCGTAAATATTCAAACAATAAGCCTTCTAAGTGATTATCCCATAGCTGGTCAAAATTTCCTTCGTAGTTTTTAAGTTTTAGAAAATATGCAGGTCCAATATGAAAAGCAGAATTTAAACCCTGAATTGATTCAATTTTTGTATTTAGAGATGACATTCTTTTTAAAGCTTCATCTTTCCAATCATCAATTACACCATCCCACATAGAAATTCTATCAATAGCTTTTATTTCTGTCCATGCAAAGCGCCTACGCATTGCAAAATCAAAAGATTCAACACTACGGTCAATATCATTCATTGTACCTATAATGTAAACATTTTCTGGAATATAGAACCCCTCTTTAAAATCATCTCCATCATTTTGAAGGTTTGTATACTGTGTTTTTACTCGCCCTTTTTCACCTCTATACCCTGCATCTATTGAGAAAAACAGTTCACCAAAAACCTTTGAAATTTCTGCTCGATTAATCTCATCAATAATGAAAACAAAGATGTTATTTTCAGCTTCTTGTAATATTGTTCCTTCTTGATAATCTTTTAATTGAAAATTTTCTTTCATGTATTCAACCACATCCTCCATATCTTTTTGAAAAGCCCCAGAAGGTCTTGCTTTTTTATTTTGGTATGCGTCATAAACATTTTGCTTGGTAATTGTGAAATTATATTGAGATGGAGTATTTGTTGACGAATATTTGAGTGAATCCTTAGTTGAAAGGCTAAAATCCCAAGAACCAATTTTTGTCAACTTACCACTTGCTAAATTTTCTTTTACTAAAACAAGCAATTTATCCCACGCTTCATCAAAATTATCAACTTTATTGGTCGTGTTTGCTTTTAATGCTCTACGACAAAACTCTTTGAAAACACCATCTTTTCTTCCAAATCCAATATTACCGTTATCGTCTGGTGGGGTTGGTCTTAAACCTTCAACAAAATCAGTATAATCGTATGAAGGGTGGAACTGAACAAATTCGGTTTCTGCATTTAATGACTTAGCAATTTCTTTTGCTAAATATGTTTTACCTGTTCCTGGTGCTCCTGTAAGAATTAAATTCTTATTGTTTAAAAGCAAGTCGATATATTTTTGCATAAAAGCTTCGTTTTTTTGAATTAATTGTCTCTCTTGTTCAAAATACTCTTTTAAATACCAGGCAAATACAGAACTATGCCAAGAATCTTTGAACTCAACATTCGAATTGCAATAGTTAATAAAATTAAAGTTGTCGGTTAACCATTCTTCTTGGATTTTTGGATAATCAGGAAACTTATTCTTTAATTTAGCAATTACATCTCTTAAATATCTGTAATTTACTACTGTTGTTAATATGTTTGGAAGAAATGCCGCAACAACTCTGTTAGTTCCAGAAGGTCTATTCCCAGAAGTTTGTTTACCAAAAAAACCTACAATTTCCTGATATTGAGCTTTACTTATTTGGTTTTCTTTTGCAATACTCTTTATTACGGGTTGTATTTCAGACCAATTGTTTTTAATTTTTTCAAATTCTTCCCAAGTAAAATTTCCTTGCTGTAAATCTGAAATACCATTTTTAGTTGTATCCTTTACTAATTTTTGAAATACTGTATCTGTCCAATTATTATTAATTGCTTGCTCCTTATACTCTTGTACTGACTTTTTGTATGCTGGAAACCAATCAAAAAAGACCCAATGTTTATTTTCAATTGCTTCATCATATATTTTTTGTAACAAGTGTTTACCTTTTAAATTCAATTCTTCCATTGCTTGCACTAATTCAGGTCGTAACGTCCATTCAAAAAATTCTCCTACATGTTTCCCCAGCATTGGAATTATCCAATATGTAGGTTTTCCATCCGTACCAATTATTTCAAAGCGGTTTAGTTTTTTCTGAACAGCTTTTGCAAAGTTTGTTATTGTCCCGTTAAATGATTGTGGCGAAACATTGTATTTGTCTCCAAGAGCTTTGCATGTTGATTTATGATTAGGTTCAGAATAAAATTTTATTAACGCATCCTTATAGTTGTCATTTAGTAAATTTTCGTCTTGAAGTATGGTTTTCCATTCATCTGATGAAATATCAATATCGCAAAGATATTCTCCGTTATTTAGTGTAACTTTCTTAATGTCCATTTAAATTACTCATTTAGTGTGCGCTGTGTCTTTCTTAGCATTACCGCCAACGGACGGAACTATATGCAGTTGGGGATTGCGGGTTGCTTTCCTGTCGAACTCCGATGCA
>Ga0209607_1004648_pt1 | contig 10146 bp, 8 predicted proteins | sample AD_UKC117_MetaG_FD_184413 | JGI IMG/M metagenome (GOLD analysis project Ga0209607, IMG submission 184413) | Active sludge microbial communities of municipal wastewater-treating anaerobic digesters from Hong Kong - AD_UKC117_MetaG (SPAdes)... | ecosystem: Engineered > Bioreactor > Anaerobic >... | reverse complement strand
GAAGACCAGTTGGCCCAGGGCGATGATCGCGGTCATCAGCGCGGTGACGGCCAGTGCGCGGCCGAACCCGGCCCCGCCCAGGGCGGTGTAATTCTCCAGGGTCGGCGGGTCCGGCAGCGACAGCGGTGCGCCGGTGGCGAACTGCCGGGCTGAGGTAAACGAGGTGAGCAGGCCCAGCGCGAAGGGGGCGACGGTCAGCGCGGCGGCCGCGATCAGGCCGGCGTAGATGAACACCGCCGTCCGCCGGTCGCCGTGGGCCATATCCGGCAGGTTAGCTGGCGGGTAGAGTGCGACTGGTGAAAACCTCATTGTGGCCGGTCGCGGCGTGTGCGGTGGTCGCGGCGGGATTGCTGCAGCCGGCCCCGGCGCAGGCCGCCGCCCACGGGGTGGTGGCCCGCGAGGTCGGCTTGGCGGCCACCGTGTTGACCTTCGAGGGCGGTCTGGCCGGGATCCAGCCGTTCCTGCACTTCACTCCGCTGCAACTCGGCGGGAGCCTGTGCGCCGCACCCAGCACCTGCCGGCCGGTCAACTACCCGGCCTGGCCGCTGGGCCAGTACTTCAACAACCAGGGTGCCGACCGCCTGCAGGCCACACTCGACGAGGTCGCCACCGACGGCGAGCCGATCACCTTGTTCGGGCACAGCCAGGGCGGCCAGGTGATCTACACCGCGCTGCGTCGCTGGGCGCAGGACCCGGCCTCCGCTCCCGACCCGGGCCAGGTCTCCTGGGTGTCCATCGGCAACCCGGAGAACGTGGTGGGCGGCCGCGCCCCCAACCCGGTGCCGGACTGCTCCCCGTACAGCGGCATCGAGGTGATCAAGCAGTACGACGGATGGGCGGACGTCCCCACCGACAAAGGCAATGTGCTGGCCGCGATCAACGCGGCGCTGGGCAGGTCGTCGGCGCACGTCTTCGGGTACTTCGACGTAGACCTGAACGACCCCGCCAACATCCGCTACACGCCGGACAACCCCGACGGCTCACCGGGCGCCATCACCTACGTCTTCGTCCCCAACCCGATGCTTCCGCTGGTCGGCGCGACCGGACCGCTGGCGCCGCTGCTCAACCCGGTGCTGGACCCGATCCTGCGCCCGATCGTCGAAGCGGCCTATCAGCGGCCGTTCGACGTTCCGGCGCCGTCGTCGGCGGTTGCGGCACCGGCGCCGGCGGCGTCAGTAGGTGTCGTAGCTGATCCGGTGGCGGAAGTACAGGTGCTGGACGACGGTGACCCCGACCAGGATCAGAAAAAGGATCAGCGCCATCACCGCCGCGCGGCCGATGGCGGCGGCGCCGAACGCCTCGGCGTAAATCCGGTGCGCGACAAGGTCGGTGCGACCCGCCGGGCCGCCGCCGGTCAGCGCGTAAACGGTGTCAAAGACCTGCGCCGCGCTGACCACGCCGGTCACTGAGACGAAGAAGAATGTCGGGCGCAGCATCGGCAGCGTGATGTGCCAGAACCGCTGCCAGGCGGTGGCCCCGTCAATGCGGGCCGCGGCGTGCACCTGCGGCGGGATGCCCAGGATCCCGGCCAGGAAGAACAGCGCGACGTAGCCGACGTTGGTCCACACCGTCACCGCCGAGACCACCGGTAGCGCCAGGCCCGGATCGGTCAGCCACTCGATACGACGGCCCAGCACCGTGCTGACCACCCCGTCGGTGGGGGCCAGGATCCAGCGCCACAGCACCGCCACCGCCAGTGGCGAGCAGATCCACGGGATCACGTACAGCGCCCGGAACATGCCGGTGCCGGGCAGGCCGCGGGCCAGCATCGCCGCCGCGGCCAGGCCCAGCACCACCTGTGCCGGCACCACGATCGCGATGAACGCGCACGTCACCAGCAGCGAGTTGCCGAACGACGGGTCGGTCAGCACCGAGTGCCAATTGTCCAGTCCCACATAGCGGATCGGCCCCAGCAGGTCCCAGCGGTGCAGGCTCAGCCACATCACAACCAGCATCGGCAGCAGCAGGAAGCACGCCACCCCGAACAGGCTGGGCGCGAGCAGGCCGTACCCCAACAGTGTGGAGTGCGCGCGGCGCCGGTTCACGCCAGTAATTAAAGCCCCCGGTTACGGTGTAACGGTGAGTTCCCACCGGCACGGCATCGACGAGGACTTCCTGGCCCTGCCGCTGCGCAGGCTCGCCGATGCCGCGCTGTCGGCCGCGGTGGCCGGCGGCGCCAGTTACGCCGACCTGCGGGTACACGCGATCACCACCGAGATCGTGCAGATGCGCGACGGCGAACTGGAGTCCGCGGTGCTCGACCGCGACATCGGTCTGGCGGTGCGGGTGATCGTCGACGGCACCTGGGGTTTCGCCTCGCACGCCGGGCTCACCCCGGACATCGCCGCCGAGTCCGCGCGGCACGCGGTGGGGGTGGCGGTCACGCTGGCGGCGCTCAACGCCGAGCGCATCGAACTAGCCGACGAGCCGGTCTATCCCGACGCCACCTGGGTCTCGGACTACCGCATCGACCCCTTCGACGTTCCGACCGCTGAGAAGATCGCGGTGCTCGAGGAGTACTCGGGTCGGCTGCTGGCCTCCGACGGGGTGGATCACGTCTCGGCGATGGTCAACACCGTCAAGGAGCAGACCTTCTACGCCGACACCTTCGGCTCGGCCATCACCCAGCAGCGGGTGCGCACCATGCCGTCGCTGGAAGCCGTCGCCGTCGACGCCGCCGCGGGCAGCTTCGAGTCCATGCGCACCCTGGCCCCGCCGAGCGGCCGCGGCTGGGAGGCCGTCGCCGGCGACGAGGTGTGGAGCTGGAGCACCGAGTTGGCCGAACTGCCGGTGCTGCTGGCCGAGAAGACCAAGTCGCCCAGCGTCGTGGCCGGCCCCACCGACCTGGTAATAGACCCCACCAACCTGTGGCTGACCATCCACGAGTCGATCGGGCACGCCACCGAGTACGACCGGGCGATCGGCTACGAGGCCGCCTACGCCGGCACCTCCTTCGCCACCCCGGACAAGCTCAACCGGATGCAGTACGGGTCGCCGGTGATGAACGTGACCGCCGACCGGACCGTCGACCACGGACTGGCCACCATCGGCTACGACGCCGAGGGGGTGGCCGCCCAGAAATGGGATCTGGTGCGCGACGGGGTGTTCGTCGGCTACCAGCTCGACCGGGTGTTCGCCCGCAAGCTCGGCCTGGAGCGCTCCAACGGATGCTCGTACGCCGATTCGGCCCATCACGTGCCGATCCAGCGGATGCCCAACGTCTCGCTGCAACCCGGCGCCGACAACCTCAGCACCGTCGATTTGATCAGCCGGGTGGACAACGGGATCTACATCGTCGGCGACAAGAGCTGGTCCATCGACATGCAGCGCTACAACTTCCAGTTCACCGGCCAGCGTTTCTTCCGGATCCGCGACGGCCGGCTCTACGGGCAGGTGCGTGACGTCGCCTACCAGGCCACCACCACCGACTTCTGGAACTCGATGGAGGCCGTCGGCGGGCCCTCGACGTGGCGGCTCGGCGGGGCGTTCAACTGCGGCAAGGCCCAACCGGGCCAGGTGGCCGCCGTCAGTCACGGCTGTCCGTCGGCACTGTTCCGGGGAGTGAATGTGTTGAACACGGTTGAGGAGTCCGGACGGTGATCCCCGCCCAGGAGATCGTCGAACTGGCGCTGCGGGCGGCAACGGCGTCGGGGCGTTGCGACGAGACCGTTGTCATCGTCACCGACCGCTCGGACGCCTCGCTGCGCTGGGCGGGGAATTCGATGACCACTAACGGGGTGGCGACCAGCCGTTCGGTGGCGGTGATTTCCGTTGTCCGCAAAGGGGGTACGGCCCATGTCGGGGCGGTGCGTTCCAGTGCGGTGTCGGAGGAGTCGGTCGGGGAGTTGGTGGCCGCCGCCGAGCGGGCCGCTCACGCCGCACCGGAGGCCCGTGACGCCGCACCGCTGATCACCGGGACCGGCGAGCCCGCCGATTGGGGCGACCCCGTCCCGGGCACCGGGGCGGGAGCCTTCGCCGAGGTGGCCCGGGGGCTGTCGGCCGGGTTCGGCGGCGGTGACCGGCTCTACGGCTTCGCCCACCACGTCGTGGAGACGACGTTCCTGGCCACCTCCACCGGGGTGCGCCGCCGGTTCACCCAGCCCACCGGGTCGGTGGAGATCAACGCCAAACGCGGCCAGGCCAGCGCGTGGGCCGGTATCAGCACACCGTGGTTCGCCCAGGTGCCCATCGACGCCATGCTGGCGGAGCTCTCGTTGCGGCTGGACTGGTCGGCCCGCACCGTCGAACTGCCCGCCGGGCGGTACGAAACCCTGATGCCGCCCTCGACGGTCGCGGACATGATGATCTACCTCGGCTGGTCGATGGACGGCCGTGGCGCCCAGGAGGGCCGCAGCGCCCTGTCGGCGCCGGGTGGCGGAACGCGGGTGGGGGAGCGGCTCACCGATCTGGGCCTGACCCTGTACTCCGACCCGTATGCACCTGGCCTGGAGTGCTCGCCGTTCGTGCACACCGCCACCGCATCGGAGCGGATCTCGTTGTTCGACAACGGCCTGGACATCGATCGGGTGGACTGGATTCGTGACGGCGCCATCCACGCGCTGCCCTATCCGCGCGCGGCGGCAGCGGAGTTCGGCACCGAGGTGGCCGTGCCGGCCGACAACCTGCTGATGACCGGTGGCACAAAGGATCTCGCGGACATGATCGCCTCCACCGAGCGCGGTCTGCTGCTGACCACGCTGTGGTACATCCGCACGGTCGACCCCACCACCCTGCTGCTGACCGGGCTCACCCGCGACGGGGTGTACCTGATCGAGGACGGCGAGATCACCGCCGAGGTCAACAACTTCCGGTTCAACGAGAGCCCGCTGGACCTGCTGCGGCGGGCCACCGAGGCCGGGGCGCCGGAGATCACCCTGCCCCGGGAGTGGAGCGACTGGGCCACCCGCGCGGTGATGCCGACCCTGCGGATACCGGACTTCCACATGTCCTCGGTGAGCCAGGCGCACTAGGTTTGACAGCAGCGCATCATATTTTTTGATGCTAAGCTGTCACCGTGAGGACGACCGTGACCTTGGACGATGACACCTTGGCAGTGATTCATCGGCGTATGCGCGAGCGTGGTGTGTCCTTTAAGGCCGCCCTCAATGATGCGATCCGGGAAGGTGCGCATCAGCGTCCTGCACCAAAGCCGTTCAGCACCCGGACCGCTGATCTCGGCGTTCCGACGGTCAACCTCGATCGTGCCTTGCAGATAGCGGCCGAACTTGAAGACGAGGAGCTGATTCGTCGTCAGCGGCGGGGCGCGTGAAGATCGTCGATGCCAATGTGCTTCTCTACGCCGTCAATTCGGCGAGCGAGCATCACCGAACCAGCCGACGATGGCTAGACGACGCGTTGTCCGGGTCCGACACCGTCGGCTTCGCCTGGATGCCCCTGCTCGCTTTCGTCCGGCTGACAACCAAGGTGGGGCTGTTTCCGTCCCCGCTGCTTCCGGGGGAGGCGATCCTTCAGGTCAACGAGTGGCTGGCGCCGCCCAGTGCGGTGGTCGTCGGCCCGACGGCGCGCCATGCCGATGTGCTGGGCGGCCTTCTGGCGGGCGTCGGAACCGGGGGCAATCTGGTCAGTGACGGGCATCTTGCGGCGCTGGCCGTCGAGCACCGCGCCACGATCGTCAGCTACGACAGCGACTTCAGCAGGTTCAAGTCGGTCGAGTGGTTGACACCGGACGCCCTGCTCTGACTCGGTTGGTTGGAGCCACGGACCCTTCAGGCCGCTGCGGGGGGTCTGCCCGCGCCGCTTGGCGGCCGCGGGAACGTGTGGGGTCTAGCGTGGGCGGTATGGGTTTGCCCAGCGATGACGAGGATCTGGAGCCGGATGGCCGCGTTGACGGCTTTATGGATCGCGGCGAGGTTGTTCGCAGAGGCTGGGATGCCGAGGCGGGTGAGTACGCCTTGGGCGATCCGGTGGTACTGGGCCCGGGCGCACCGCCGGAGGATGGTTCCTGCGGCCAGTTCGCGGTGCAGTTTCATGCCACCACGTCGATGGTGGCCGGGCTCAAACGCATTGCCGACGCGCGCGAGGTGAGTGTGCCGGAGTTGTGCCGGCAGGTCATCGGTGTGTTCGTTGCCCAGCAGGAGGGCGAGCTGGCTGCGTTGTTGGCCGCTGAGACGGAGGTGACCGAGTACCGGCCCAGCCTGGGCCACTCGTAGTCGCGACCGCGGGTGGGATTCGCGTCCGCGGGGAGGAGTGCAGCGTCGCTGAGAAGGGTGTCGCTGAGGGGATAGCCTGAATCCGACATGCAGCTTGACCGAGAGGTGCCGATGAAGGTCGCGAGGTCTCTGTTAGCGGCCGCCATCGTCGGAATCACATTGCTCGTAGCGGCGTGTGGCGGCACGGGGCCGTTGGGCCGAGGTGGGACAGTCACCGTCTACAGCGCCGACGGGTTGGGTGCCTGGTACTTCAGCCAGTTCTACAAGTTCACCCAACTCACCGGAATCAACGTGAACCTGGTTGAAGCCGGATCCGGTGACGTGGTGTCACGCGTCGAGAAGGAACAGCCGAACCCGCAGGCAGACCTGTTGGTGACCTTGCCGCCCTTCATTCAGAAGGCCGAGCAGTCGGGTCTGCTGCAGCCCGCAGGGATCGACACCAGCGGCATCGACCCCGGCCTTATCGACCCGGGTGGCCTTTTCGTGCCGATCGTCGAGAACGCGTTGTCCTTCATCGCAAACCCGGATACAAATCCGCAACCGAGCAGTTGGAACGATCTTCTCAAGCCGCAGTTCAAGGGAAAGCTGCAATACTCGACACCCGGCCAGGCCGGCGACGGCACAGCGGTGTTGGTGCTGCTGCAGCACCTGATGGGTAAGCGGGGTGCGCTGGACTATCTGGCCAAGCTCCAGGTCAACAACGTCGGTCCGGCATCCTCGACCGGGGGACTGCAACCCAAGGTCAGCAACGGCGAACTGCTGGTCGCCAACGGCGATGTCCAGATGAACCTGGGCTCGCTGAGAAGCTACGGATCGAAGTTCAACATCTTCTTCCCGGCGATGCCCGACAACAGCCGCACCACGGTGTCACTGCCCTACGTTGCCGGTCTCGCCAAGGGTGCACCCCAGCGGGACGGTGCCAGGAAACTGTTGGCCTTCCTGATCTCCGACGACGTGCAAACCACAGTCGGGCCGGAGGCGTTCGGAATCTCTGTGAAGGAGTCGATCGCCGATTCATCGATGCTCACCGACCCCGAAGGGCCGGCTGCCCTGCTCAGCGGTGTGCAGGTGTGGGTGCCGGACTGGACCGCTGTGCTGTCCGACCTCGACGCCGATATCGCCGCCTATCAGAAGGCGATCGGTAGCTGAAAACGGCTGTGATGACTCAATGTGAGGTCCGCTTACCCGGTCACCTCACCGTCCTCGGCAAGTCGGACGACGCCCGACTCGCCGTCGAGCACGACAAGGTCGCCGGTCCGGAAGACCCGGGTCGCTGTGCGCGTGTTGACCACCGCGGGTAGCCCGTATTCGCGGGCCACCACCGCTCCGTGCGAGACGGCACTGCCGATGTCGGTGACCAGTCCGGCGATCAGGCTGAAGTAGGGGGTCCAGCCGACGTCGGTGATCGGTGCGATGAGGATCTCGCCGCGTTGCAGCGCGGCGGCCTCGTCCAGGTTGCGGACGATCCGCGCAATGCCGGTGACGCGCCCCCGGCTCACCGGCGCCCCGCGGACGACGCCGGGGGAGTCGGCTGCCACCCGATCCAGATCGAGTCGCGCGGGTTCGCCCTGGAAGACGTCCGGGAATTCGTAGCGCTCCTGCTCTGCGAATGCCTGCCGGCGGGCGAGGGCCGTGGCGGCCAGTGATGCGTCATCGCCCCGGGCCAGCCGGCCGAGTTCGTCATGGGTCAGGAAGTACAACGCATCGGCATCCGGCAGCAGCCCTTCGGTGACCATCAATGCCGCCAGGGCGCGATAGGCCTTCTTGAACCGGGTGGTGACCGCGACGAGACCGGACTTGGTCTCTTCCCGCGCCCGGACCGCCCGTCGGGCCAGCCCGGCCAGCGCCCTGACGGCGACGCCGGCCTCATTGGTCCGGATGGCTTTGGCGCGGTGGGCCTCCTCCGGTCCGCCCTGACGCAGCGTCACCTGCAGCGATCGGATCACCGGCAGCGGGTCCTCCCGCCACTCCGGTTGACGCAGTTCCAGTTCCTTGATGGCGCGGTGGCCGTGGGTGCGCAGATACCGCTCGAACTCCGCGCGTGCCGCCCCCGCGGCCGATGAACGGATCCAGGCCAGCGCCTCCTCAGGCCGGGCCTGGACGAAGGACGCCTCGTCGTTGGCGTCGGCGGCGATCTCGGTCGCGATGCGTTCGGTACCGGTGACGATGTCGGCGCTCTCCACACCGGCGGCCCCGGCCAGCAGGGCGGCGGCGGTCGCGTGGTCGGCCTCGGACGGGTCGCGGCCCCCGGCGATCACCCCGAGCAGGGTGGGCGTGAGGACACCGGAGCCGGCCGAGGAGATCAGGTGGTAATTCATCGCGTCGAAAATGGACGCGAACCGGCTGTCGATTTCCTGCCACGCCGCCGCGGCGGTCGGGGCCTCCGGGATGTGCAGTTCGGCAACCAGGCGTCGCATCTGACGGCGCGCCCTGGGTTGGCCGAGCAGATACCTGATGTAGCGGATCCCGTTGGCGGCGCGGCGCCGCCGCGGCGGTGGCGGGGCGCCGCTGATGGTGAACTCGGTGACCGGCCGCCCGCACACCGAGAGCGCCAGCTGCTGGGCGCTGGAACCGATTGCGTGCGTTGCGGTCTCGCTCATGGTGCTCAGATTGAGGAACAGATGCCCGGAGTTCATGATCACGAATCGCATCTGCGGGAGCACGGATTGTTGAATCCCGATCTGCACGTGCATCATCTGCATCCCGACGTCGATGCTGCGGGCGGTGAACGAATACGACAGCGGCGTGCAGGCGCCCGGGAACATCTCGCCGACGTTGCAGCGGGTGAAGACGTGCGTCGGATCGGCGATCGGGGTGTCGAGTTCGTTGGGGTCGGCCGGCAGGTTTGTGATGGGCCGCGCCTGCAGCCAATGGATGTCGCCGGCGCCGTCGACCGCCCATTCCAGGTCCAGCGGGCACCCCTCGGCGGCTTCGGCCGCCAGCGCCGAGGCCACCAGGCTGCGCAGTGCAGCGTCACCCAGAATCGCTGTCGTTCCGGCGATTCGGGCTTCCCGGGTGTTCCCGCTGCGGTCCAGGACGACATGGTCGGGGGAGGCGTGACCGCTCACCAGCGCCTCACCCAGGCCCCTGACCGCGTCGACGATCACCCGGTCGCGCCGTCCAGTGACGGGGTCGGCGGTGAAGAGCACGCCTGCGGCCGCCGCGGGAACCATGTTCTGGACCACGACGGACATAGCCGATTCGCCGTTCACCGGTGTGTTCTGCCGGCGGTAGGCGGATGCCCGGTGGTTGTGCAGCGAGGCCAGGCAGACGTCGATCGCCTCCCGCAGGGGTTCAATGCCGACGACGTCGAGGACCGTCTCGTACTGGCCGGCGAAGCTTGCTTCGGCGGAATCCTCGCCAAGTGCCGATGAGCGAACCGCGACCGGACCGCCGCCCAGCCGCCGAAGGTGGGTCTCGAGATCCTCTGGCAGATCGCCGGGGGTCGCGCCGACGATCACGAAGGCCGGCGGCACCCTGAGGCCGAGCTTGGTGAGTTTGGCCAAACCCGCGGCCTTTCCGCCGACTGGGGTGTCCCCGAGGTCGTCAAGGGTCAGGATCTGAGCAGCGGTCATATCGGTCCTTCCGCGCAGCGCCCGCGGATTCCTGCCGACAAGTGTGCTGCAACGATGGGTCGAGACGGGGCGAAACAGGCGCGGCGCCGCGACATCGGCCCCGGAAGCTACGCCCGTGTCGCGAGGTATACCGTCGCCGCCGAACGTCCTCCGGTCAAAGGGTTGTCGAACCAGACCGAATGGGCCTCGACGTCGCTGAACACCGACTCCAGGAGTGAGAGGAAGTCGTCGTCGGGGGGATCGTCGGACCACATGGCGAACACGCCCCCTTTATTGAGCCGCGCGGATACCGCACTCAGCCCGTCGTGGCTGTAGAAGTGTGCGTGGTGATCGGCCAGCAGATGCCGGGGCGAATGGTCGATATCGAGCAGGACCGCGTCGTAGGTCCGGCCCGGTTGGTC
>Ga0209607_1004644_pt1 | contig 10151 bp, 6 predicted proteins | sample AD_UKC117_MetaG_FD_184413 | JGI IMG/M metagenome (GOLD analysis project Ga0209607, IMG submission 184413) | Active sludge microbial communities of municipal wastewater-treating anaerobic digesters from Hong Kong - AD_UKC117_MetaG (SPAdes)... | ecosystem: Engineered > Bioreactor > Anaerobic >... | reverse complement strand
GGATACAGCCAATATGGTTCATTTATTTTATACCAGGATCAGCAAACAGAGCAGAAATACCAGGTTGCTATATTGTTTAACTTGATTTTCTCAGCAAACCCTAATTATATTTGCAATATCATCATTAGAGAGGTTTTGGTTAAATCCGCTTAACAGAGATGCAGTGCCTGAAACATGAGGAGTTGCCATAGAAGTACCTGACATCACCCAATAACCATTATTACCTATGGTGGATCTGATTTCTACTCCTGGTGCACATAAATCTATATGCTCACCAGTACCTGAGTCATCAGCAATTTCTCCGAACCTATTTATCGAACCAACTGAAATAACATTATCCAAGCCACTTGGGTATGAGATTACACCGGGCATATATTCTTCATGGTTACCCATTGCAGCAACCAGAACACGGTTAGCTTTGTATGCATATGCGAAAGCAAGAGCAACTGTGTTTGAATATCTGCCAGCGATAGGTCTATTAAACTCATCATAGCCATCAATAAGACCCCAGCTATTATTTAATACCTTAACATTATTACTGTAGTTTACAGCATCAATAATTGATTGATATACATGTTGATCTCCGGTTGCGATATCCAAACGCTGACTGTGTATCCTTGCATTCCAATCAACACCAGCAATACCTTCATTATTATTAGTTTCAGCTGCTGCTATGCCAGCTACATGCACACCATGATGTGAAAGGGTGTCATAACCAGTGTCGCCTCCAGCTACCTTAGCATCTAGATCTTCATGGGAGAAATCTACTCCCCAGTCAATAATAGCAATAATATTATTTTGATTACCTGTGTATATATCCCACGCAGCGATAGCGTTAATATCAATGCCGAGTTGTACGTTGTTTCTTAAACCCCATTGAAGATCAAAGTCTTCATCGTCTGGTATGGTTACTTGGGGGCTTACTAGCCCATTGGGATCAGCATAAAGTACTTGAGGTAATAATCTAAGCTTGCTAAGAATGGTATCCCTTTCTTTTTGATTTGGTAAAATAATCTTGTATAATTTAGACATATCCGATTGCTGTAAATGAGCCCCGTCTGATAATATTTTAAGCGTATCTGGTTTTGAAAATGATGGAAGAGCCACTTCAATCATTTTTTCAACGATCCCAATATTTGCAAGTTCTTCCTTCAAATCTACTGAAGTTATCTTAGGAGACTTTTCTTCTTTCCCTGCAAGCACAGAAATTTCTTGAGTAACCCCCGACCTGAAATAAACCAATATTTCATTCTGGACATCACTCTGGCCGTAAGATGCTATACTAAGCCCAATGATCAACGAAATTTGTAAGCTTTTTTTCATAACTAGATATTTAGTTTATTATTTAATAGAAATCTTAAACTCATTAAATGTTAGTTGAATTTTATTTGATCCGTCCCCATCCATACACCACAAAGTTCCTTGGTTCTCAGTTATTCTGTAGCCGTTGAATAAGAGATAAATAACCTTTCCCTCAGGTGTAATTGTGAAGTCCTTTATTTCTTCATTCGATATGAGTTTGAATCCTTGCCCAGATGGTTTTATAGAATACAGTCTTATAGGGTCAGGTGTATTATCGAATTTTCCTAAAAAGAATATTTCATCTTTTAAAGGATTATATAATGGGCGGCCGGATGTGCTGAAACGAGCTGCCTTCGTGTCAAAAATCGTTGTTTCTTTTCTGTTTATGAGATCAAAACTAAAAAGACCATAATAGATTGTATCTGTGGCGTTTCCCCAATATGGAAACCTGCGTCCACCTCCAATAACAAATGATGAATTATTTCCGAATGGATCAATGATTAGAATACCGCATGAATTCTCTGGTGCAGGGCTAACTGATGTACCGCAGTTAGTATTGTCATATGCGATAAGATTGCCTTTTGTACTCCAAGCAGGATAATAATTCATTCCGCAAGTGGTTAATTGAATTATAGCTGAAGTATCGAGACTTTCTCCGTTAAATGGAATCTTGAAGATGTTGCCATTTCTGGAGAATGCAATCCAGTTTCCATCAGGGCTCCAAGTAGGTGTTCCTAAGTAGTAAGGCAGCACCTTTCTCATATTGCTACCATCGCTATTCATCAGCCAGAATCCACGGTCGTTGCCATCATAAATGTAATTTGCTTGACGAGGACAATCGTATCCATAACCATAAAATATCTCTTCTATTGGAATATGATTGAAGCCAATAATCAATCCGGAGGGATGGCAAAGAGGGGACTCATAAGGGGAAATTGGAAGCCAATCAAAGCCAGGGCAATCTGATTGATAAGTATCATGATGACAGGCAATAATGAAAAATATGAATAGAATAAATGGAATAATTGGGTGTTTTATTTGTAGTTTCATCTCTATCTTATTAGAACCAGATGATGATTTAATATTTGCAAAACTTTTCCCATTGTTATCATCTCTTATTAATATGACAATTACTTGCTATTAAATGAACTATACTTTAAAGTAAAATAAACAGTAGCCTGTTCACGCTCTACAAAATGGCAAGTAAAAAAGTATTAATATGTTATATCGACTTTCGTATGTCCAATATACGAAAATATCAAGTAGAATGCAAATGTTTGTAATGAATATAAGACGGACGTTTTAATTGAGGCTTGCTGGTAACGTTCGGCGGTATGTGGCGTTGGCGCAGAGTCGCGGTGGCGCGTGTTTTTGCACTCGTGGTGCGATGCAGGATTATGATGGTTATTACATTATTCTCGCGTTGGCAAAAACCGTGACACCAAGAGGGAGTCCCCGGCGGGAGCCGGGGCAGGCCGCACCGCTGACCACTTAGCGTTCTTCTTTAGCCAGAAAGTTCTCGCGGTACGGAGCGCCAATGACATATACCGACCTGTTACCAGCAGGCCTTTTTATCTCTATAATTATGAATCTAATTCACGCAAACCCTTCAGTTCAATCAATGCAATTCGAGTATGAAACAAATTACAGAATATTATTTCTTGATTATTAACGGTTTTATAACATGACGATCACCATCGGTTATATCCAAGTAATATACTCCTGTTTGAATTTCAGATAACAGAATACACACGCTTGTGTTGCCTTTACCATAGTTCATTAGTTTCCTTGTCATGCCTGTTTTATCGATTAATTTTACCTCAGTGATTGCTGCTAAAGAAATACCGGGAACATTTTGATCTATTTTATCACCGGATGATTGTGCTTCATCAAGAGCAATCGTTACCTCTATTGATGCGGGATTAGGATAAAGATTAACATTTGAGGCCATTGAATAGTTGCATAGGGGTGAGTAATTTCCGCCATAAATTAAAACAGTTGCACCACAAGGCGTTATGCCATTTACAGTAAGGCCTTCACCATCCCAAACACAAGGCCAGTTATATGTCGAAAGATATCCACTTCCTTCTGTAATTTCTATTAATTCACCATTTACAAACCAGTGATACTTCATTACTTCAGGATGAAGAGGACTAACTTCTGCCTGTAATGGTTCTCCAGGCATAGGAGAAGACCATAACCAAGTAATCGAAGCATCCCATGTCAGACATGGACAAAATTCAAAGGACGTAGTTGAGCATGCATCACCAATTATGGCTGATATGACTCCTCCAAGTCCATTTGGCGAACTAATCGTAACCGATCCGCCATAACCGATGTAGGGAGAGGAATTCCCATTAATTAGAAGGCCATTAGTAGTGACCCATGTAATCGGTTCCCAAGTATTAAGGTCTCTTACAGTGAGCGTTACTGCATTGCAATCTTGATCATACGTCATAAGCAAATCGTATTCTGGATTTTCCCATTCGGGACCAACGCCAACGGCATGCCAAGCATTCGTAACACTTTCAACCTCTTCACTACATCTGCCATAATAAGCTTTTGCAACCTCAATTGTCTTAATTCGTAAATCACTAAATTCATCATCAGGTACCATATATCCAGTTTCAGTTCCATAAACTATATGTGCAGCTTTATCAATTCCTACACTATCTACATTAAAAGCATCCCCATAGTCATTTGTACCTGATCCTCCAACCGATAATAAATAGAACCAATAGTTCAAGACTCCGCTATTTATATGTATACCGCAATTGTCATTAAGGAAAGGGTCTGGAGTGCAATCATCCACATCAAACCAAAAACCGTTTTGATCAGGTGATTCATATGTGTCAGGTTGGAAACGGGTGTTGGGATCATTCATTGACCTCAAACCAACATTCTGGATTATATCTTCTCCACAGAGCCATGTTTGTTTGTCGGAGGTGGCCCAATTCTCGACAGCTGCCCCCCAAATGTCAGATAATCCTTCATTTAGTGCTCCAGATTCTTTATTATTAATTAACCCTGTACCATTACCTATTGAAGCACTGCAAATACCATGGCCAAGTTCATGACTGCTTACGTCCAGACTAACCCATGGATCCCAGAAGACTCCGTCACCATAAAAAATAGCATTAAAATCTGGACTCCAAAATGCATTATCCATGTCAATTATGTTCCCATTTTCATCTCTTGTTCTCACGTGAACATAACTGTCAATTGAACTTCCATTATCATCATAGCTGTTTCGTTGGTGTACAATTTTGAAATAGTCAAAAGCCATTTCTGCACCCCAATGAGCATCTAATGCTGCATCATCCTGGAAGATATTGCCATGTTCGAGTTCTGTCCAGTTATTATCATTGTCGGTAAAATCTGTCGCATTTGCGATGCCGTTTTCAGCATCTTCCCAAGAATAAAATGGAGATCTATTAAAATTAAAAGTTCTTATATCCGTTCCAGTACTTCTCCGTGAAGTCTCCCTTAATCTATAATTACTACCCGTATAATCGGTAGTAATTGTTTTTGGCAATAAATTATACATTGTTTCAGCACTCCCGGTAGCATTTGTACGCGATACTAATGACTGGTAAAAAGCCAATTCACCTGACTCGCAATCTATATAACCTATGAAGTTGTCGAGCATGTTACCCTGAGAAAGTATTGTCTTATAAGCCAAATGTAATTTATTATCAAATCCTTTCACAATCACTAATTCATATTTCGAACTCTTTCTGACTAACGGTTTTTCAACACTGATTTCTTGTGGTAGGTCAAGAACAAGGAATTTTTCCTTATTTTTTGATGTTGCAGCTATTTTGACTGATTCATCAAATGTGAGCTTCGGGATTATCTTAAAAAATTCGGATATATGGGTAAAATTTCCATTAATCGAGACAATTTCTCCTGTCTTATCCTTATGGATAATAAATTCTGAAAATTCAACTTTTATACCCTGAAAGGTTTGCTGGTACTTTTCGTGGACCATGCCAAGTCTGTCAGTAACAACTTTATATAAATAAAACTGCGTTTCGTTTTCAGCTTTTAATACTCGTTTGAGAAACGTTTTGGAATCTTCTTTAGCAATTCCATTAAGGCTGCTATTTACATGAGCAAATCTAATAGACCCATCTTTAGTGCTGTCTATTACAACAATTTCCCTTTGGGCAAGAAGGACTTGTTGAATTCCTATTAGGAGGATTAGAAAAACTACAGCAATTAATCTTGTTTTCATGTGCTTTGATAAATTTATCAGTCAATAAGTATTAGGTTAATTATCAAAATTAATGTAATTTACAGATTAAGGATTAATACTTTAGTTGCTGAAAATCCAGTTCCAATTATCATCACTTTTTTAGCAGTCATTTTTGATATGGCTGTAAATTCAAACGCATCGCTTGGTGAGTAGGTTTTTCTAACATAATGTTTCCATGTATCGTTAGTTATGAAAATATCTCCAGAAGGGTAATATCCTAAATCATCATAGTGTTGTCCTACCCCAATAGATTGATATTCATTAATGAACATTATATTAATCATCAATGGTACTTCAATTATCGTTTCCTGACACGCAGAATTTATGGTCAAAATTCGACTATTTGACCAAAAAAAGGTCTTATATTTTGAATAAAATATCTTGCTGAAATTGTGACTATTATAGCACTTTAGACTATCCCAGGTACTTCCTCCATCAGTGGTTTTTAAATAAGAACCTTTTGGCATAAGTATAAGACCCTCATAAGGATTCTTAAATTTAATATCCCCATATGATTGGAATGATGCATGCTTTTTAATATTGATCCAGTTTTGTCCACCATCTTCTGTTTTAATTAATAAATCTGCTCCAGAAATAAAACCAGTTGATGGACTGAGAAAACAAATTGAATTTGGTGCCCTAGTTAGGTTTAAGTCCTGTATGATCCAAGTCTCCCCACCGTTGAGTGTTTTAAGTAATACTCCACATTGATTATCTCCTCCAATAATGAATCCTGTTTGCTCATTCAGGAACTGGACAGATAAAAGTGGTAATGAAGTTGGTGAAGCAATCTGTTCCCAGGTTTTGCCAAAATCAATTGTCTTAATGATCCTCCCTGTTATTGAAACCGCATAGCCTATTTTTTCATTTACGAATACAAGATCACGATAACTGTCATAAGGAATTTCTGAATCTATAAATGATATGCTGTCAATTGAAATATCAGAAGTAGGCCTAGGCTCAGATAAGCCGTTATCAATGAAATCATCATGGCGGTCACAACCGAAAGCGGTAATAAGTACTATGCTGAAATACAGAATGAATATATTTATATATTTCATTAGTAATTAGTTAAAGCAGATCGAATGACAAACTCACACTTATTAGAAGATGCGAATTGTATTTAAAAGGTTGCGTATTTGTACTTAAATTTTTTTCAGGACGACTCAGGCTTGCTGGTAACGTTCGGCGGTATGTGCATGTTGGCGCAGAGTCGCGGTGGCGCGTGTTTTTGCACTCGTGGTGCGGTGCAGGTTTATGATGTTGTTTTGTTTATTCTCGCGTTGGCAAAAACCGTGACACCAGGAGGGGGTCCCCGGCGGGAGCCGGGGCAGGCCGCACCGCTGACCTCTTAGCGGTCCTCTTTAGCCAGATGATTCTCGCGGTGCGGAGCGCCAATTGCATATACCGACCTGTTACCAGCAGGCCATTTACCTCTAAAATATGAACCTAATTCACGCCAACCCTTCTGTTCAATCAATACAATTTGAGTATGAAACAAATTACAGAATATTATTTCTTGATTATTAACGGTTTTATAACATGACGATCACCATCGGTTATATCCAAGTAATATACTCCTGTTTGAATTTCAGATAACAGAATATGCACGCTTGTGTTACCTTTTCCAAAGTTCATTAATTTCCTTGTCATACCTGTTTTGTCGATTAATTTAACTTGAGTGATTGTCGCTAACGAAATACTTGGAATATTTTTATCAATTTGATCACCGGATGATTGTGCTTCATCAAGAGCAATCGTTACCTCAAATGATGCGGGATTAGGATAAAGATTAACATTTGAGGCCATTGAATAGTTGCATAGGGGTGAGTAATTTCCGCCATAAATTAAAACAGTTGCGCCACAAGGAGTTATACCATTTACCGTAAGGCCTTCACCATCCCAAACGCAAGGCCAGTTATATGTGGAAAGATATCCGCTTCCTTCAGTAATTTCTATTAATTCACCATTTACGAACCAATGATACTTCATAACTTCAGGATGAAGAGGACTTACTTCTGCTTGTAAAGGTTCTCCAGGCATAGGAGAAGACCATATCCATGTAATCGAAGCATCCCAAGTCAGACATGGACAAAATTCAAAGGACGTAGTTGAACATGCATCCCCAATTATGGCAGATATGACCCCTCCAAGTCCATTTGGTGAACTTATGGTAACCGATCCGCCATAACCGCTGTAGGGAGAGGAATTACCATTAATTAGAAGGCCATTAGTAGTGACCCATGTAATCGGTTCCCAAGTATTAAGGTCTCTTACAGTGAGCGTTACTGCATTGCAATCTTGATCATACGTCATAAGCAAATCATATTCTGGATTTTCCCATTCGGAACCAACACCTACAGCATTCCAGGCGTTGGTAACGCTTCTTGCTTCTTCACTACATCTTCCATAAATGTTTTTTGCAACATTGATCATCTGACTGCGAATGTCTGCATAGCTCTGTGTGTTATCAAGATAATTATTAAATACAGCTGATTTTATTAAGTATTCAGCTGCATTTATTCCTATTCCATCAAATCCAGTACCTCCATTAACCAACAAATAGAACCAATGGGAAAACACCCCACTGCGTTCATATGGTCCTCCACTATTGTATAGTTGGCTGCCACAGCTATCTGCTATTGGCATTAATACATCATTTGCATTAGGATTTTGTAAATTTCTTAAACAGGCAGCATTTAACGTTAGTTGTTCACCAATCTGCCATATTTCATTTGGTCTAATGCGGTTCTCAAATATGACACCCCATATATCACTGAGTCCTTCGCTAAATGCTCTAGGGTCACCAGTTAATCCCCAACCGATTTGAAAATCCGTAATACCATGTCCAAATTCATGAGCAACTGCATCAAGACTAGCTACAGGACGGAAATCAAGTAATCCATCACCAAATATCAATACATCAAGACTATTTATCCAGCCTGCGTTATCCCTATCGTTGATTTCAGTACCATAACGTATATGGGCTTCGATTGGGAAACCGTTATCATTAAAACTGTTTATTTGATATGCATTGTTCATATAATCATAGATCTGCTGTAATGCCCAATGTATATCTAAAGCCATATCATTCTCATTTGGTGAATGTTCAGCAGTTGTCCAATTATTATCTAAATCAGAGAGCTCAATCTTGTTTTGAAGATTAGTACTTCCTTGCAAATTCCAAGTATGAATGATAGCACCTCTGGTATAATCAGTTAGGTGGTATGATCCAGAATAGTTATCTGTAATAGCTAGTTGACTCCCACTATATCGGGTAGCAAAAGTGCCAGTGGCAGCAAAGTCCTGATAAGAAGGTTCAGTTAAAACAACCTTACTGGTATGTGCATCAATATATCCAACTTCATTGTTGTTTTTATGATCTGAATACAAATAAATCTTATAAACCAGTAACGGTTTAGGTAATGTATCAATAAGTATCTCTTTTATAATAAGATCAGAAATGTAGTCTGTGATGGATTTTAGTGGAACCATCTTATAATCAGCAAAACATATTTTTGCTTGTTCTGATGAGATGTTCGGAACAGTGTTTAGGTTTGATATTTTAACATATTTTCCATGCGCTAAAAACATTTTTCCGCTCTTATAGTGGAAATTATACCCACCTCCTTCGACCTTTATTCCATTATAGTATTGATCGAAATGCTCGTGAATGAAGTTCTCTTCTTTTCGAGTTTGCGGATCTATTTTGAATTCATCATATGCTTGAATTCTTAGAAATTCTTTGAAGAAATCCTGAGGTGATGAGGGTATTTTTGAGTTTTCAATTCCTTGGAGGAATTCAACGGATTTTATGCCCCCATACCGATCCTTTTCAATAAGTGGTTCCTTAGTTAATCCTTGTGTAAGACAAGTTAACGAGATGGAAACCAGAATAGTTACGAATAGACTTTTTTTCATAATTGCTCAGTTTATGCGTTTATAAATAGACGTATTATAAATCATAAACGACTTTGAATCAAGTCGCAATTTGTTTTCATAAAACTCATATCTGTAATCCAAGATTAGCTCGAAACCGTCTTCTCTCGTAATGCTTTCATGTAATAACGAATCTATCCAATACCTCATTTGACTAGTAACTTGTTCAGATTCATAATCAAAAAAACGAACAGTATTATCAGGTAAGTACTCATTATAGCCATTTGCTGGACAGGGATTCATAAGAGGCCAGTTACCTAACTCAATTATTTCCCATTTTCCAAGAATGGATTTCTTGGCTGAGTCAAAGGGGTCAGTTTTATCCCTATCGCAGCTTAAAGCTACAAATAAAATGAAGGCAAATATGAAAAATGGATAATTTAAATGTTTCATATCAAACTCAATTTCATCAGACCTTAATATTGATTCGAAATATTTATAAAAGGTTGCGTCTCAATAAATAGAATTTTTACAATTTGCTCACGACTCAGGCTTGCTGGTAACGTTCGGCGGTATGTGCAGTTGGCGCAGAGTCGCGGTGGCGCGTGTTTTTGCACTCGTGGTGCGATGCAGGGATATGATGTTGATTTGTTTATTCTCGCGTTGGCAAAAACCGTGACACCAGGGGGAGTGCCCCGCGGGAGCGGGGCCG
>Ga0209607_1004643_pt1 | contig 10151 bp, 8 predicted proteins | sample AD_UKC117_MetaG_FD_184413 | JGI IMG/M metagenome (GOLD analysis project Ga0209607, IMG submission 184413) | Active sludge microbial communities of municipal wastewater-treating anaerobic digesters from Hong Kong - AD_UKC117_MetaG (SPAdes)... | ecosystem: Engineered > Bioreactor > Anaerobic >... | reverse complement strand
ACCGGGTCCACCGCGCGGGCGATCACCCGGGCCGCGTGTGAGGTCGCCGAGGAGGTGGACGCGAAGTTCATCATCTCCTTCACCGAGACCGGGTTGACCCCGCGGCTGGTGGCCCGGCACCGATCCCGGATCCCGTCGTTGTGCTTCACCCCGGCCGAGCACGTACGCAACTTCCTGGCGCTGGTATGGGGTGTCACCCCGTACACCGGCAAGAAGGTCACACACACCGATGAACTGGTCGAGCACGTCGATCTGCGGATCTCGGAGATGTCGCTGGCCTCGCCGGGGGACAAGGTGATCACGATCGCCGGCGTACCGCCGGGCGTGCCCGGGACGACCAACGGCATGCGTGTCCACACGGTCGGTTCGGGTTCGGCAGGCACGATGGCGCAGGCCGAAGAGGCCCACAAGGTCTGACGCGCCGGTTGCGTCGTTGTCGGAGTTTCAGGCCGGCCTCGTGCTCGATCGACATCCGTGAGCGTCGCTGAGATCGGGAGCAGTTCGGATGCAGTGCTCCCCAACCACCGAACTGCTCATGGGCGCGAGGGTCAGTCGAGCTTGCCGCGGGCCTCGGCGTTGAGCACACCCCAGGCCACGAGCTGATCGGCGAGCACCCCCGGCGGCTCGTCGTAGATCACGGCCAGGGTGCGCAGGTCATCCTGGCGGATGCTCAGGACCTTGCCGTTGTAGTCGCCGCGTTGGGCCTGGATGGCGGCGGCGTAACGGGCCAGCGGGCCCACCTTGTCTGCGGGGACCTGTCCGAGCCGTTCGAGATCCAGGATGAGCCGCGATGGCGGTTCGGCGACCGACCCGGGGCTGCTGTCGGGGAGCAACTCCGCGACGGGGACGCCGTAGAAGTCCGCAAGTTCTGCCAGTTTCTGCACCGTGACCGCCCGGTCGCCCCGCTCATAGGAACCGACGACCACGGCCTTCCATTTGCCTTCGGATTTCTCCTCGACACCGTGCAGGGAGAGCCCCTGCTGCTGGCGGATCGACCGCAGTTTCGCGCCGAGGGCTCGCGCGTATTCCGTCGCCATGGGCTGCCCGCTCCGTTCCCTCGACCGTTCGAATGCGAGGCTACGGAGAGTGACGGCGGCGTAGCAACTCGAACGCCAACCGGTTGCGCAGCAGGTGCCCGGCCGGGTGGTAACGTCGCAGACGAAAGCCTTCCTTTAACCACCGTCCAGCGAGGCGGAGAAGGGGGTTGGACGCGATGACGCCTGACCAGGAGTTCCTCACCGACTCTGATATCCATCGAGCGGTGGTCCGCATCGCTCACGAAATCCTCGAACGCAATCGCGGCGCCGACGACATCGTCCTGCTGGGGATCCCCACCCGCGGCGTGCATCTGGCCCGCCGCATCGCCGTGACCATGGCCGGCATCGAGGGTCGAGAGGTTCCCGCCGGGGCGCTCGACGTCGGCATGTACCGCGACGACCTCCAGTTGCGCCCGACCGTGGCGCTGCACCCCACCGTGATCCCTGGCGGCGATGTCACGGGCAAGACCGTGGTGCTCGTGGACGACGTGCTCTTCAGCGGCCGCACCGTGCGGGCAGCCATGGACGCCCTCAACGACGTGGGCCGCCCCCGGGCCGTACAACTCGCGGTCCTCGTCGACCGCGGCCACCGCGACCTGCCCATCCGAGCCGACTACGTGGGCAAGAACATCCCGACCGCTCGAGAGGATGACGTCCAGGTGACCCTCGCCGAGACGGACGGCACCGATGCAGTGCGGCTAGTGCGCGCCGGAGGTAAGTGATGCGCCATCTGTTGTCCACCACCGATCTGACCCAGGACGAGGCGCTGTCGATCCTCGACACCGCGCGCGAGTTGGCCCAGGTGGCCGACCGCCCGGTGAAGAAACTGCCGACGCTGCGCGGGCGCACTGTGGTCAACCTCTTCTTCGAGGACTCCACCCGGACCCGGATCTCTTTCGAGGCGGCTGCGAAGCGACTGTCGGCCGACGTGATCAACTTCTCGGCCAAGGGTTCGAGCCTGTCCAAGGGCGAGTCGCTGAAGGACACGGCACTGACGTTGCAAGCGATGGGCGCTGACGCCGTGGTCATCCGGCACGGTGCCAGCGGGGCGGCTCACCGCCTGGCCACCTCGGGTTGGATCCGCGGAGCGGTCATCAACGCCGGGGACGGCACCCACGAGCACCCCACCCAGGCCCTGCTCGACGCCTACACCATGCGCGACCATCTGCGAGGTAACACCGGGTCGCTGGAGGGGCTGAACGTCGTCATCGTCGGCGACGTGCTGCACTCGCGGGTGGCCCGCTCGAACGTCTGGCTGCTGGACACACTCGGCGCCAACGTGACACTGGTTGCCCCACCGACGCTGCTGCCGGTCGGTGTCGAGACCTGGCCGTGCCAGATCAACTACGACCTCGACGAGGCCATCGTGAAGGCCGACGTGGTCATGATGCTGCGCGTTCAACTCGAGCGGATGAACGCTGCGTTCTTCCCCAGCGCGCGTGAGTACTCCCGCCGCTACGGGCTCGACGCGCAGCGGATGCGCACGCTTCCCGACCACGCACTCGTGATGCACCCAGGCCCGATGAACCGAGGGATGGAGATCGCTGCCGACGTCGCCGACGCCGACCGCTCAGTGATCCTGGATCAGGTCACCAACGGCGTGCATGTGCGGATGGCTGTGCTCTATCTGCTGCTGGGAGGACAGGAAGCATGACGGTACTCAAGAACGTCCGGCCGCTCGGCGGGGACATCGTCGACGTCCGTATCGAGGACGGGGTGATCGCGCAGATCGGGACCGGGCTTGAGGCGGCGGAGGTCGTCGACGGCGCGGGTGCGATCCTGCTGCCCGGGTTGGTCGACCTGCACACCCACCTGCGTGAGCCGGGCCGGGAGGATGCCGAGACCGTGGCCACAGGCACCCGGGCGGCCGCTGTAGGCGGCTTCACCGCGGTGCACGCGATGGCGAACACCGATCCCGTGGCCGACACCGCCGGCGTGGTCGAGCAGGTCTGGCGCCTCGGTGAGGAGGCGGGATACGCCGATGTCCGCCCCGTGGGAGCGGTGACCGTCGGGCTGGCGGGCGAGCGTCTGGCCGAGTTGGGCGCGATGGCTGATTCCGCTGCCCACGTGCGCGTCTTCAGCGACGATGGTCACTGCGTCTCCGATGCGCTGCTCATGCGTCGCGCCCTGGAGTACGTCAAGGCCTTCGATGGCGTCATCGCCCAGCACGCCCAGGAACCGCGCCTGACCGAGGGCGCCCAGATGCACGAAGGGGATCTGTCCGGGCAACTCGGTCTGCGCGGTTGGCCCGCGGTCGCGGAGGAAGCGATCATCGCCCGCGACGTCCTGCTCGCCGACCACGTCGGCTCGCGGCTGCACATCTGCCACGTCAGCACTGCCGGCTCCGTGGAGATCCTGCGGTGGGCCAAGAGCCGGGGGATCAGCGTCACCGCCGAGGTCACGCCGCACCACCTGCTGCTCACGGATCAGACCGCGACCACCTATGACCCCATCTACAAGGTCAACCCGCCGCTGCGTTCGCCGTCGGATGTCGCGGCGGTCCGGCAGGCCCTGGCCGAAGGGATCATCGACATCGTCGCCACGGACCATGCCCCCCACGCGATGGAGGACAAAGAGTGCGAGTGGGCGGCGGCGTCCTTCGGGATGCTCGGCCTGCAGACGGCGCTGCCGGTCGTCAACGAGACCATGGTCCGCACCGGTCTGCTCGACTGGACCGAGGTCGCGGCGCGGATGTCGACGGTGCCGGCGGAGATCGGCCGGGTCAGCAACCATGGCCGGCCCATCGAGGTCGGCGAGCCGGCCAACCTCACGTTGTTCGATCCCGACGTCGAGTGGGTCGTGCAGGCCTCCGACATGGTCAGCCGCAGCCGCAACACCCCGTACGCGGGGATGGTTCTGCACGGCAAGGTTCTGGGCACCTGGCTGCGCGGTCGCGCCACTGTCCTCGACGGCGTCGTGGTGGAGTTCGAAACCGTCTGATGAGCATCCTGCTGGCCGCCGAATCGCAACAGGTCACGTCGTGGCCGCAACGGTTGGCCCTCACCGCTGGGGTGGTGGCCGTCATCGCGCTGGCCGTCTGGGGGATGTGGCGAAGTTGGCGGCGCCGCGCTGCGCTGGATCTGCCGCTGCGGCAGCTCCCGGCGGACTTCGCGCCGGAAGTGGTCGTCACAGGCCGGTACCTGGGAACGGCCCCGGCCGCCGACTGGATGCAGCGGGTCGTCGCATCCGGACTCGGCGCCCCGGGCAACGCAGTCGCGCAGGTTGCGGCCGCCGGACTGCACCTCGAACGGGTCGGCGAGGACAGCATCTTCATCGCAGCCGACCAGATCGTGGGCGTGGACCTCGGCCGCGGTGTCGCCGGACAGGTGGCCGAGAAGGATGGCGTGGTCCTGTGGCTGTGGACAGCGGGGGACCACGCGCTGCAGACCGGGTTCCGTCCGGACGCAGCTGAGGATGTCGCTGCGCTGTACACCCGGAGTCGTGAGTTGTTCGCAGGTGAGGAGAGCCGATGAGTTTCACCATCCCCATGCTGGAAGAGGCCGATGCCGGCGTCGACGATCCGGCACTGCTGGTGCTCGAGGACGGCACGTCGATGCGGGGGGAGGCGTTCGGCGCGCGCGGCAGTGTGTTCGGCGAGGCCGTCTTCGCCACCGGGATGACCGGCTACCAGGAGACCTTGACCGATCCCTCGTATCACCGGCAGGTGGTGGTGATGACCGCCCCGCACATCGGCAACACCGGCATGAACGCCGAGGATCCGGAGTCCGCCCGGATCTGGGCGGCCGGTTTTGTGGTCCGCGACCTCAGCCCGGTCGCCAGCAACTGGCGGGCCACCGACACGCTCGCGGCCCAACTGAGCGCTGCCGGGGTCGTGGGGGTGCGCGGGGTCGACACCCGCGCGCTCACCCGCCATCTGCGCGAGCGCGGGGTCATGCGCGTAGGCCTGTTCAGCGGAGACGCACTGACCGATGCCGGGTCGATGCTGGAGCAGGTCAAGGCCTCGCCCGGCATGCTGGGCGCCGATCTGTCCGCTCAGGTGAGTACCCCCGAACCGTACGAGGTCCCGGCGGTGGGTGAGTCCCGCTTCACCGTGGTCGCCCTCGACCTGGGGATCAAGCGCATGACGCCGGCGCTCATGGCCGAACGCGGGATGACTGTGCACGTGGTCCCCGCGCACTACACGTACGAGCAGATCGCCGCGTTGAACCCCGATGGACTGTTCTTCTCCAACGGCCCGGGTGACCCGGCGACCGCAGACCACGCCGTGTCCGTGGCCCGTTCGGCGCTCGGCGCCGGCCTGCCCACCTTCGGGATCTGCTTCGGCAACCAGATCCTCGGCCGGGCGCTGGGTTTCGGCACCTACAAACTCGCCTACGGTCACCGGGGGATCAACCAGCCCGTACAGGACCGGACGACGGGCAAGGTCGAGGTCACCGCGCACAACCACGGTTTCGCGGTGCAGGCGCCCCTGGACGAGATGACCGAGACCGACTTCGGCCGCGTCCAGGTCAGCCACGTGTGTCTCAACGATGACGTGGTCGAAGGGCTGCAGTGCCTGGACGTACCGGCCTTCAGCGTCCAGTACCACCCCGAGGCCGCGGCCGGACCGCACGATTCGGCCTACCTGTTCGACAGATTCGCCGACGCGATGCAAGGGGGACGCTGATGTCCAAGCGCACCGACATCACCAGCGTGCTGGTCATCGGCTCCGGACCGATCGTGATCGGGCAGGCGTGCGAGTTCGACTACTCCGGCACCCAGGCGTGCCGGGTCCTCAAGGCCGAAGGGCTGCGGGTCGTGCTGGTCAACAGCAACCCGGCGACGATCATGACCGACCCGGAGTTCGCCGACGCCACCTACATCGAGCCGATCACCCCCGAGATGGTCGAAAAGGTCATCGAGAAGGAGCGCCCCGATGCGCTGCTGCCCACCCTCGGCGGACAGACCGCGCTGAACACGGCTGTGGCGCTGGCGGAAAACGGCGTACTCGAGCGCTACGGCGTGGAACTCATCGGTGCGGACATCGACGCCATCCAGCGCGGGGAGAACCGGGAACTCTTCAAGCAGATCGTGGACAAGGTGGGCGCGGAGTCCGCACGCTCGGCGATCTGTCACACCCTCGATGAATGTCTGGTGGCCGTCGAGGATCTCGGCTATCCCGTGGTGGTCCGCCCGTCGTTCACGATGGGCGGCGCCGGGTCCGGGATGGCCTACGACGAGGAGGATCTGCGCCGGATCGCCGGTTCCGGTCTGGCCGCGAGCCCGACCACGGAGGTTCTGCTCGAGGAGTCGATCCTGGGCTGGAAGGAGTTCGAGCTCGAACTCATGCGCGACCGCAACGACAACGTTATGGTGGTCTGCTCGATCGAGAACCTCGACCCGCTCGGTGTGCACACCGGCGACTCGATCACGGTGGCCCCTGCGCTGACCCTCACCGATCGTGAGTACCAGCGGATGCGCGACGTCGGGATCGCGGTCATCCGGGAGGTGGGCGTCGACACCGGTGGCTGCAACATCCAGTTCGCGCTGCATCCCGAGAACGGCCGGATCATCGTCATCGAGATGAACCCCCGTGTCTCGCGCAGTTCGGCGCTGGCCTCCAAGGCCACCGGTTTCCCGATCGCGAAGATCGCCGCCAAACTCGCGATCGGGTACACCCTCGACGAGATCCCCAACGACATCACCCGCCAGACACCGGCCTCGTTCGAACCGACGTTGGACTACGTCGTCGTGAAGGTCCCGCGGTTCGCCTTCGAGAAGTTCCCCGGCGCCGACGACACCCTGACCACGACCATGAAGAGCGTCGGTGAGGCGATGTCCCTGGGCCGCAACTTCGCCCAGGCGTTGCAGAAGGCCCTGCGCAGCATCGAACAGAAGGGCGCGGAGTTCAGTTGGCCCGAGCAACCTCGACCCCTCGAGGAGTTGCTCGCGGAGATCGGGCGCCCGCACGACGGGCGTCTGCAGAAGGTGCAGCAGGCACTGTGGCTGGGAGCCACGGTCGCGCAGATCTACGACATCACTGCGATCGATCCCTGGTTCCTCGAGCAGATCGTCGGCATCAACGCCATGGCCGACCGCGTGCGCGCGGCCGACCGGCTCTCCCCGAGTCTGCTGCGCAAGGCCAAGCAGGCGGGCTTCTCCGACGTGCAGATCGCGGCGTTGCGGGGCAGCCGCGAGGATGTGATCCGAGGTGTCCGCCATGCCCTGGGCATTCGGCCGGTGTTCAAGACGGTGGACACCTGCGCGGCCGAGTTCCCCGCGTACACGCCGTACCACTACTCCAGCTATGACGCCCAGACCGAAGTCGAACCGCGCGACAAGGAGGCGGTCATCATCCTCGGCTCGGGACCCAACCGCATCGGTCAGGGGATCGAGTTCGACTACAGCTGCGTGCACGCGACTCTCACGCTGCGCGAGGCCGGCTTCGAGGCGATCATGGTCAACTGCAACCCGGAGACGGTGTCCACCGACTACGACACCGCGAACCGGCTCTATTTCGAGCCGTTGACACTCGAGGACGTGCTCGAGGTCATCGCGGCCGAACAGGCGGTGGGTCCGGTGGCAGGCGTCATCTGTCAACTCGGTGGTCAGACGCCTCTGGGGCTCGCGGCTCGGTTGAAGGCGGAGGGTGTGCCGCTGCTGGGGACGACCCCGGAGGCGATCCACCTGGCCGAGGAGCGCGGGGCGTTCGGACAGGTGCTGCACAAGGCCGGACTGCCGGTGCCCCGGCACGGGCTGGCCAGCAGCGCCGAGGAGGCCCGTGCGATCGCTGCCGAGATCGGCTACCCGGTGCTCGTGCGGCCGTCGTACGTGCTGGGTGGGCGAGGCATGGAGATCGTCTACGACGAGTCGATGCTCGCCGACTACATCCAGCGGGCGACCGAGGCCAGCCCGGAGCATCCGGTGCTGGTCGACCAGTTCCTGGACGAGGCCATCGAGATCGATGTGGATGCGCTCTACGACGGGGTCGACCTGTATCTCGGGGGGATCATGGAGCACATCGAGGAGGCGGGTATCCACTCCGGCGACTCCGCGTGTGCGCTGCCGCCCATGACCCTGGGGCAGCAGGAGATCGAGCAGATCCGCAGCAGTACCAGGGCGATCGCCGAGGGGGTCGGCGTGCGGGGCCTGCTGAACATCCAGTTCGCGCTGACCGGCGACCGCTTGTACGTGCTGGAGGCCAATCCACGTGCGTCGCGAACCGTCCCGTTCGTGTCCAAGGCCACCGGGGTGCCGTTGGCGAAGGCAGCGGCACGGATCGCTGTGGGCGAGTCGATCGCGGGATTGCGTGCCGAGCGCCTGCTTCCGACCACCGGAGACGGGGCGGACCTGCCGGTCGGTTCAGCGATGGCTGTCAAAGAGGCCGTCATGCCGTTCGGACGGTTCCACGGGGTGGACACCGTGCTCGGCCCGGAGATGCGCTCCACCGGTGAGGTGATGGGTATCGACGCGGACTTCGGCACCGCCTTCGCGAAGTCCCAGTCCGGTGCGTACTCGTCGGGTCTGCCGCTGTCGGGCCGGGCCATCATCACCGTGGCCAACCGGGACAAGCGTTCCATGATCTTCCCGGTGAAGCGACTGTCGGACCTCGGGTTCGAGATCCTCGCCACCAAGGGCACGGCCGACGTCCTGCGCCGCAACGGCTTGAAGGCCACAGTGCTGCGCAAGAACGCCGAAGGGGTCGGACCGAACGGGGAGCCCACGACGGTCGGCAGCATCTTGGCCGGCGAGGTGGACCTGGTGGTGAACACGCCGGTGGGTACGGGTGCCCGCGTGGACGGATACGACATCCGCACTGCAGCCGTGGTCAAGGGGATCCCGTGCATCACAACGGTGCAGGGTCTGGCGGCCGCGGTGCAGGGGATAGAGGCGTTGAAGACCGGGCGTATCGGCGTGCGCAGCATCCAGGAGCACCAGGCCGACCTCGCGAGTCTGTGGGCGTCCCGATGATCCAGGCCGATGCCGAGATCCTCAGCGTGCGCCGGGATGGCGCGTACTACCACATGTCCTTCGCCGCGCCCGGAATCGCGGACGGGTTCCGGCCCGGGCACTTCGTGGCGATCGCGGTCGACGACGCCCACATCCTGCGCCGCGCCTTCTCCATCCGCTCGGCGTCGACGAAGGCAGGCGGAGCGCTGCAGATCATCGTCTCCCCGAAGGGCCCTGGGACCCAATGGCTGGTGAGACGCCGGGCCGGCGACATCATCAACGTGATCGCTCCGTTGGGTCAGCCGTTCCGGCTGCCGACCGAACCGGTGCCGTGCGTCCTGGTCGGTGGCGGCTACGGGGTGGCGCCGTTGTTCGAACTCGCCAACCAGTTGCGTGCCAGGGGCTGCGGCGTGGAGATCATTGTCGGGGCCGGCGATGCCGCGCGGTTGCACGGAGTCGTCGAGGCGCGCCGGGTCAGCGACGCGGTGCATGTGACGACCGACGATGGCTCCGCCGGCGAACAGGGCAGGGTCACCGACCCGTTGCGTCGGATACTCGCCGAAGGGCGGCATCCGGCCGTCTACGCCTGCGGACCCATGGCCATGCTGCAGGCGGTCTCGGAGGTCAGTGCGGAATTCGGGGCGGTCGCGCAGTGTGCGGTGGAAGAGTCAATGGCGTGCGGTGTGGGGGTGTGCATGACGTGCGTCCTGCCCGTGATCGGCGACGACGGTGTGACCCGCATGGTGCGGTCCTGCACCGACGGCCCGGTGTTCTTCGGCGACCGGGTCCGGTGGTCCGACGTGGGTACGGTGCCCGCCGACACCCTCGGCTCTCCGGAGGCCCGAGATGACTGATCCCCGCGTGACACTGGCCGGTGTCGAGTTCGCAGGACCTGCCTTCACCGCCTCGGGGTGTGCCGCAGCGGGCAAGGAGCTGGCCGGCTTCTTCGACCTCACCGAGATCGGGGGTGTGGTCACCAAGAGCATCATGATGCGGCCCCGATCGGGCCGCCCCACTCCGAGGATGGTGGAGACACCGTCCGGGATGCTCAACTCCATCGGCCTGCAGGGCCCGGGTATCGAGTCGTTCCTGGCCAACGATCTGCCGTGGCTCGCCGAACGTGGCGTGGCAGCCGTGGTGTCCATCGCGGGGGAGACCGTCGAGGAGTACGCGCAACTCGCCCGGATCCTGCGCAACGAACCGGACGTCAAGGCCATCGAGGTG
>Ga0209607_1004636_pt1 | contig 10165 bp, 7 predicted proteins | sample AD_UKC117_MetaG_FD_184413 | JGI IMG/M metagenome (GOLD analysis project Ga0209607, IMG submission 184413) | Active sludge microbial communities of municipal wastewater-treating anaerobic digesters from Hong Kong - AD_UKC117_MetaG (SPAdes)... | ecosystem: Engineered > Bioreactor > Anaerobic >... | reverse complement strand
CAGCGCCAGCGTCCGCACGTTCTCCGTCGTGCCGTCCACGTGCGTCCAGCCGGCGTCGCGGGTGAGGTCCACCGCGCTCATCACCCACGGTTCGACCTGCTGCAACACCCCCACCCACCGGTTCCAGGCGTTGATGGACGGGCTCGCCGTGCGGAACGTCAGGTGCCGCAGCTCCTCCGCCGACGCCAGGCGGTGACGCGCGAAGAAGTCGAACATGGGGGGCCAGCTCACGCAATCCGCTCCGGGATCGGGCGAGTGGTCCCACCAGTGGCCCACGCCGGGCTCCTCGTGGAACACGTAGTCGCGGTGGAAGTCCTTGAGCACGTCGAGCATGAGGTAGGCCTGCTCGGGCGGCACGTTGTCGTCGGCGTCGCCGTGCAGCACGTACACGCCCATGTCCGCCAGATTGGGGGCGAACTCGCGGGTGAGGCTGGGCAGGGTGGCGCGCTCCACCATCTGAACCAGGGAGGTGGGCGCCTCGGCGGGCGGATCCTGACGATAGGACCACAGGTCGATCCAGCCCGCGCTGGGCCCCACGGCCGCGAACTTGTCCGGGTAATGGCCCGCGAGCTGCCACGAGCCGTGACCGCCCATGGAGTGGCCGGTGAGGTAGACGCGGCTGGGGTCGATGTTCAGGGCGGCGTGGGCCAGGTCCAGCACCTCCAGCGCATCGCGCCGTCCCCAGTCTTCCCAGCTGAACCCGAACGGCCGCCGGTTGGTGGGCGCCACGATCTCCGCCCACGGCAGCGGCGCGTAGCTGCCCGACTGGTTGAGCGCCTCCACCGACGCGCCGTGCAGGCTCAGCACCAGCGCCTTGGAGCCGGGACCGCCTGTGGCGGGCAGGTAGCCGTAGTACTGCACGCTGTGGTCGATCTCGGAAACGAACGTGACGCGGCGGTTCTCGTGGGCGGCCTTCACGGCCAGGGTGAGGGCGTGCTCGGCCTGCGTCTTGCCGTCGCGCTTCAGCGTGAGCTCCACGTCCGCCGCGGCCGCCTTCTGCGCCCGGCTCTGGATGCGGAAGCCCACCTTGCGCACCCCGTACGGCGGCAGCGGCGGCACCGGCACGGTCCGCGGATCGCCGCCGTCCACGTCGGCGGTGAGCGTGGCGTCGGTCACGGTCTCGCCGGTGGCGTTGATCAGCACGATGGCGCCCCAGCCGTCGTAGGTCTCCCCCAGCACGAGATCCGGCAGCGTCACGTCGCGGCCGTTGAAGCTCAGGCCCCCATCCGTGCGCGTCAGCCGCGCCCGCAGCCGCCCGTAGCGGTTGCCGCGGAACAGGAACGTGTTCACGCCGGCGTGCAGGCGCACCGGGATGCGCGAGAAGTCGAAATGGGGCTGCCAGGGCTCCCAGTCGTCCGTGTAGCCGTAGATGTTGCCGATGCGCGGCTCGCCGTTCACGTCCACGGTGGCGTAGCCCATGGCGTCGAGCAGCCAGGTGGAGTCTTCGGCGAGCATGACCTCCGCGTAGGCGTAGCCCAGGTCGGCGGGATCGGCCTCGATCCAGCCGTCCGCGTCAGCGGTGCGCTCGGGCCAGCTCTCATCGGGCCCGGCCCAGGTCCCCTGCACGATGGCCAGGTCCACCGCCGTGATCTCCGTGGCGGGTCGCAGCAGCACCTCGCGGGGATGGGTGCGCACGTGGTCGATGGTGAGGGTTTCGGCCGACGCGGAAACGGCGGTCAGCAGCAGGCAGAGGCAGAGCAGGCGCGGCATGGCACTCCGATCGGGGTGGGGGTCCCGCGGACGATACCGTTCCGGGCGCTCGGATTTCCAGCGCCGATTGTTGCGCGTCCGCCGCCGCTTTGCGCATCCCCTCCTGACAGCGACCCTCTCCCATTCTCCCCGGAGCGATCCCATGACCGTGCGCCTGCTCTCAACCGCCCTGTTCCTGACCGCCGCCCTGCTCCTGACCGGCTGCGGCGACGACACCCCTCTCGCCCCCTCCTCCATGGACGACCTGCGCACCGTCTTCACCGCCGAGGAGGCCGAGATCGAAGGCGACGTGGACGAGGCCGTGGTGCGCCTCATCGGCCTGCAGTTCACCAGTTCGACCTCGGTGACCGTCTCCGACGATTCCCGCGACATCCTGGCCAAGTTCGCCCAGGTCTACGAGCTCTTCCCCGACCACGACTACACCGTGGAGGCCCACACCGACTCGCGCGGCTCCTCGGCCTACAACCTCCAGTTCAGCACGAGCCGCGCCCAGGCGGTGCTGGAGCAGCTCATGGAGGCGGCGGGACGGCCCACCGGCGGCAGCATGGGGGCGGAGGGCTTCGGCGAAGAGCGGCCCATCGACAACAACGCCACGGCCAACGGGCGGGCGCGGAACCGGCGGGTGGAGGTGGTGTTGCGGAAGCCGCAGTAGCCGGCGATGCTCACCCCTCGAACCGCGCGAACACCTTCTCCACCCGCTCATGCGCGTCGCGGCACCAATCGTAGAGGAAGTCATGGTAGCAGTCGTGGATCTGACCGCCCTTGCGTTTGCCGTCGAAGCGGCAGACCGCGCGGACGGCGATCCATGACTTCTCGGAACCGGGATACCAGTCGATGTCCACCTCATCCGCGTGCTTGGGACGGCGGTCGCCCAGGGCCTCGCGCACCGCGGCGAGGATGGCGTCGGCGTCGCCCGCGGCCGGAAGCTGCTCGTTGAGCCGGAGCTCCATGGCCTCGCCGGTGTTGATCACCTCCACGTCGTAGACATCGGCCAGCATGAAGCTCCAGGCGCCGCCCGGCCCGGCGTCGTCGTCGCCCTCCAGGTCCTCAAGGCCGTCGTCCATGAGCTGCACGAAGGCGTCGCGGTCCAGGCGGGTGGGGCGGTCGTCGGTCAGGGCGTCATCCAGCGCCTCCAGCAGCTTGGCGGTGCGCTTGCCCATCTCGGGGCCGAAGTCCTCCCAGAACTTCTCGTACCAGCGGGGGATCTTCTCGCCCTTCACGCCGGTGGAGAGATCGTAGGCGAGGCGGACCCAGAGACGCTCGCCATCGTCGCTCCAGGTCACCGTCACATCCGGATCGCCCTCGGCCTTGACCTTGGCCGCTGCGGCCTGCGCATCGCTTAGAAGCCGTGCGCGGGCCTCGGCGCTCAGGCTGCCCGGCACCAAGGTCTCGTGGATGAACTCCAGCCGATCCCCGTGATTGCGGATCTCGTAGGGCTGCTCCTCCACCACGAACCGGTAGGAGCCCCGGGCGGCCTGGGCGGTGCCGCGATACCAGGGCGACCAGTCGTCGTCGTCCACCAGGAGCTCGAACTCGTCGCGGGTGATGCTGGTGAAGCTGCGCTTGCGGGCATCGTCCACCAGGTCCTTCCGGGCCTGCCACGTCTCCTTGACGATGTCGCCGATGAGCATCTTGGCGCGGAAGAGGAACTTGGTGAGCTGGTCCTCCAGGCGCGCGGTGTTGGCGTCGCCGTTCCAATCGTGGCCCAGGGCCACGAGGATGGCGCCGTTCCGCACGTCCCACTCCACGGCCGCGGGGGCGGGATCCTTGCGGAACTCGGCCAGGCGATCGGCCACCTTCGCGGTCACGCGGTCCAGCAGCAGCGGCGGGATGGCCTGGGTCTGGAACAGGATGTCGTAGCCCGCGCCGCGGTTGGTCACCACCGCCACGCCGGCGGCCGAGTACACGGTCTTGGCGCCGTAGCCCACGATCTCGAAGTGGCCCTGAGGCTCCAGCCGCCAGGCGCCCCATGGGCCCGAGTCCGGCAGCAGGGCGTTGGCCGTGCCGAACATCTCCTCGCGTCCGGCGGCGTAATTGGAGCCCTCGAACTCGCGGTTGGTGTTCAGGGCCCGGCCCAGGGCGTCGTGGAAGGCATCCAAGGAGACGGTGTCGCGGGCCTGGACGACGCCGGCGACCAGCAGGATGACGAGCAGGATGGAGAGCGGACGGAGCACAGGATGCCTCCCGGTTGGAGTGGATCCCATGATGTTACCGACCTCCGGAGCGCACCCGGAATACGATGGATGCCCTATTTCATCACCTGGAGTTGAGGCAAATTCTCCTCGCCAGCGACTCCTGGAACCGGCTAGTATTGAAAATGACAATCCAGCAGCCCGGCGCCTCGCCGGCGCCGCGCCTCTCGCCCGCCACGCTTCCAGGGAGGCCGTCATGTCCACGCCCCACCGCCGCATCCTGTTCCTGCTGCTCCTCGCCACCGGCGCCCTGCTGCTCGCCTTGGGCTGCGGAGGCGACGACCCCGCCACCCCCGGCGGCGGCGATGACCCCGTGACGGGCGTCACCGCCCTGGTGGGCGACGACGGCGGCGAGCAGACCGCCTTCGAGAGCTACGAGCAGGTCTCCCTCTCCCTGGCGGACCTCACACCCAACACCCTCTACACCATCCAGGTGGAGGACGCCTCCAAGTCCGTGCTGGGCACCTACGAGCTGGTGACCGACGCCGACGGCGAGATGGACGCCGCGTCGGTCCTCTACGATCCCGAACCCGGCACCTACACCATCAGCGTGCTGGATACGGCCATCAGCTTCGACATCACCGTGAACCCGCCCACCGGCGTGGTCTACACCCCCTGCGACGAGGGCGGCGACCACGTCAACAACGTGGCCGAGGGAGCCCCCGTCTACCTCAAGGCCGAGAACGGCACCCCGGGCCAGGCCGTGCGCGTGTTCGTGGCGCCCAACCGCTACGACTGGACCTACGGCATGTACCTCTACGACTACACCGGCAGCGTGGAGGAGCTCACCTTCGACGACGACGGCGTCATCGCGCCCACCCTGATCTGGAACGCCGGCGAGATCGTGGACCTGAACGCGGCCTACGACGTGATCGTGGACGTGGACGGCGACAACACCTACTCCGCCGGCGACTACCTGGACGGCAAGCTGGGCGTGGGCTTCGTGGTGCAGGAGGAGATCCCCGCCAAGACCCTGATCGACGGCCACGTCATCGAGCGCCTCTCCTCCGACGTGCACTACGTATACCGCGACGTCTTCGACGTGAACGAGGACGTGTACGTTTACGTGAACCCCGTGGCCAAGATGAGGAACCTGGGCGGCGACCGGTACGTGAAGTGGGTCATCGTGCCCCACAAGGCCGTGTGGACGGACCAGGACACCCTGCGCTCCGTGACCACGCCCCTGGGCGACACCGTGCAGCAGGGCTGCACCAACGCCGGCCGCCGCCTGGTGTGGGCCGCGCCGCTCACGCCCGGCCAGTACGACGTGGTCATCGACGTGGACCAGGACGGCCTCTACGACAAGGGCCAGGACTTCCTGGACGGCTACAGCGGCCAGGGCAACCGCGTGGGCTTCACCGTGCAGGAGGAGCCGGACACGCGCGACTGGACCGTGCTGGTCTACGCCGACGGCGAGGGCGGCCTCTCGGGCACGCGCAGCCAGTACGCGGCGGAGATCGCCGGCGCCATGGACAACGACACCTACGCCGCCGTGCTCTTCGACGGCGACGACGCCGCCGGCTACGCCGACTGCAAGCGCTACATCTGCAGCAGCGGCGGCACCGTGACCACCGACGCGGACTACGGCGAGCTCAACATGGGCCACCCGCTGACCCTGCACGACTTCCTCACGTGGGGCATCGCCAAGTTCCCCGCCCGCCGCTACATGATCGTGCTCAGCAACCACGGCGGCAGCTGGTACGGCGAGAGCCACGCCGTGCCCAACGAGCTGTGGTACGAGACGGACAAGGCCATGTGCTACGACAACGGCGACGCCCTCAACCTCCACGAGCTGGAGAGCGTTTACCGCGACATCAAGGCCATGGTGGGCGGCAAGCTGGACGTGATCTGGTACCAGGGCTGCCTCATGGGCGGCGTGGAGGTGGCGTCGGTCAGCAAGGACTACTTCGCCACCATGGTGAGCCACGAGACCGTGCGCTACGGCGCGGAGAACACCAACAAGTTCCCCAACGTGATCGCGGCCCTCAACGGCAACCCCACGGCCATCATGGCCGCGCGCAGCTGCGTGAACCAGCCCACGGCGCCCACGGCGTCCTACGGCGCCAGCTACGACCTCACCCAGTACGACGACCTGGAGACCAGCATCCGCGCCTTCACCGACGCCTGCCTGGGCCATGACGACTGGGGCACGTTCAAGGGGAAGATCGCCGAGAAGCTGGCCGTGGTGCGCCGTGTGGCGCCTCCCGGCAGCGCCGCCGAGCTCACGCCCTACATCGAGAACGGCGACCTGCAGGACTTCTTCGACCGCGTGTCCGACGCCCACCCGGACAGCATCCCCGCCACGGTGCGCGACGCGGCCGACGCCGTCAGCGTGAACGCCGTGTTCCTCACGGACGAGACCGCCGGCAACGAGGGCGGCGCCGCCGGCCTGAACGGCGTGGCCATCTGGCTGCCCCGCACCGCGGCGGAGTTCAACTCCCACGCCGCGGAGTACAGCGGCTTCGACTTCGCCACCAACACGCGCTGGCTGGAGTTCCTGGCGGAGCTGTACGGCGTGGCCTACCGCATCGAGCTGACCTGGGGCGCCGAGCCGCGGGACCTGGACTCGCACCTCTACAGTCCCAACGGCGAGCACATGTACTACGGCAACCGCACCATCACCGGCGCCGACCTGGATACGGACGACACCTCGGGCTTCGGCCCCGAGAACACGCGCATCTCCTTCCTGGTGGAGGGCGGCACGGACCACTACGAGTACAAGGTCTACCTCTACTCAGGCTCGGACGCGACGGGCGAGATGGCCACCGTGAAGGTCTTCCGCGGCGGCGATCCCAACCCCACCCACGTGTGGCAGCGGAGCTGGTCCGGCATCCGCTGGTGGCACGTGTTCAACCTCACGTCGCCGGGCGGCGTGATCGAGAACGTGAACACCGTGAGCAAGGCCCTGGCCGACGAGGAGGCCATGCCTCCCAAGTAGGAGTCATCGTCCCTGAAACGGAGAAGGGCGGCCGCCGCGGCGGTCGCCCTTTCTCGTCCCCCTCGACGGCGGACTAGGGAGCGCTCGCCTCGCAGCTCGGCGACGGCGCCGCGTTGAAGAACACGCGCACCGCGCGGCCGCCGGCGTCCAGGTCCAGGGTCAGCGTCAGCGAACGGCGGTGGATGCACTCGCAGAGGTCGGGCAGGTACTCGTAGAGGCGCACGTCCACGGTCTCCCCGGAGGCGTCCACCGACGCGCGCACGCGCTCCGTGCAGCAGTTGAGCTGGGCGGAGAGCACGGTCAGCACGGTGCGGGCTCCGTCGGGCTCCACGCTCAGCGTGCAGCCGCCGCCGGGCGGGACCTCGCCCTGGGCCGGACCGAGGACCACTTCGCCCAGCACCAGGTCTTCGCCCGTCGGCGCCGCGGGCATGGGGAAGCCTGGCAGGGGAGCCGAGGGGGCAGCGGCTGGAGCGGCGGCGGCCGCGGCCGGGGCGGGCGGCGCCGCATCCCGGGCGTCGCCGGCCTCACGGCAGGCGCCGGCGCAGCCCACCAGCAGCAGCAGGATCAGGGCCAGGATGGATCGGACGAGACCGTTCATGGTCGACCTCTCATGGCTTGAAGGTCCATCGAGTTCTGCGGCGCCTCAGGGCGCCGCCGCGGTCGGGTTCCAACGCCAACGCGCCCACACGCCGAAGTGGTCCGAGCCCCACACCCCGCCCACCGGTCGGTCCAGCAGCAGGCCCGAGGCCACGGGAGTCAGCTCGGCCGAGGTCAGGAGGTGATCGATGCGTTCCGGCTGGTGGCCGTAGGCCGTGTTGAGGGTGGTCACGTTCTCCGCTCCGGGATGGAGCGTGCCGAAGGCGTCGGTCAACGTGCCGAACAGCGGCGCCAGCTCGGGCGCATCCGCCTGGGCGTTGAAGTCGCCGCCCAGCAGCAGCGGTCCATCGCCGCGCACCTCGGCCAGGAAGTCCAGCAGGTCCGCCGTCTGCTCCGCGCGGATGGCCCAGCCCTCGGGCGTGTGGTGCAGGTGCGTCACGGCGATGTCCAGCGGGCGGCCGTCCACGTCCACGCGCACCAGCCCGGCCACGCGCCAGTCGTCCAGCGGCGCCAGCTTCCGCTCGAAGCGTGCGGTCACGGGCCGGCGCGTGAGCACGGCGTTGCCGTAGCGCTTGGGCCCGTCGGCCGGATCCACGGTGAAGAACTCCATGTGGAAGCCCAGGCTGTCCGCCAGCGTCCGCGCCTGGTTGGGCAGGCCGTCGTGCTGGAGCACCTCCTGCAGCAGGATCACGTCGGGCTCCGCCTCGCGCAGGGCGGACAGGATCACGGGCAGGCGCGCGGGCCAGTCGTGCTGATCGTGCCAGAGGTTGAGGGTGACGGCGGTCAGAGGCGGTGGAGACCCGGCCCGGCCCGCGGACGGACCCGCGACCAGGGCGATGAGGGCCAGGACGCCCAGGCGGACGAGCATGGAGAATCCTCCTGAAAGGGGCGGTTCCGAATGCTGCCGATTGTTCCGCCGGCCACGGTTCGGAGTCAACCGGGAACATCAAATCGTTTCGATAGGTATAAAATCAGTTTGACACTCCAGGGCGTCCCCACTACCATTCCATTTCGACATCCATCGAATCGGAGCAAGCTATGACCGCCGAAACCAGCGCCCACCTCCTCAAGGCCCTGGCCGATCCCACGCGCCTGCGCATCCTGCGCGCCCTGCAGGCCGCGCCCTGCTACGTGGAGCAGCTCGCCACGGCGCTGGACCTGGGAGCCCCCACCATCAGCCACCATCTGAAGAAGCTGGAGGCCGCGGGGCTGGTGCGCGGCGTACGCGAGCAGTACTACACCGTCTACCACCTGCGCGGCGACGCCCTGGAGACCCGGCTCCGCGAGCTGGTGGACGATGCCGACGACGGCCGCCACGCCGAAGAGCTGCGCCTGGCGGACTACCACCGCAAGATCCTGAAGGCCTTCGTGAGCGACGGCCGCGTGGAACGCCTCCCCGCGCAGCAGAAGAAACGGTTGGTGGTGCTGGAGGCGCTCGCCGCCGACTTCGAAACCGGCCGCGACTACGCCGAGCCGGAGGTCAACGCGATCATCGCCCGCCGCCACGCCGACTTCTGCGGCGTACGGCGCGACTTCGTGGACTTCCGCATGATGACCCGCGAGCAGATCACCGACGCCGCGCCCATCTACCGCCTGACCCGGGAGCCCGCTATGGACCGCCTGCCGCCCCCCGCCGAGACGCCCCGCTCCGAGCAGCCCCTCTCGCGCGACGAGCGCAAGGCCAAGGTCCAGCTCTACAAGCAGGCCAACAAGCGGGCGGGCGTGTACGCCGTGCGCAACGAGCGCACCGGCCGCGTGCTGCTGGGCAGCGCCCGCAACCTGCACGGGCCGCTGAACCGCCACCGCGCGCAGCTCGACTTCGGCAGCCATCCCAACAAGGCGCTGCAGAAGGACTGGCGCGAGCTCGGCGCCGACGCCTTCGCCTTCGAGATCCTGGAGATGGTGGACGCGAAGCTGGAGGGGCTGGAGCGCGACGCGGCGCTGAAGGCGCTGGAGCAGGCGTGGATCGCCAGGCTGCAGCCGTTCGGCGAGCGGTGCTACAACGCGAGCGAGGACATCCGGCACCGGGCGTTCTAGCGGCTCTTCCGCTTCGGCTGCGACGCGAGGTACTCGTCCCAGAGGCTCCGGCACTCCTCCCGATGCGGCGAGGTGCGCGGATCCTGCAGATCCGCCACCGTCGCCCCCAGACCCACGAAAACGCGCGGATCCTGGAAGTCGTCCCAGCCGAAGCTGAACTGGTTCCAGTGGTGCGCGTTCGCGTAGAACTCCTGCTCGTCGTCCTCGCGGGAGACCCAGAGCGACAGGTCCTCGTGGTCGGTCACGCCGTAGAAGTAGGTTCCGGCGTAGTCGTTGGCGTCGACGCCGAAAGCGTCCGCAAGACGTTCCGCGGAGAAATGGGCGTCCACGTAGGCGTGGACATCGGCCAGGGTGACCGGCGGCGGCGCGGTCGTCTCGTCGGAGCAGCCCGCGGCGAGGGCGATCAGGAGCAGGAGCAGCGGAATCCGGACACTCGTCATGGCGGCAGCCTCCATGGAATCGGGATGATGCGTCCAGCCTACCATGCGGACCTCCCATTCCGCACTACATTGACCCCACGCCCCGGACCCGGTCTTCCTCCCCCTGCGCCCGCGCGGAACGGAGCCTCGGATGTCCCACCTCATGCTGGCCCGATCCCAGATGGCCTTCTCCCTGGGCTTCCACATCATCTTCGCCTCCATCTCCATGGTCATGCCGCTGCTGATGACCCTGGCCTACCGCCGCTACCAGC
>Ga0209607_1004635_pt1 | contig 10165 bp, 9 predicted proteins | sample AD_UKC117_MetaG_FD_184413 | JGI IMG/M metagenome (GOLD analysis project Ga0209607, IMG submission 184413) | Active sludge microbial communities of municipal wastewater-treating anaerobic digesters from Hong Kong - AD_UKC117_MetaG (SPAdes)... | ecosystem: Engineered > Bioreactor > Anaerobic >... | reverse complement strand
ACTGGCGCTGGTCGTTGTAGTTGGTCCGGTATCCGGGCAGAGTCAACAGGCCGACCAGCGCCAGTGCCACCGTCCCGACCAGGATGGGCCCCGGCCACCGGACCACCGCCGCGGCGATCTTGCGCCAACCGCGGACCCGCATCGTCCGTTTGGGTTCCAGCAGGCCGAAGCGGCTGGCGACCACCACGATCGCGCTGCCCAGCGTCAGCGCCGAGATCACCACGACGCTCATCCCGATCGCCAACGGGACACCGAGGGTCTGGAAGTAGGGCAGCCGGGTGAAGCTCAGGCAGAACGTCGCGCCGGCGATCGTGAACCCGGAGCCGAGCACCACGTGCGCGGTGCCCTGAAACATGGTGAAGTAGGCCGACTCCCGGTCCTCGCCCACACCTCGGGCTTCCTGGTAGCGGCCGATCAGGAAGATCGCGTAGTCCGTCGCGGCGGCGATCGCCAGCATCACCAGCAGGCTGGTGGCGAACGTCGACAGTCCGATGATCTGGTGGTGCCCCAGGAACGCCACCACGCCGCGGGCGGCGGACAGCGACAACACCACCGACGCCAGCACCAGCAGCACGGTGACGACCGAACGGTAGAACCACAGCAGCATGGTGATGATGACCACGAACGTCACCATCTCGGTGACCCGCAGGCTCTTATCGCCGGTCTCCTGCTGATCGGCGACCATGGCGGCCGCCCCGGTCAGGTACACCTTCACCCCGGGCGGCGGGGTCAGGCTGTCGATGTCCGCCTTGACCGCCGCGATCGATTCGTTGGCCAGCGCCTCGCCCTGGTTGCCGGCGGTCTTGATCTGGACGTAGACGGCCTTGCCGTCGTTGCTCTGCGCGCCGGCGGCGGTCAGCGGGTCGCCCCAGAAGTCCTGGATCGACTCCACGTGTTTGGTGTCGGCCCGCAGCTTGGCGATCATCTGGTCGTAGAAGGCCCGCGCGGCGTCGTCCAGCGGTTGTTGGCCCTCCAGCACGATCATCGCCGAGGAGTCGGAGTTGCCCTCCTCGAAGACCTTGCCGATGCGCTTCATCGCGATCATCGACGGGGCGGCGTCCGGGCTCATCGAGACCGCCTGGTTCTGCCCGACCACCTCCAACTGCGGAGCGGTGACGTTCAGTACGGCGATCAGCGCGACCCAGCCAACGATGATCGGCAGCGCGAAGGTGCGGATGATGCGTGCGGCCAGCCCCCGCTGGGCGGTGTCTGTCGAGCTCATGCGGACTTCACGAAGCAGTAGGTCAACGCATCCACGCCGGTTGCGGTCCTTTCGTCCTTGACCTCGCCGTCGACGAGGATGCGGCAGGTGATCGAGGCGCCGGCGCTCTGGGCGATCAGGTTGGGCGCCGCCGAGGGCGCGTCGGTCTCCAGGGTCAGCGACCAGGGCAGCGCCGCGCCGTCGATGCGTTGCGGCTTCGCGTCGAGGTCAAGATAGTTGATGTTGGCCGAACCACCCGATCCGAAGACCTCGTAGCGAACCACCTTGGGCTCGAATGACTTCGGGTCGTCGGCGAAGACCTTCGGTGTCACCAGGATGCCCTCGGAGCCGAAGAACCCGCGCAACCGGTGCACCGTGAATCCGGCGATCACCGCGACCACAACCAGCAGCAGCGGGATCCACACCCGCTTCAGAGTGCGGATCACCGACGGCCCTCCGGGTCGTCGGCCGCCCCAAAGCGATCCAGTGCCTCGACGAGGGCGGTCTGCATGTAGGACAGCAACGCGTGCATCTCCTGAAGTCGGCGGGTGTTCTCCGGCGGCGATCCCTCCAGTGCCCGCATCCCGGCCTCGGCCATCACGGCCAGGTCGGACATGGTGCGGATGCGTTGGCGCTCTCCGGCGGCGAAGGCGTTGGGGCGCAACCGGTAGTAGGTGCGTCGGTCCCCGGCCAGCGCGAGACGTTCGATGTAGCCGAACTGGATCAGGGTGCGGGCGTTGGTGCTGATGCCGCCACTGCTGGCGTCCAGTGCGGCGGCGAGATCCTCCGAGGACTGTCGCTCGGGCTGGCAGACCAGCAGCCAGCCGAGCAGTCGGCCGGCTAGCCGGGTCAGCCCGTTGAGCTCGAAATATCCGCCCATCTGCTCGACGAATTCCATCACCCGGGCGTCGGGCGGAACCCCTTGCGCAGCCAACTGGTTGCTCACAAGTTTCACTCTAGAGTGAAAGCTCCATGGGCCGCGAGTCGGGTCCGGCCGCGATCCTTACTCATCGCGCGAACATCAGGGCGCGCTTGACCTCCTGGATCGCCTTGGTCACCTCGATACCCCGCGGGCAGGCATCGGTGCAGTTGAATGTCGTGCGGCAGCGCCACACCCCTTCGGCCTCATTGAGTATCTCCAGGCGCTCGGCAGCTCCCTCGTCGCGGCTGTCGAAGATGAAGCGGTGGGCGTTGACGATCGCCGCCGGGCCGAAGTAGCTGCCCTCGTTCCAGAACACCGGGCAACTGGTGGTGCAGCAGGCGCACAGGATGCACTTGGTGGTGTCGTCGTAGCGGGCCCGGTCGTGCGGGCTCTGGATGCGTTCCCGGGTGGGTTGGTTGCCGCTGGTGATCAGATAGGGCTTGACCGCCCGGTAGGCGTCGAAGAACGGCTCCATGTCGACCACGAGGTCCTTCTCGACCGGCAGGCCGCGGATCGGCTCGATGGTGACGGTCAGCGGCTTGTCGTTCTTGGGCAGCAGGTCGCGCATCAGCACCTTGCAGGCCAGCCGGTTGACACCGTTGATCCGCATTGCGTCCGAACCGCACACGCCGTGGGCGCAGGAGCGGCGGAAGGTCAGCGTGCCGTCGAGGTAGCTCTTCGTGTAAAGCAGCAGGTTCAGCAGCCGGTCGCTGGGCAGACACGGCACCCGGAAGCTCTGCCACCCGCCGGTGTCGGCGAACTTCTCCGGGTTCTCGGGGTCGAACCGGGCGATCTTGAGCGTCACCATCACCGAGCCCGGCGGAACAGGTGCTGTCATCGTCAGTACTTCCGCTCCATCGGCTCGTATCGGGTCTGGGTGACCGGCTTGTAGTCCAGCCGGATGTCGGAGAGCAGTTCGCTGCCCTCTTTGTAGGCCATCGTGTGTCGCATGTAGTTGGTGTCGTCGCGGTTGGGATAGTCCTCGCGGGCGTGGCCGCCGCGGGACTCCTTGCGATTGAGCGCGCTGGTCACCGTCACCTCGGCGAGCTCCAGCAGGAAGCCCAGCTCGATGGCCTCCAACAGATCGCTGTTGTAGCGCTTGCCCTTGTCGTGCACCGAAATTCGTCCGTAGCGCTCCTTGAGCGCGTGGATGTCCTTGAGTGCCTGCTTGAGCGTCTCCTCGGTGCGGAACACCGCGGCGTTGTTGTCCATCGACTGCTGCAACTCGGTGCGGATGTCGGCGACCCTTTCCTCGCCGTGCTCGGAAAGGATGCCGGCCACCCAGTCGGTGACCATCCCGGCCGGGTTGGGCGGGAGTTCCACGATCGGGTTGCCCAGTGCGTAGTAGGCCGCGGAGAGCCCGGCTCGACGGCCGAAGACGTTGATGTCCAGCAGCGAGTTGGTCCCCAACCGGTTGGCTCCGTGCACCGACACGCAGGCGCACTCGCCGGCGGCGTACAGGCCCGGCACCACATGGGTGTTGTCCCGCAACACCTCTCCGATCAGGGTGGTCGGGATGCCGCCCATCACGTAGTGGCAGGTCGGGTAGACCGGGACCAGCTCCTTAACCGGGTCCACACCCAGGTAGGTGCGGGAGAACTCGGTGATATCGGGCAGCTTGGCCTCGAGGACGTCCTCACCGAGGTGGCGCACGTCGATGTAGACGTAGTCCTTGTGCGGTCCGGCTCCACGGCCCTCGAGCACCTCCAGCACCATCGAACGGGCGACGATGTCGCGCGGCGCCAGGTCGACGATCGTCGGCGCGTAGCGCTCCATGAACCGCTCGCCCTCACCGTTGAGCAACCGGCCGCCCTCGCCCCGGACCGCTTCGGAGATGAGAATCCCGAGCCCGGCCAATCCCGTCGGGTGGAACTGGTGGAACTCCATGTCCTCCAGCGGAAGTCCCTTGCGGAACACGATCCCCAGACCGTCGCCGGTGAGGGTGTGGGCGTTGGAGGTGGTCTTGTACATCCGGCCCGAGCCCCCGGTGGCCAGCACGATCGCCTTGGCGTGGAAGACATGGATGTCCCCGGTGGCCAGTTCGTAGGCGACGACGCCGGTGGCCACCGGGCCGCGCGGCGTCTCCGTCAGCACCAGGTCGAGTGCGTAGAACTCGTTGAAGAACTCGACGTCGTGTTTGACGCAGTTCTGGTAGAGCGTCTGCAGGATCATGTGCCCGGTCCGGTCGGCGGCGTAGCAGGCCCGGCGCACCGGGGCCTTGCCGTGATCGCGGGTGTGCCCGCCGAAGCGGCGCTGGTCGATGCGGCCCTCGGGCGTCCGGTTGAACGGCATGCCCATCTTCTCGAGGTCGAGAACCGCGTCGATGGCCTCTTTGCACATGATCTCGACGGCATCCTGGTCGGCCAGATAGTCGCCGCCCTTGATGGTGTCGAAAGTGTGCCACTCCCAGTTGTCCTCTTCGACATTGGCCAGGGCCGCGCACATGCCGCCCTGGGCCGCGCCGGTGTGGCTGCGGGTCGGGTACAGCTTGGTCAGCACGGCAGTGCGAGCGCGTTGACCGGCTTCGACCGCGGCGCGCATGCCGGCGCCGCCGGCCCCGACGATGACGACGTCGTAGCGATGTTCGGTGATCATCTGGTCCTCTAGATGTTCGGGTTGAAAGTCAGCAGCGTGTAGGTCCCGACCACCAGGACCAGGATCATCGACACCGCCAGCAGCGAGTTGAGCCAGAAGCGGGTGGAGTCCTTGCGGGTGTAGTCCGCAATGATCGTGCGCATGCCGTTGCCGCCGTGCAACTGGGCCAGCCACAGCATGACGAGATCCCAGACCTGCCAGAACGGTGAGGTCCAGCGTTGCGCGACGTAGTTGAAGTCGATGCGATAGACGCCGTTCTGCCACATCAGCCCGATGAAGAGGTGGCCGATCACTAGGAACACCAGCACCACACCGGAGAACCGCATGAACAGCCAGGCGTACTTCTCGAAATTGGGCAACCCGGTGGCGCGCCGCGGCGAACGCGGGTTGTCCAGGCTTGACGGACGGTCGTGGCTGCGTTCGCGGATCGGCGCGATCGGGCGGTTCACAGGAACCGCTCCGCCATGTGCATGCCGATCACGACGGTGGCCGGAACCATGACAATCAGCCACACCGAGGCGACCGCCCACAGCATCTGGCGCTGATAACGCGGTCCCTGCCACCAGAAGTCGACCAGGATCACCCGCAGCCCGTTGAGGGCGTGAAACAGAACGCAGGCCACCAGACCCAGTTCCATCAGCCCGATGATCGGCGTCTTGTAGGTCGCGACCACCTCGTTATAGGCCTGCGGGCTGACCCGCACCAGCGCGGTGTCCAGCACGTGGACGAACAGGAAGAAGAACACCGTGGCACCGGTGATCCGGTGCAGCACCCATGACCACATACCCGGGTCGCCGCGGTAGAGAGTCCGCCGCCGCGTTGCGCTCATATCGTCCTCCAACGCCGTTGATTCTTCAGGACTCTAACGCTGATTGGGCGCCGATATGGGTGACGTGTGAATTACGGATCCGACCGCGCAGGTGAGGGGCACAATGAAAACGATGACCACTCCGCTGACTCTGGAGATGATCGGCCAGGCGCCGAAGGCGTTGCTGCACGATCATCTCGACGGCGGCCTGCGGCCGGCCACCGTGATCGACTTCGCCGATCGGGTCGGCTACGACCAGCTGCCCAGCACCGACGAGGCCGAGCTGGCGGCCTGGTTCCGGACCGCGGCGCACAGCGGATCGCTGGTGCGCTACCTGGAACCTTTCGCCCACACCGTCGCTGTGATGCAGACGCCCGAGGCGCTGCACCGGGTCGCGTTCGAGTGCGTCGAGGATCTGGCGGCCGACAATGTCGTCTACGCCGAGGTGCGGTTCGCCCCGGAGTTGCACATCGAACGCGGGCTGTCGATGGGCGAGGTGGTCGAGGCGGTGCTGGCCGGATTCGCCGACGGCGAGAAGGCCGCCGCCGCGGCGGGGCGCACCATCACGGTGCGGTGCCTGGTCACCGCCATGCGGCATGCCGCGCGGTCGCGCGATATCGCGGAGTTGGCCATCGCATTCCGGGACGCCGGTGTGGTCGGTTTCGACATCGCCGGTGCCGAGGCCGGCTATCCGCCCTCGCGGCACCTTGACGCCTTCGAGTACATGCGCGCCAACAACGCCCGGTTCACCATCCATGCCGGGGAGGCGTTCGGCCTTCCGTCCATTCACGAGGCGCTGGCGTTCTGCGGGGCCGACCGACTGGGGCACGGTGTCCGCATCGTCGACGACATCCAGCAGGGGGCCGACGGGACCGCGAAGCTCGGTCGGCTGGCGGCGATCCTGCGCGACAAGCGGATCCCGCTGGAGATGTGCCCGAGTTCGAATGTGCAGACCGGTGCGGTGTCCAGCATCGACAAGCATCCCTTCGGGCTGTTGGCGCGGTTGCGGTTCCGGGTCACCGTCAACACCGACAACCGCTTGATGAGCGACACCACGATGAGCCGGGAGATGCTGCTTCTGGCGCAGACCTTCGGCTTCGGCTGGAGCGACCTGGAGCGGTTCACCATCAATGCCATGAAGTCGGCGTTCATCCACTTCGATGAACGGCTGGCGATCATCGACGAGGTGATCAAGCCGCGGTACGCGGTACTGGTCGGCTGAGCATCAGAATGGCGGTGGCTCGTCACCGGGACTGGGCGGCGGGCATTCGGTGACCACCGCGGCCCTTCCCGCCCGGCGGCGCCGCCGGTTGGCGGCCCGCTCCACAGCGATGCGGTGGGCGCGGTTCTGCGATCGGCTGCGCGTGGTCGTGCGCAGCGGAACGGCGGAGAGGTCCGGCCGCTGCCGCGGCGGCGTCGCCGGTGGGTCGGCGGTCTGAACCGACAGCCCGGGGAACAGCAGCGCGCTGCCCGGCAGAGTGACATGCGTCTGCCCATCGGGCAGATCCCAGATCACCGTGCCATCGGCCAGCTGGCGGTCGTGCCAGCCCCCGAACGTTTTCAAAATATGGTGAGTTCTGCACAACGCCTTGATGTTTGACGCCTGGGTCGGCCCGCCCTGGCTATAGGGCACCGTGTGGTCCAGGTCGCACTCGGTGGCCGGCCGATCGCACCCCGGTGCGCGGCAGGTGAGATCACGCGACCGTACGAAGTCGGCCAGGGCGCGCGAGGGCTGGTAGCGCGGCTCGGCCGGGGCCTGCCCCGGGTGGATCAGCGGCCGTAGCCGGGCCTGCGCGGCGATCTCGCGCAGCAGTTCGGCCGGGATCAGGGTGTCGGCGCCTAGAAGATAGGCCGGCTTCTCCGAACGCCCGTCAAGGGTGGCCTGCTCGGCCAGCACCGTGACGACCACCGCCGGGGCAACCTTTGCGGTTGCCGGGCACCGGGGGTCGGCGCAGCGGCACATCAGCCGCTCGGCCCCGCCGGCAAGCGCCCCCAGGGCGTCGGCGCGCCGTTGGTCCTTCGTGCGCGGATCAGCCTCGCAGACCGTGGCGGCCAGCGCGTCGAGTTTCTTGTCGAGCAGTCGGGCGTCGGTGGCGAACAGTCGACCCGAGATGTCCGCTGTGCCGTCGGCGGATTCCCACACGGTGACGTCACGGTCGCGGGCACGTTCCCGGGAACGCCGGACGGCGTCGCGGTCGACCTGGTGGACCAGCCGATCGATCTCCCGGGCCATCGCGCCCCGCGTCATCGACGGCCAGCGCGCGGCCCGGGCGGCGATCAACCGGTCTATGTGTGCCGTGGCATCGGGGTCGTCCACCAACCCGGTGCGGAAGACGATCACCCGGTACAGGTCGAGGTCGATATCACCGGCTTCGAAGACCGCGGCGACGGCGGGCAGTCGCCGCATCGCCAGCCCGTAGTTCAGGGCGCTGCCGGCCCTGCCGAGGCTGATGGACAGTGCCGCGGCGATCTCCGCCCCGACCGCCGCCCAGGTGTCGACGGCCCAGTCGGCGGCCTCCCCGCGTTCGGCGCGGCGCATCTCGAACAGTTCGGCGGCGATCCGAAGCCGCTTCGCCGCCGACTGGTTCTCCCGGCGGCGGGCATCGGCCAGGCTTTCCAGCAGCGAACGGGCCGCCGGGGTATCGGGCGCGTTCCAATCGTCGTGAACCCGAGTATCGAACATGTGTTCGATACTGTCAGGCGGGTATGACAACTCCGGCCCGGGCCGGGAGTGTTACTCGCGCCGCAGCCGCGATTCCACGAATCGCTCGAGTTCCTCCCACTGCGCCACGGCTTGCGGGGAGGAAGCGGCGCTGCTGCCGTCGGGATTGAGCACCGCGGAGACCAGCTGGCCGAGGTCGGTGTCGGCAGCCAGCAGCCGCTCGACGGTGTCGTCCTCGGAGTAGACGCCGACGTCGCGGATGAACTCCACGGCCAGGTCCAGCTGGTCGCGGTCGACGGAGTCCGGCCCGTCGGCGATGTCGTCGACGAGTCCGCTGAGTACGTAGACGTTGTCGTCGGTGACGTCTACGGCCAGCGAGCCGTCGGTGGCCGCAGTACGGATGTCGTCGTAGGTGCTCAGGTCGGCCAGATCGTGGTCGTGCTCGTCGGCGAGGTAGCGGGCCAGGGCGCGCTCGGAGCCGAACACGCTGATGCGGCCGTTACGGCCCAGGAAGATCGGCTTGTCGTCGAAGTAGCAACGCAGGGTGTAGAGCGTGCCGGCGCTGGTCATCAGGCGAACCGGGTCGATCCCCACGTGCTCCCAGAACCGGGAGTCGCCGCCGAGCATCACCGGGGGAGTCTGGCCGCGGCCGGACATGCCCTCGTCGGTGTCCTGGTCGGTGTCCTCGCCGTCCTCGTCGGTGGGCACCGCGATGGCGCCCTCGTCCTCGGCCTCGTCGTACGGCTCGTCGAGTTCGGCGGCGGCGGCCGAGGCGGCGCCCTCGTCGACCGGCGGCGTGGTCAGGATCTCATCGATCGCCGAGATCACACCGTCCCAGCCGCGGGCGACGGTCTCGCCGATGGCGTTCCAGCGCTTGCGGCCGGCCCGGCCGCTGAACTGCTCGATACCGCCCATGAGCAGGCCGAGGTTGGGATTGCCGTTGAAGAACCGGGTGACCGTCGGCAGCTCGCACACCGACCCGATCGAGGAGACCACCGCCAGCGTGCTGGCCAGCGCGTCCACCGACTCCTTGCTGGGCTTGCCGGCGAGCAGTTCCTCCACACCGATCAGGTCGGCCTGACGGTTCTCGGCGGGCTGCAGCCGGTGGGCGTTGGTCTTGGTCAGCCGCTCCCAGGCCGGGTGGTCGGAAAGGTCGTTGTCGGTGTCGGTCCGCACGAACGCGGCCAGATCGGCCACCGACTCGAAGGCGAAGATGTCGTCGCCCTTGCCGAGGAACGCCTGCCATTCGTCGCCGGCGTCACGCCATCCGGGGGCCCACAACGTGTAGAGGTCGCCCGCGGTCACCCCGAGGCGGATCGGTACCAGCTCTGCAGACATGCCGGACAGCCTAACGACATACAGTCTGTGCCCATGGATGTGCATGTCGTCGACCACCCACTGGCCGCTGCCCGGCTGGCCACCCTGCGTGACGAGCGCACCGACAACGCCGTGTTCCGGCACGCGCTGTGCGATCTCACCCACATGCTGGTCTACGAGGCCACCCGGGACGCGCCGAGGGAGGAGATCGCCGTGCGCACCCCCCTGGCCGACACCGTCGGCAGCCGGCTGGCCAAACCGCCGCTGCTGGTCCCGGTGCTGCGGGCCGGTCTGGGAATGGTCGAGCAGGCACATTCGCTGATCCCGGAGGCCAGGGTGGGATTCGTCGGCGTCGCCCGCGACGAGGGCGCCCACAAGCCCGTTCCATATCTGGAATCGCTGCCGGCCGACCTGCGGACCCAGCCGGTCATGGTGCTCGACCCCATGCTGGCCACCGGCGGCTCGATGGTCTACACCATCGAGTTGCTGACCGCTCGCGGCGCCCACGACATCACGGTGGTGTGCGTGGTGTGCGCGCCCGAGGGGTTGGCGGCACTGGAGAAGGCCGCCCCCCAGGTGAGGCTGTTCACGGCGGCGATCGACGACGGGCTCAACGATGCGGCCTACATCGTGCCCGGTCTCGGTGACGCCGGGGACCGC
>Ga0209607_1004633_pt1 | contig 10166 bp, 12 predicted proteins | sample AD_UKC117_MetaG_FD_184413 | JGI IMG/M metagenome (GOLD analysis project Ga0209607, IMG submission 184413) | Active sludge microbial communities of municipal wastewater-treating anaerobic digesters from Hong Kong - AD_UKC117_MetaG (SPAdes)... | ecosystem: Engineered > Bioreactor > Anaerobic >... | reverse complement strand
CGTCGAGATCCACTTCCAGCGTGTCGGCCGGCCCGGCGAGCGGGACGTCCTGCCAGGCGAGGCGCGGGGGCGGCATGTCGACGGCGATCCGCCCGTCATCGAGCAGCCGGCTGGGCAGCACGCCGCCCGCCGTCGCCAGCGTCACCTGCCGCCGGTCGAGCTCGCGGCCGACCAGGGCGGCGATGCAGCGGCTGGCATTGCCGCAGGCGCCGGCCTCGGAGCCGTCCGTGTTGTAGAAGCGCACGGCCACGTCGGCGATCTCGCTCGACGTCAGCAGGGCGAGCTGGTCGAAGCCGATCCCGCGATGCCGGTCGCCCAGCCGGCGCACCAGATCGGCGTCGAGCGGCAAAGCGCCCTGCCGGCCGTCGAGGACGACGAAATCGTTGCCGAGCCCGTGCATCTTGAGGAAGGTGATCATGCGCTGCGGCATAAGGCGAAGCGGCCTTGAACGCAATTGCCCGTCGGGCCGTGAAAGCGTGGCCGCGCGCCGCCGGCTCCGCCCGTTCCGACTTGACGCTGGCCGGCAGGGCCGCCTAGAAAGCCCCTTCGCGACGCTCCCGCAAGGGCGCGGCGAGCGCTGTTGCGCAATGACTTCTTCACGAGGAACCGACGTGGCGCAGCGGGCGACCGGCCCGGGTCCTCGTCCATGGTGCGGGACATGTTCGATAGCCTGACCAAGCGTCTGGGCGGCGTGTTCGATCGGCTGCGCAAGCGCGGCGCGCTCGGCGAGGCCGATGTGGCGGAGGCCATGCGGGAGATCCGCATCGCCCTGCTCGAGGCCGACGTGGCGCTGCCCGTGGTCAAGAGCTTCGTCGCCAAGGTCAAGGAGCGCGCCGTCGGCCAGGAGGTGATCAAGTCGGTCACGCCGGGCCAGATGGTCGTCAAGATCGTCCACGACCAGCTCGTCGAGCTCCTGGGCGGCTCGAGCGCCGCGCTCGAGCTCGGCGGCCCGCCCGGCATCGTCCTCATGGTCGGCCTGCAGGGCTCGGGCAAGACGACCACCAGCGGCAAGCTGGCGCTGCGCCTCAAGGACAAGGATAAGAAGCGCGTCCTCCTCGCCTCGCTCGACGTGCAGCGCCCGGCGGCGCAGCACCAGCTCGAGGTGCTGGCCGGCCAGGCCGGCGTCGCGAGCGTGGCCATCGTGCCGGGCGAGAGCCCGCTGGCCATCACCCGCCGGGCGCTCGAGCAGGCGCGGCGGGAAGGCTACGACACGCTGATCCTCGACACCGCCGGCCGGCTGCACATCGACGACACGCTGATGGACGAGCTGGCCCAGGTGCGCGACCTCGCCCGGCCGCACGAGACGCTGCTTGTCGCCGACAGCCTCACCGGCCAGGACGCTGTCAACGTCGCCCGCCATTTCGCCGAGCGCATCGGCATCACCGGCATCGTCCTCACCCGACTCGACGGCGATGCGCGGGGCGGCGCCGCGCTCAGCATGCGCGAGATCACCGGCAAGCCGATCAAGTTCGTCGGCACCAGCGAGAAGCTCGCCGGCCTCGACGCCTTCCACCCCGAGCGCATGGCGAGCCGCATCCTCGAGATGGGCGACGTCGTCAGCCTGGTCGAGAAGGCCTCGGAGCTGGTCGACAAGGACGAGGCCGAGAAGCTCGCCCGGAAGATGACCAAGGGCCGCTTCGATCTCAACGACCTGCAGAGCCAGCTCAAGCAGGTCGGCAAGATGGGCGGCATGGGCGGCATCCTCGGCATGCTGCCCGGCGTCGGCAAGATCAAGAAGCAGCTCGCCGAGGCCAATATCGACGAGAAGATCATCCTGCGGCAGTCGGCCATCATCGACAGCATGACCCGCCTCGAGCGCCGCAGCCCCGAGATCATCGCGGCCTCGCGCAAGCGGCGCATCGCCGCGGGCGCCGGCGCCTCGGTGCAGGAGGTCAACCGGCTGCTCAAGCAGCACCGCCAGATGCACGACATGATGAAGCGGATGAAGAAGGCGGGCGGGCCGAAGCAGTTCCTCGGCCGCCACATGCCACCCGGCATGATGCCCCGCTAGCCCCGCCCTCGAGCCGACCGAGCCCCGTTCAACCAACCCCAACCGTCTGGAACATTCATGGCCGTCAAGATCCGCCTGGCCCGAGGGGGCGCGAAGAAGCGCCCCTACTACCGCATCATCGCCGCCGACACGCGCTACGCCCGCGACGGCCGCTTCCTCGAGAAGCTCGGCCACTACAACCCGCTGCTGCCCGACGAGCATCCGGAGCGCATCGTCATGAACGAGGAGCGCATCCGCCACTATCTCGGCCACGGCGCCCAGGTCAGCGACCGCATGGCCCGCTTCCTCGACAAGGCCGGCATCGTGCCGGGTGCGACGCGCCTGCGCGGCACCGGCAAGAAGGCCGATGAGATCGCCGCGAAGAAGGCGAAGGCCGAGACCGAGGCCGCGAGCGCCTGACGCGCCCAAGGCCCGGGATCGCCCAGCCCATGTCCGGCTCCACCCAAGCGCCCCCCAACCTCGTCTGCGTCGCCGCGGTCGCGGCAGCGCATGGCGTGCGCGGTGCGCTGAAGCTCAAGAGCTTCACCGAGCAGCCGGAGAACGTCGCCGGCTACGGCGCGCTCTTCGACGAAGAAGGCCATGAGCTGTTCCACGTGCGGGCCATCGGCCCGTGCAAGGGCGGGGTCATCGTCAGGGCCGAGGGCATCACCGACCGGGACAGCGCCGAGGCGCTGCGCGGCCTTCGGCTCTACGTGCCGCGCGACCGCCTGCCGGCGACCGAGAGCGACACGTTCTACCATGCCGATCTCATTGGCCTCTCCGTGGTGACCGAGGCCGGCGAGGAGGTCGGCCGGGTCGTCGCGGTGCACGATTTCGGCGCCGGCGACGTGCTGGAATATGTCGACGCGGCCGGGGCGAGCCAGATGGTGGCCTTCACCCTGGCCCATGTGCCGGAGGTCGATCTCGACCGTCGCCGCGTGGTGGTGGCGAGCGCCGCCCTGCCCGAGAGCGCGGAGGCGGCCGCATGACGACCCCCTGGCGCGCCTCGGTGCTCACCATCTTCCCCGACCTCTTCCCGGGCCCGCTCGGCTGCTCGGTGCTCGGCCGGGCGCTCGAGGCCGGCATCTGGTCGCTCGATGCGGTCGATCTGCGCGACTTCGCCACCGACCGCCACCGCAGCGTCGACGACACGCCCTTCGGCGGCGGGGCCGGCATGGTCATGCGGCCCGACGTGGTGGCGGCGGCGGTGGCCGCGGTGCACGGGCCCGGCGATGCGCGCCCGCTGCTCTACATGAGCCCGCGCGGCGCACCCTTCAGCCAGGACGAGGCGCGCCGGCTCGCGGGGGGCCCAGGGGCCGTCATCCTCTCGGGCCGCTACGAGGGCGTCGACGAGCGGGCGATCGAGGCCTGCGGCTTTCTGGAAGTCTCGCTCGGCGATTTCGTCATGACCGGCGGCGAGATCGCCGCCATGGCGCTCCTCGACGCGACCGTGCGCCTCTTGCCCGGCGTCGTCGGCAGCAGCGCCTCGCTCGAGGAGGAGAGCTTCAGCTCGGGCCTCCTCGAATACCCGCATTACACCCGGCCGCAGAGCTGGGAGGGACGGAGCGTGCCGCCCGTCCTCCTCTCCGGCCACCACGCCGAGATCCATGCCTGGCGGCAAGCCGCCGCCCTCGCCCTGACCCGCCGACGCCGCCCGGACCTCCTGGCAACGGCCGCCGGCCATCCTCAACCCGATCAGTTCGCCCAGCCGGAGCCCCCGCGATGAACGTCATCCAGCAGATCGAGCAGCAGCTCATCACATCCCTGACCGCCGAGCGCGCGGTGCCCGAGTTCCGCCCGGGCGACACGCTTCGGGTCAATGTCCGCGTGATCGAGGGCAACCGCGAGCGCGTCCAGGCCTTCGAGGGCGTCTGTATCGCCAGGCGCAATCGCGGCGTGAACTCGTCCTTCACCGTCCGCAAGATCTCCTACGGCGAAGGTGTGGAGCGCGTCTTCCCACTCTACAGCCCGCGCATCGACAGCGTCGACGTCGTGCGGCGCGGCAAGGTGCGGCGTGCGAAGCTCTATTACCTGCGCGACCGCCGCGGCAAGTCGGCCCGCATCGCCGAGCGGCGGACCGAGCGGCCGTCCTCGAAGGCCGAGACGACCGGCAGCGAAGCCTGACCGGCTTTCGCCGCCCCCCTGGAATCGAGCCCCTGGAATCGACCCGATGGCAGTGAACGGCCCGCAGACCCTCTTCGACAAGATCTGGCAGGCGCATCTCGTCGAGGAGCAGGACGACGGCACCTGCCTGATCTACATCGACCGGCATCTGGTCCACGAGGTGACCAGCCCGCAGGCCTTCGAGGGCCTGCGCACCGCCGGCCGCCGGGTGCGCCGGCCCGAGGCGACGCTCGCCGTGGTCGACCACAACGTGCCGACCGACCCGGACCGGGCCAAGGGCATCAAGGACGAGACCGCGCGCATCCAGGTCGAGGCCCTCGAGCAGAACGCCCGCGAGTTCGGCGTCGAGCTCTACGACATGAACGACATCCGCCAGGGGATCGTGCACATCATCGGCCCGGAGCAGGGCTTCACCCTGCCCGGCACGACCATCGTCTGCGGCGACAGCCACACCTCGACGCACGGCGCCTTCGGGGCGCTGGCCTTCGGCATCGGCACGTCCGAGGTCGAGCACGTCCTGGCAACGCAGACGCTGCTGCAGAAGCGCCCCCGCAACATGCGGATCACGGTCGACGGCGAGCTCGGCTTCGGCGTCACCGCCAAGGACGTGATCCTCGCCATCATCGGCAGGATCGGCACGGCGGGCGGCACCGGCCACGTCATCGAATATGCCGGATCGGTGATCCGGGCGCTCTCGATGGAGGGCCGGATGACGGTCTGCAACATGTCGATCGAGGCGGGTGCGCGGGCCGGCCTGATCGCCCCGGACGAGAAGACCTTCGAGTACATCAAGGGCCGTCCGATGGCGCCCAAGGCGGGCGCCTTCGAGCAGGCGGTCGCCGCCTGGCGGCTGCTGCCGTCCGACGCGGGCGCCTTCTACGACAAGGAGGTGAGCCTGAAGGCCGAGGACATCGAGCCGCAGGTCACCTGGGGCACCAGCCCGCAGGACGTGGTCGGCATCTCGGGCGCCGTGCCCGACCCGACGAAGGTGGAGGACGCCGGCCGGCGGGCCGCCATGGAGCGCTCGCTCGCCTATATGGGCCTCGAGCCCGGCACGCCGATGCGCGAGGTCAAGGTGGACCGCGTCTTCCTCGGCTCATGCACCAATGGCCGGATCGAGGATCTTCGGGCCGCCGCCAAGGTGGTGGAGGGCAAGCGCATCGCCGATACCGTGCGCGCCATGGTGGTGCCGGGCTCCGGCCTCGTGAAGCACCAGGCCGAGGCCGAGGGGCTGGACCTGATCTTCAAGGCGGCCGGCTTCGAATGGCGCGAGGCCGGCTGCTCCATGTGCCTCGGCATGAACCCGGACCAGCTCGCCCCCGAGGAGCGCTGCGCCTCGACCAGCAACCGCAATTTCGAGGGCCGGCAGGGCCGTCTCGGCCGCACCCACCTCGTCAGCCCGGCCATGGCCGTGGCGGCAGCCATCACCGGCCGCCTGACGGACGTGCGCGAGCTCGTCTGAGGGAACCGGCGCAACCGGGCCGCAAGCGCGGCCCGGTCGCGCGCGCCGCTCAGTTGGTGGTGGTCGCGGGCGGGGCCGGCTCGACCACCTCCGCACCGCCGAACCAGCCGAGCTGCCAGCCGATGATGGCGAGCACGACGATGACGGCGACGACGATGATGACGTTGCGCGAGCTCATGAGGCGATTTCCCTTGTTCCGGTCCTGTTGCAGGCGTTCGATCTCGAGGGGCGATGCCGAGCGCCGGGTAGCTGGCAGCCGGGCGAAGATATAGCATGATGCCGGCCTGGGGGAACGACCGATGCACCGATTGCTGACGAGCCGCGCCGCACGGGGACTCCTGGGCCTCACCCTCCTGGGCGCCGTGGCCCAGGCCGGCACCGCCCGGGCCGGCGATCTCCTGCTCCTGCAGCAGCTCGTGCCCGGCAACCAGTCGGGCACGGTCTTCCTGATGCTCGACCGGGGCCGCATCTCCCGCGCCACGGCCACCCGCAGCGGCGCTCTCGAGCACACGATCGAGATCCGCCTCGCCACCGACCCGCCCGAGACCGTCACACTGCGCTGCAACGACGAGGCGATCACCCGCCAGTTGCTCAACACGCTCCGCACCAGCGCCGAATCCATGCTCGACGTCACCGGCCGTTGCCGTCTCTGACCTCCGTGGCGCGCTCGCGCGACCGCAGCGGCACCGCGCCGAAGCGCCGCTCGTTGCTCGCCCGGCTGCTGCGCCGCGCCGGCCTCTGGCTCTTCCTCCTCCTCTGCGTCCTGCCGCCGCTCGTGCTCTTCGCCTGGCGCCACCTGCCGCCGCCGGCGACACCGCTCATGCTGCTCAGGCTCCTCGAAGGCGAGGGACTGGATTATCGCTGGCGGCCGATGGGCCGGATCAGCCCCGATCTCGCCCGGGCGGTGATCGCATCCGAGGACAACCTCTTCTGCGAGCATCTGGGCTTCGACCTCACGGCACTCCGCTCCGAGGTCGAGCGGGCCCTCGCCGGCGAGCGGCCGCGCGGCGCCAGCACGCTCACCCAGCAGACGGCGAAGAACCTCTTCCTCTGGCCCGGCCGCGACCTGGCCCGCAAGCTGCTCGAGGCCTGGCTGGCACCACAGCTCGAGCTGATCCTGGGCAAGCAGCGCATCCTCGAGCTCTACCTCAACATCGCCGAGCTCGGCCCCGGCATCTACGGTGCGGAGGCCGCCTCGCAGGCCTGGTTCGACAAGCCCGCCAGCGACCTCTCGCCCGCCGAGGCCGCCCGCCTCGCCGTCATCCTCCCCGCCCCCCGTGACCGCAGCCCGCATGGCCCCTATGCCGACGATCGCGGCCGCGTCATCCAGCAGCGCGTCGGCCAGCTCGGCCCGCTCCTCGACTGCGTCGGCCCAACGTCATGAGGGGCCGTCATGAGGAGCCGGGCATGACCGATCTCGACCTAGACCGCCGCACCGGCTGGCCGCCCGAGCTGCGCGTCCTTCTCGACCGCCACCCGCGCGAGTCCTGGCCGAATGCCGCCGGAATCGGACCGACCGGCCGCTTCTGGCTCCAGCGCCACGACCTCTTCCGCGAGCTGACCCAGGCACTGACCATGGCCGCCGGCGAGCTCCAGGAGGACCGCGTCGACGCCGCCCGCTTCGTTCCCTGGTTTCGCCCGCGCATCGGCTTCCTCCTGCATGAGCTGCACGGCCACCACCGCATCGAGGATCTCCACTACTTCCCGGTCTTCCAGGCGGCCGACCCCCGCCTCGCCCGCGGCTTCGAGGTGCTCGACGCCGACCATCACGCCATCGACCGGGCGATCGCCGAGCTCGGCACCGCCAGCGACGCCCTGCTCCGCGTCCTGGCAGCACCCGCTGCCGATCGCCCGGGCGCCATCGCCGGGCTCGCCACCACCCTCCCCGCTTTCCTGCGCCGCCTCGAGCGTCATCTCGACGACGAGGAGGACCTCGTCATCCCGCTCCTCATCGACCGGGGCGAAGGACCGCTCGGCATCGGCTGATTCCACCCCTTTACGCGGCCGCCTTGCGCGCCATTTCCATGTTCAACGCTTCCCTCCCCTGCGAGGCCCCGCCCATGTGGCTCCTGAAGAAGAAATCCGCCGACCTGCCGACGGCCGACCAGGCCCTCCCCGGCCGCGCCGCCCGCGCCTATGCCGTGCCCGCGCGCCATGCCGTGCTCGGCCACGAGCTCGAGCCGCCCTACCCGGCCGGCATCGAGGTGGCCCACTTCGGCATGGGCTGCTTCTGGGGTGCGGAGCGCCGCTTCTGGCAGCAGGAAGGGGTCTGGACGACCGCTGCCGGCTATGCCGCGGGCACGACCCCCAACCCGACCTACGAGGAGGTCTGCTCCGGCCTGACCGGCCACAACGAGGTGGTGCTGGTCGCCTGGGATCCCGCCGTCATCAGCTTCGAGGCCCTCCTCAAGGTCTTCTTCGAGAGCCACGACCCGACCCAGGGCATGCGCCAGGGCAACGATGTCGGCACGCAGTACCGCTCCGGCATCTACACGACCACCGAGGCCCAGCTCGCAGCCGCGAAGGCCACCGCCACTGCCTACGGCAGGAAGCTCGCCGCCGCCGGCATGGGCAGGGTCACGACCGAGATCGCCCCCGCAGGCGAGTTCTGGTTCGCCGAGGGCTATCACCAGCAATACCTCGCGAAGAACCCGATGGGCTATTGCGGCCTCCGCGGCACCGGCGTCGCCTGCGCCATCGACACAGCGGAGACCATGACGCCCGCCTGATCGCCTGATATGACGCTCCGGTGCCAGCGCACCGGAGCAAAGCATGTCCGTCCTGCAGCAGAACCTCGCCGCCCGCATCGACCAGGCGCTGGCGAGAGAGCCCGCCGACCTCGTCATCCGCGGCGCCTGCCTGCTCAACACCGCCACCGGCCGGATCGAGGGCCCGATGGACATCGCCATCGCCGGCGACACCATCGTCGGCACGCACGGCGTCTACGAGGGCCAGCACGAGATCGACGCCAAAGGCCGCGTCGTGGCGCCCGGCTTCATCGACACCCACGTCCACGTCGAGAGCTCCATGGTCCTGCCGGCCGAGTTCGAGCGCGGCGTGCTGCCCCGCGGCACCACCACGGCGATCTGCGACCCGCACGAGATCGCCAACGTCATCGGCCTCGACGGCATCACCTACTTCATCGAGGCGAGCCGCCAGCTCGCCATGACGCTGAAGGTCAATCTCAGCTCCTGCGTCCCCGCCACCGAGCTCGAGACCGCCGGCGCCAGGCTGGAGGCCGACGATCTCCTGCCGCTCTTGGCCGACCCCGCCGTCATCGGCCTCGCCGAGCTCATGAACTTCCCGGGCGTCATCCACAAGGACGCCGGCATGCTGGCCAAGCTGGAGCGCTTCCACAACCAGCACATCGACGGCCACAGCCCGCTCCTGCGCGGCAGCGAGCTCAACGCCTATCTCGCCACGGGCGTCCTCACCGAGCATGAATGCACCAGCCTCGAGGAGGCCGAGGAAAAGCTCGCCAAGGGCATGCACATCCTCCTGCGCGAAGGCTCCATCGCGAAGAACGTCACCACCCTCGCCCCCGTCATCACCGACGCCACCTGGATGCGCTGCGCCTTCTGCACCGACGACCGCAACCCGCTGGAGATCCGCGAGGAAGGCCATATCGACCACGCCATCCGCCTCGCGATTCGCGCCGGTGCCCCCGCCATCCCCGCCTACCGCGCCGCCACGCTGGGCGCCGCCCTCGCCTTCGGCCTGCGCGACCGTGGCGTGATCGCACCCGGCAAGCGCGCCGACCTCGTCATCCTCGACGATCTGGAGGAGGTGCGCGTCGCCGAGGTCGTGGTCGGCGGCCGGCCGGCAGCCGACGCACTCGCCGAGCCCCGCCCCCACCCCGCCGCCCCCGGCTACAACAGCGTCCGCCGCGAGCCCGTCGCCGCCACCGACCTCGCCCTCGACGGCGACACCAGAACCCACGTCATCGGCGCGCTCCCCTTCTCCCTCCTGACCGACCACCTCGAGGCCACGCCGGCCGAGGACCCGGAGATCGCCCGCCTCTGCGTCCTCGAGCGCCACGGGCTGAACGGCAATATCGGCAAGGGCTGGGTCAAGGGCTTCGGCAGGGTCCGCGGTGCCATCGCCACCTCCATCGGCCACGACAGCCACAACCTGATCACCGTCGGCGACGATCCCGCCGACATGGCCAGGGCCACGAACCACCTGATCGAGCTCCAGGGTGGTGCCGTGGTCGTCCGGGACGGCCAGGTCCTCGCCGACCTCCCGCTCCCCATCGCCGGCCTCATGTCCGACCAGAACCTCGCCTTCGTCGACGATCGCCTGATCGAGCTCCGCGCAGCCGCCCGCAACATCGGCTGCACGCTCCAGGAGCCGCTGCTCCAGCTAGCGTTCCTGCCGCTCCCGGTGATCCCGCACCTCAAGCTGACCGACCGGGGCTATGTCGTGGCGGGGCCGGAGGGGCTGCGGTTGCTGGACTAGCCTATCCCGGGTCGGTTGCCCGGCGCGGCAGCAGGTGGCGTGACCAATACCGCGCAAGGAAACAAGAACGAATTCCTAATGGGGTCAGGACACTTTTTGCGACCATTGCCGGCCGCCGTCGCTCGGATTGCG
>Ga0209607_1004630_pt1 | contig 10169 bp, 9 predicted proteins | sample AD_UKC117_MetaG_FD_184413 | JGI IMG/M metagenome (GOLD analysis project Ga0209607, IMG submission 184413) | Active sludge microbial communities of municipal wastewater-treating anaerobic digesters from Hong Kong - AD_UKC117_MetaG (SPAdes)... | ecosystem: Engineered > Bioreactor > Anaerobic >... | reverse complement strand
ACTCGCTTCACGGCCGGCGCTCCTGGTGGGCGATATAGAGGTCGAGCTGGTGCGCAAGCGTCTCCACCAGATCCAGCGCCATCTCATCGCCGGAGTCGAGCGGCGCGCTGTCGGTGCGGGCAAGCTTGCGCGCGTCGATGGCCAGCTCCTGCGCCTGGCGCTGCCAGACTGCCCACCGATCGCGCTGGCCGGTTGCCGTCTCGGACGCCGGCGGTTTTGCCTCGATCGTCGGCTCAAAGAGGAGCCGCGTTGTCAATATCTGCAAGACTGCGGCCAGCGGCACGGCCAGCAGGGCGCCGGCAAAGCCGAAGAGCGCGCCGAAGGCGGTAATCGCCAGCAAGGACACGACGGCGTTGACGCCGACCGTCCTGTCCATGATCCGTGGCACAAGGAGGTTGCTCTCGGCCACCTGGATGACGACGATGGCGCCTACGACCCACAGCACCTTGTCGGGTGCGACCGATGCCGCCATCAGCACGGCCGGGATGGCGCCAAGGATCGGGCCGACGACGGGCACCGCCTCGAAGATCGCCATGATCGCGCCCAATAGCAGAGCATTCGGGATGCCGATCGCGAAGTATGCCACTCCCGAAAGCAGCCCGATCGTGCCGCATAGAATCAACTGGCCGCGGAAGTACCCGTTGATCTTGCCTTGGATTTCGGCGATCGTCGCGCGCACGGCGCTGCGCCGCTCCGGCGGCACGCGCAGCACGGCATGGCGCACAACCCGGTCACCTTCCAGCGTCCAGAAGTATGCCAGGAGAAAGACGGCGATCACGGCGAACAGGATGCGCAGCGCGGCGCCCAGCGACAGCAGCGGCGATGCGTCCGGCTCGCCCTCGCCCGGTTGCAGCAGCAGGGCAAGGTCCGGCAGGCTGATTTCGGCCGGCATGACCCGCGCAACGCCGCGTAGCAGACCGATCGGCTGCGTGCGCAGGTTTTCGAGCAGGGTGGCGTAGAGTGCCGGGAATTGCTCCAACAGGCTGCGCGCCTGCTCGACCAGGACGGGAATCACGCTCGCCAGCAGCACGGCCAGGGCGACAGCCAGCAAAGTGTAGATCAGCAGGAGCCCGATCTCGCGGCGAATTCCGCGCCGTTGCAGCCAGGCGGCCACCGGTTCGAAGATCACCGCCAGCGCAAAGGCGATGAAGAAGAGGAAGACAACCATGTAGAAGCGGTAGAGCAGCGCAAAGGCGGCAACGACGCCGAGCACGACCAGCGTGCCAAGCAGGATGCGGCGCCCGGTCAGCGGCTGTGTGTCAATCATGCAAATCCTTTCGGGTACTGCAAACGGCCCCCGGACGACGCCGGCGACAAGAATCTGCTATTGTTGATCAAGCTGTGTGAAAACGCTATTTGGGGAAATCGGCGACAGGAGGGCGTGTTGCTCGGCCGAGTGGAAGATTGGCGTGGTCTACGTGTACTCCGAGAGCAGGCCGCGCGAGAGCGCATACTGCACCAGATCAGGGCGGCTGCTGAGGTTCAGCTTCTCCATGATGCGTGCGCGGTACGTCTCCACGGTCTTGGGGCTGATGGATAGTTTCTCGCCCACCTGCGCCGCCGTGTAGCCGAGTGCGATCAGTTTGAGCACCTCGCGCTCGCGCTCGCTCAGCCCTTCATATTCGTCCGGGCTCGATCCGCTATTGATCTGCGAGATGTAATCCTCCAGCAGCAGGCGCGTGGCCGACGGGTAGAGAAAGGCCTCGCCGCGCGCCACGGTGCGGATTGCGTCGAGCAGTTCCGTGTCCACCGTCGATTTCAGAACATAGCCGGCTGCGCCCGCCTTGAGCACGGGAAAGAGATATTTTTCCTGGGCGTGCACCGTCAGGATCAACACCTGCACGGCCGTACATTCCTGCCGGATGCGCCGTGTCGCCTCCAGGCCATCCATCACCGGCATGGAGATATCCATGACCACCACGTCGGGGCGCTGCGCCACGGTGGCATCCACGCCTTCGGCGCCATTGCTCGCCTCGCCGACGACCTCCATGTCCGGCTCCGCGTTAATCAACGCCGTGAGGCCGACGCGCACCACCATGTGATCGTCTACGAGCAATACGCGGATCTTGTTCATCGGTTCGTTCCTTTACCGTTTTGCCACGGGATCCGCGCCGTGATCCGGGTGCCGGCGCCCGGCTGCGACGTGACCTCCAGGTCGCCACCGATCATGGCGACACGTTCGCGCATGCCGACCAGCCCCAGGCCGTGGTCGGTGTCGGGCTGCGTACGCGCCGGGTCGAAGCCGACGCCGTTATCGGACACCTGCAGGACGCACAGATCCGCGTCGCGGCGCAGCGTCACGATGACTTCGCTGGCGCCGGCGTGGCGGCTGACATTGGAGAGCGCCTCCTGCCCCACGCGGTAGAGGACGAGCTCTGCTTCGCGCGGCATGCGCCGATCCATCCCGTCGACGACCACCGACGCGCGTACGCCGTCGCCCTTGTTGAACTCGTCGACGCGCCACTCCAGCGCTGCGGCCAGGCCCAGGTCGTCGAGGATGGTGGGGCGCAGATCCAGCGCCACGCGGCGAACGTCTTCGAGCGCCCGAGCGGTCAGCTCGCGCAGTTCCTGCACGTGATGTTGCGCCTCGGCCGGGTTGTTGGCCCGCTCCAACAGGCGGATGTGCACGAGCAGCGAGGTCAATGACTGAGCCGCTTCGTCATGGAGTTCGCGGGCGAGCCTATAGCGCTCCTCCTCCTGCGCCTGCAAGATCAGGCGCGAGAGTTGCTGCATCGCGCGCGCGTCGTGTTCGAGCTGTGCGAGCATCTGGTTGAAGGTGCCGGCCAGCCGGTCGAAGCGCTCATCGCTGTTGTCGCCCAGCACCACGCGCATATCGGCACGGCCGCTGCGCGTCTCGTCGACCGCCTCCTGGAGCCGGTCGAGCGGATCGAGCGCCTTGCGCAGCACCCACTGGTTGACAAAGAAGCTGATCGCCACGCCGATGCCGGCAAAGACCGCGATCAGTTCATAGTGAATGTCGTCGGGATAGCTGGTCACATGCCAGACCGTGACCATCGTGCCGCCGACTGCACCAAGCGCCACAATGGCAATGTTGGCCCAGAGGATTTTATAGAAGAGCGGCGTGCGCAAGAGCCGCCGCCGCATGCGTTTGATCACGTGTCCACCATACCATGCACTCGACGTGGTGCAGGAAAACAGACCACGGATGTGACGGACTAGACGGATTTCAACGGATACTCTCATCCGCGCGAATCCGTCCAATCCGTCACATCCGTGGTCTATCCAAGCCTTTCTATCTCCGCCGGCTACACCCAATTCTCCGGCGTGTACTCGCCAAAGACACCACGCAGCGTGTCGCAGATCTCGCCGAGGGTGGCGTAGGCTTCGACCGCCTCGACGATCAACGGCATGATCGGCGCCTGCGGGTCGCTCGCCGCCTGACCGATGCGGCCGAGGATCTCCTGCACGGCGTCGTTGTTGCGTTCGGCACGCAGCTTTGCCAGCGCGGCCACCTGGTTGATGCGTACGCTCTCGTCGACGCGCAGCAGCTCGCCTTCGTTGTGCTCGTCCGTCTGGAAGCGGTTGACGCCGACGACGACGTCATCGCCCTTCTCCACCGCGCGCTGCGCCCGATAGGCGGCATCCTGAATCTCGCGCTGGACGAAGCCTTCTTCCACGGCACGCAATGCACCGCCCAGTTCGTCGATCTTGGCGATGTATTCGTCGGCGCGGCGCTCGATTTCGTCGGTCAGCCACTCCACGTAGTAGGAGCCGGCCAGCGGGTCGACGGTGTCGGCGGCGCCGCTTTCGTAGGCGATGATCTGCTGCGTGCGCAGGGCGATCTCCACGGACTTCTGCGTGGGCAGGGCCAGCGCCTCGTCCTTGCTGTTGGTGTGCAGGCTCTGCGTCCCGCCCAGCACGGCGGAGAGGGCCTGGATCGTCACACGCACGATGTTGTTGTCCGGCTGCTGTGCCGTGAGCGTGCTGCCGCCTGTCTGCGTGTGAAAGCGCAGTTTCCACGAGTCGGGATTCTGCGCGCCAAAGCGCTCGCGCATGATGCGCGCCCACAGGCGGCGTGCAGCGCGGAACTTGGCGACCTCTTCCAGGATGTTGTTGTGGGCGTTGAAGAAGAAGCTGAGCTGCGGCGCAAAGTTGTCGACGTCGAGCCCTGCGGCCACCGCCTGCTTCACATATTCCATGCCGTTCGCCAGCGTGAAGGCCACTTCCTGCACGGCGGTGCTGCCCGCCTCGCGGATGTGGTAGCCGCTGATGGAGATGGTGTTCCACTTGGGCACATCGGTCGCGCAGTAGCGGAAGATGTCGGTAATCAGGCGCATGGAGGGGGCGGGCGGGAAGATATAGGTGCCGCGTGCGATGTACTCTTTCAGGATGTCGTTCTGGATGGTGCCGCGCAGTTGCCTTGCCGCGACACCCTGCTGCTTGCCCACGGCGATGACCATGGCCAGCAGCACGGCCGCCGGCGCGTTGATGGTCATGCTGATGCTGACCTTGTCCAGCGGGATGCCGTCCAGCAGCGTCTCCATGTCGCGCAGGCTCGATATCGACACGCCGACCTTGCCCACTTCGCCCTCGGCGAATTCGTGGTCGGCGTCATAGCCGATCTGCGTGGGCAGGTCAAAAGCGACCGACAATCCCGTCTGGCCCTGGGCGATGAGGAACTTGTAGCGCTCGTTGCTCTCCCGGGCGTTGCCAAAGCCGGCATACTGGCGCATGGTCCAGAAGCGACCGCGGTACATGTTCGGCTGCACGCCGCGCGTGAAGGGGTATTCGCCCGGAAAACCGAGCGTCTCCAGGTACGCGCCGGCGTCGCCGTCCGGGGTGTAAACCGTGTCGACGACCATGTGCTCGTCGCTCGTGGTGAACTGGGTCTTGCGCTCGCCAAAGCGCTTGACCAGGGGAGCGAGTGTGCTTTCCTGCCAACTCTTTTTCAGTGCTGCAATTTTGTCTGGTGCTGTGTCAATCATGTGTGTCTCCGAACGCAAAACAATATATTGAGAGATGCATTTACATCTCGCTACGTCCAGTCAAGGCGCGGCCGAGCGTCATTTCATCGGCGTATTCCAGGTCGCCGCCCATGGGCAACCCGCGCGCCAGGCGCGTCACGCGTAGGCCGAGCGGCTTCGTCAGCCGTGCGATGTACATGGCCGTGGCTTCGCCTTCGAGATTTGGATTGGTGGCCAGCAGCAGCTCGCGCACGGGCGTCTCGCTCTGCTGGATGCGCTGCAACAGTTCGCCGACCTTCAGATCTTCCGGCCCGACCCCTTCGACGGGCGAGATCGCGCCGTGCAGCACGTGGTAGACGCCGGTGAACTCGCGCGTGCGCTCGATGGCCTGTACGTCCAGCGGCTCTTCGACCACGCAGATCAGGCCGTGGTCGCGCTGCTGGTTGTCGCAGATCGCACACGGGTCCTGGTCGGCGATGTTGAAGCAGACGCTACAGAAGACTGTGCGTTGCTTCAACTCTTCCAGGGCACGCGCCAGCTTGATGGCAACGGCCTCATCGCTGCGCAGCAGGTAGTAGGCCAGCCGCGTCGCCGTCTTCGGGCCGATGCCTGGCAACTGGCTGAACGCGTCGATAAGGTTGGAAACCGGTTCGGCGAGGGGCTGCATAGGCTAGAAGAGGCCGGGCGGCAGGCCCATCCCGCCGGTAAGGCCGCCCATGCGCTCATCCTCCAACGCCTTCGCCTGCGCGATGGCATCGTTGAAGACCGCCAGCAGCAGGTCCTGGAGCATCTCCACATCGTCGGGATCGACGACCTCGGGCTTAATCGTCACGCTGCGGAATTCGCGGGCGCCGGTAACGACGACCGATACCGCGCCGCCGCCGGCGCTCACCGTGATCTCCTCGTCGGCCAGCGCCGCCTGCGTCTTCTCCATCTCTTCCTGCAACTTCTGCACCTGCGACATCAGGCTGCCCATGTTGGGCATGCCGCCGCCAAAGCTCTTGCCGCCACCAAATCCACGCTTCTTGCTCATTGTGCTATCCTCCAAATGAACTTCAATCTTGATTCAATTATCGCCCAATGCGCGGCGAACCACCAGAAATCGTCGGCGGACGCAGGCGCCGCGCCATCACTCCTTGACGAGCACCGCCACCGCCTCAAACGCATCGCACTCGCGCAGTTCGGCCAGGCGTAAATCGGGCATAAGCCGCGGTGCTACCTGGGTGAGCAGTTCTCGAAACGATTCGGTCGAGAAGGTGTGGAAGTGAATCTCCTCGGAAACCTGCAATTTCTCCCGCGCAATGCGGTCGATTTCGACGCTGTCCCATTCGGGCAAGGGCGTGCCATTCTGCCGGCTGATGGCTCGCAGCGAAATCGCCACCCATTCCCGATAGTGTGGAAGATCGTGTGCCGCCACCTGTGAACTGACACCCATTTCCTGCCAATCTTCCCACATGTGCTGCGGCGGTGTGAGCGTACGGCCGCGATCGAAGGTGCGGTCGACGATCGGCACGGTGGCGAAGAGCACACCGTTGCTGCGCAGGACGCGATGCCAGGCCGCCAGCGCGCCCAGCGTGTTCGGCGTATGCTCGAGCACATGGTTGGCGATGACGAAATCCTGGCTCGCATCTTCGACGGCGTCCAGCGTGAAGCCGTCCGTCACATAGTCAGGGTCGACGATGCGCGCCGGGTCGAGTTCGGGGAAGGTGCGGATGCACTCGGCGCGTGTCATCCGATCCACGTAGCGGACGGTCACGCCGGCAGGCACAGCCAGCGGCGAGTGGAGGGCGCCGATCTCGATACCGCTGCCCCGGATATAGCGCCGGGCAAGCGCCGTTCGACATGGGGGCGGGGAAAAGGGATTCTTGCCTTGGAGCAGGCGGCTGAAGCGAGACAGCCTCACTTCCCCTCCTGCACGACTTGTGCGCCGAGGTCGCTCACTGCGTAGTCGATCAGGGCGTCCTTGGCGTCGCTTTTCTTCTCTTCGACCTGCACCACATTGGCGTTGGGCAGCAGCGCGTGCTCTCCCGTCTGGAAGACGACCTGGAAGGGCCGGCCGAGTAGATGCTGCAAGATGCGGCTCAACTGGTCGCGCGTCTCCTGGTTGTCGACCATCTCGCGCACGGGGCCATATTGCTCCGTAAAGGCAAAGACGATCGACTCCGCCCCCACCGCCGTGTCCTTTGCCGAGTTCAGCGCGCCGGATACCTTGTTGCCGCATTTCTGCTTGACCAGCCGCTGGAACTCGCCCCAGCGCCGGCGCAACGTTTCGGCTGCCGCATCGTCGGGTGGCTGCGTTGCCTCGGGAGGGGCCGCTTCGGCGTCGGGCGCAACGGGCGCCGGTGCCTGCTTGCTGCTGCCGGGCATGGCGCCGGCAGCGGGCGCAACGGCCGCGCTCGCCGGCGCCGCCTGCACGACGACGGTTGCCGGCGAAACAGCCTCGCCCTGCACGACCTCGATGAGCGCCATCTCCAGCGGCAGTTGCGGCTGGAAGCCGCCCTTGAGGTCGGCGATGGCTGCACTGAAGCGCTTGATGGCATAGAGCGTCGTCGGCTGGTCCAGTTGCTTCGCCTGCACCTGCAACTGCTTCACCGTATCGGCCGGCAGTTCGTCGAGCAGGGCCGCGTTGTTGGTCATCTGCAAGACCATGACGGCGCGCAACTGCTCCACGACCTGCTGGCAGAATTCGGGCAGACTGGCGCCGTCGGTCACCAGCCGGTGAATCTGCGCCAACCCGTGGCTCACGTCACGCGTCGCAATGGCGCTGACGAGATCGAGCACGGCCTGGTCGTTCACGGCGCCGAGCACCTGCTGCACCTGTTCGGTGGTCACCGTGTCGGTGCCGAAGCTGAGCATCTGGTCGAGCAGGCTGACGGCATCGCGCATGCAGCCCTGTGCGCTGCGCGCGATGGCCAGCAGCGCGTCCGGCTCGGCGTGGAAGCCCTCTTCCGTCGCCACGTGCTGCAAATGCTGGGCAATCTCCGGCGTGGGGATGCGGCGAAAGTCGAAGCGCTGGCAGCGGCTGAGCACGGTCGCCGGGATCTTGTGCGGCTCCGTGGTGGCCAGGATGAAGCGGGCGAAGGGGGGCGGCTCCTCCAGCGTCTTGAGCAGGGCGTTGAACGCGCTCCCGCTCAGCATGTGCACCTCGTCGATGATGTAGATCTTGTAGCGACCCTCGCTGGGGCGGAAGCCCACCTTGTCGCGCAACTCGCGCACGTCGTCGACGCTGTTGTTCGAGGCGGCGTCGATCTCGATGAGATCGAGCATGCGCCCCTCGGTGATGGCGACGCAGGTCGGACACTCGTTGCACGGCCGCTCCGCCTCGGGCGCGCTGCAATTGAGCGCCTTGGCCAGGATGCGCGCCGTGCTCGTCTTGCCCGTACCGCGCGGCCCGGAGAAGAGATAGGCGTGGGCCACGCGGTCGTCACGCAGCGCGTTGCGCAGCGTGCGTGTCACATGTTCCTGGCCAACGACCTCGTCAAAGGTCTGGCTGCGCCACTTGCGGTAAAGAGCGGTGGACATGCCGCAAGTGTATCATTGAAACAGATGTGCGGCAAGCAATTTTGGGGCTAGTCACAGGCGACGGCAGGCGGCGCCGGCGTGTCGTTGATGACCGATGGCAGGTAGAGTTGATTGGCGGCATCGGCCGGCGGCGGCGCGGCGATAATGGCGCCATTCAACTGGATCTTGTCGCAGGTCATGGTGCTCTTGCTGCTCGTACGCATCTCGGCGGTGATGGTGTGTTCGCCGCCGCCTTCGTTGATGGTCCACGTGAAGCTGCTGGCAAAGGGCTGCCAGTCGCCCCAGCCACCGCTGTCGTTGCGCAGGCGCATCTCGCTCCAGGTGCCGTGGATGTAGACGTCCACATCGCGATCGTCGGTCGTCGGCGAGTCGCCGTTGATGACCATGGGATACACATCGCGGCGTGCGCCGAAATCCTGCACCCAGTAGGTGCCGTAGTCCCCCGACCCCTTGTAGTAGCCGACGCCGATCTCGGTGAAGTCCTTGTTGAGGATGTTGCTGCGATGGCCGGAACTCGACATCCAATCGTCGACCACGGCCTCGGGCGTGCGATGGCCGGCGGCGATGTTCTCGGCCGCGCTGCGCCAGTTCTGGTACCAAAGGCCCACGCGATCGAAGGTGTCGCAGACGCGACTCAGACTCCCGCCGCTGCGGTCGTACGAGTCATGTTCGAAGTAGTTGTCGACGCCAAGATCGGTAGCATGGTAGCGCGCCGCACTGGTCAGTGCTGCGGCCCGTTTCAGGGGTGGCAGATTGCCGTTGTTCGCCCGCTCCTGGTTGACCAGTTCGACGACGCGCAACTCAAAGGCTTCGTCCACGACGGGCGCCTCGACGCCACCGCAGCCCGTGTAGGAGATTTCGTACAGGCGAACTGCGGCGGCAGGCGTGGCCACAGCCAACCCGGCCAACAGAACGACGGCGAGCATGAGGCCGCCGCGTACAAGAATCGTTGTTTGTGAATTAGTACTGCGCATTTTCATGATGTCCGCTTCGATTTCAGGCGCTCTGCCGGTTGACCGTCAGGGCTAAGTTTGATGGTCTGATGACTGCCCAATGATAGTGCGATTTCTCGCAAGAAACATGGTCCTTTTGCTTCGTCTGCCTTGCGCCCTGTTGATGATTTCCTGTCGATTGCACCGCGACGTTTGTGCCAGACGCGACGGTTGGCGCCGGCCGCGCTCGCGCATTCCATGCTTTGAATAGTCTCTGCATCATGAAATGGATGGCTCGTTATAGTTGTGATCTGCCGGCTACCCTATGCTGGGGCGAAAGACAAGCAACAAGGAGCGGAGTTTCTACACATGAAGATAAGTTCGAAGAGCCTGTTACTCTCGGCCGGGATGCTCTCGGTCATCGCCTTGACGGCCTGTGCCGCAACCACGCCGGAGACGGTCAAGCGCCCGGCCGACAGCGTCACGCTCGCACCCTGCCCGGAGTCGCCCAACTGTATTTCGTCGCAAGCGCCGGCCGACGACGCGCAACACTACATGGCGCCGCTGACCTATACAGGAACGGCGGAGGAAGCCAGGGAAAAATTGCTCGCCGTGATCGGCGCTATGCCGCGCACGAAGGTGGTCGCCGACGAGGGCAACTACATCCACGCCACCTTTACCAGCCTGATTTTTCGCTTTGTCGACGATGTGGAATTTGTCATCGATGACGGAGCGAAGCAGATCCAGTTCCGCTCGGCGTCGCGCGTCGGGTATGGGGATATGGGTGCCA
>Ga0209607_1004629_pt1 | contig 10169 bp, 7 predicted proteins | sample AD_UKC117_MetaG_FD_184413 | JGI IMG/M metagenome (GOLD analysis project Ga0209607, IMG submission 184413) | Active sludge microbial communities of municipal wastewater-treating anaerobic digesters from Hong Kong - AD_UKC117_MetaG (SPAdes)... | ecosystem: Engineered > Bioreactor > Anaerobic >... | reverse complement strand
CAATTCCATGTTCATCGCCCCATTGCTGTCCTTCCTGCCTGATGCCATTGTTTAAAGTAATAACCCGATTATATCCCAACCCTCTGATGACAGGTTTTGAAATATCAGGTCCTGTGGTTATCTGACTTATACCAGGCACTTCTTTTAAAGCATCTATCAGATTGGTAGATGCACTCTGACGAAGCTCTTTGCTGCTGATGGTAGTTATGATGACAGGGTTACGCTTAAGCTCAGTAGCTCTTGTAACACCTGTTACCACCACTTCGCCCAATTCGGTTACTGAAGTCTTCAGTGAAACCATTAAACTGGTGTCTTTTTCCAGATCTACTCTTACCGGCATGCTCTGATATCCGGTGTAAGTTATCTCCAGCAAATAGGAGCCTTTTCGCAGGTTGGGAATTTCGAAATTGCCGTCAACTCCGGTTACTGCACCTCTTTTAATATCTGAAATATAAACCGTGACACCGGGCAGTGTTTCTTTGGTAGTAAAATCCCTGACCACTCCTGAAATCTTATACTGCGCAAATGCGCTCACCGTTGAAAATAAAATTATGATGTATGTTGAAAATATTTTTTTTAAATTCATAACTGTTAATTAATGTGAAATGATTTGTTGACGATGAAAAGCTGTGCGTGTTCACCGTTAAAAAAAAATACAGGATTCTTTTTACAGAATTACTTCCCCAATCGCTGATGAAGCAGCTGAGTTATCCTACTCAGCCGCAGCAAACAGCCTGAAACCTGCATTAAAAATTAAAAGTTATGACTGTGGCGGACCCCGTGATGTGGAATGATTTAAAGGCACAACGGGTACATTCTCATAGCATACACAGTATTGCAGAGAATATTCCTGCAGAGGTTTGACATGGTTTGTTAAATCCAGGAGTATCTGAGGCATCACCGTATGATGGCTGCACAACAAACACTTTTCAGGCTCCTTACTCAGGTGTTGTTTATGTTTACACGAACCTTCGTAATCGTTGTAATAAATGGATTTTTCGCACTGTGAAGCATGCTGCAGCATGACAACAGAATCCTGATGATGATGCAGAATTACCGATGGAGCCACACCTGCCATATATACCAGCAAAAGCAGATATGCCTGTAGCCGTATGATATTCCTTGCTGCCAAAAAAATCTTCTTTAGTACTGCGAAAGTGCAAAGTAAACGTTTATTATTTTTAGAAGGAAAGTTAAATCTCTTCAGGCGGTAATGTTTACATTCATTTTTCACCCTTCAGGCAAAAATTCCGGCAATAATATGAGATGTATTGGGCAGTAACCTACAAGCAAGTCTTAATCCGAAAACCTGAGGAATCATCCCGTGCATCAACAAATTTGCTTCAGGTGGCAGGCAGAATATATTTTAAGATATATCTTTAAAATCTTATATTTGCTGTTTATATCACAACAAAGCAAAATAGTATTTATCCTTAAAATCACTTAGTCATGTCCGGAGTAAATAAAGTTATCCTGGTAGGCAACCTCGGCAAAGATCCAGAATTACGTCACATAGAAGGCGGTATCAGTGTAGCAAAATTTCCGTTAGCCACCTCTGAAGTTTATAAAAACAAAGACGGACAAAGAGTAACTCAAACCGAATGGCACAATGTGGTTTTGTGGCGTCAGTTGGCTGAAACTGCTGAAAAATTTTTGAAAAAAGGCAGCCTTGTTTACATTGAAGGTCGCTTACGCAGCCGCTCTTGGGACGACAAAGAAGGCAATAAACGTTTCATCACCGAGGTAGTAGGCGACACTTTAACGCTTCTTGGGCGCAAACCCGAAGAAGGCGGACAGGCACAACCTGCTGCCGACAGAGGTACGATGGAATCACCTGCACCATCGCCTACTGAGGCATCGGGCGATTTTTCTGACGATTTACCTTTCTGATTATCGGAACTCACTGTTTCTGCCTGACAGAATTGCAATGTATATTTGCAGTTGATTTATCATGCTACTTTACAACATTTAATTCAACCGATTAATGCCTCCTGTCGTCAGTTGCCTGATGTTTTCTCTACCGACACTCTATGCAGTTAGTGGCGACTTGCTGATGATTTTAATTCTCCTCCTCTGCTCGGCTTTGTTTTCGGGCAGCGAAGTTGCTTTTTTTTCACTCACACCGGCACAGCTCGATCATCTCCATAATGCAAAAAAAGGAAGCGTCAGTAAAACCATTTTGCAGCTGCTTGAAAAACCAAAAAAATTAATTGCCACCATTCTCATTTCAAATACATTAGTCAATATTTCCATCATTATCATTTCGTCACTGATGTTCAACAACAACGGATTGTTTGGAGATAATCCCGTTTTGTTGTTTGTTGTTCAGATTATCACCGTAACTTTTCTCATTACACTTTTTGGTGAAGTGTTGCCCAAGGTATATGCTGCTCATGCCAACCTGCGTATTCTTACCGTAATGGCATATCCCATACTTGTTATCAGCAAAATACTTACACCCCTGAGTGTGCCGCTGGTAAAGTCAACAACCCTTTTCGACAAATTGCTGAAGAAGAAAAAACCAGAAGTAAGTCTTGATGAGCTTACCCATGCCATTGAACTTACAAGCGATGAGGAATCGCCTCCCGAGGAGAAAAGAATTTTAAAAGGTATAGTAAGTTTTGGCAATACTGATGTAAAACAAATTATGCGTCCACTGCCTGATATGATTGCCTTCAGTGCCCAAACTCCTTTTAAAACGCTGCTCGAAAAAGTTGTGGAAGCAGGCTATTCGCGTGTACCTGTTTACGACACATCCATTGATCAGATTATTGGAGTTTTGCATATTAAAGATTTACTGGCACACATTCATAAAGAAAGTTTCGACTGGCATCAGCTTATACGCAAAACATATTTTATTCCCGAAGGAAAAAAAATTAATGATTTGCTTCAGGAATTTCAGCAGCGCAAAACACACATGGCCATTGTGGTTGATGAGTTTGGCGCCACACAGGGCTTGGTAACCATGGAAGATGTACTCGAAGAAATTGTGGGTGAGATAAAAGATGAGTTTGATGATGAAGAACCTGTTTACTCACGCATTGATGAAAACAATTATGTTTTCGAAGCTAAAACAGCATTGAATGATGTATGCCGTATTATTGAAGTAGAACCTGAAGTGTTTGACGAAATAGAAGGAGAAAAAGGAACCCTTGCAGGACTGTTACTCGAAATTCATAAAACCATTCCCAAGGTGAATGAAACCATCAGCTTCAAACATCTCGATTTTATTATTGAAGCTGCCGACCGCAGAAAAATAAAACGTGTCAAAATACGTATTAACCCTGTAGAAGCTGCTGAAGAATGAAAAAGTTATATGTGTTTGTGATTATGCTCCTCATGGGCTGTTCAGGAAATCCGGTTCCGAAACCACGTGGTTTTTTCAGAATTGATTTGCCCGAAAAAAAATATACTTCCTATGATGATGCCACATGCCCATACCGTTTTGATATACCCGACTATGCCATTGTGCTGCCTGACACCAATCGTTTTGCTGAGCCGTGCTGGAAATATGTTTTGTATCCAAAATTCAGAGCACAGCTATACATAACTTACAAAAATTTGCATAACGACCTGGCTGCTTTTGCCGAAGATTCCAGAGATCTGGTATATAAACATACCATCAAGGCAAATGCCATTGACGAAACAGTAATTCATACACACAATAAAGTGTTTGGAGTGATGTATGATATTGGTGGCAATGCTGCAAGTAATTTTCAGTTTTATGCTACTGACAGTGTTAGGCACTTTATCCGCGGATCGCTTTATTTTAATGCAGCTCCCGAAGCTGACTCACTTAAACCGGTAGTGGATTTTATCAAAAAGGATGTAAAACATTTAATTCAAACATTGCAATGGAAAAATTAAGCAGAAAAACTATTTGGATACTCCTTGCACTTTTTGTTTGTACTACAGCAAGTTCATGCCGGCTTTTCAAGAAGAAATGCGACTGCCCTAAGTGGGGCCGGCAAACCATTGCACCTGCAGATTCACAAGCAGTTGCAAGCCATACTGCAAAAACTCAGAATCTCAGATAAACAGGCAATGCCTGCAATTGCATTTTGTACAATTTAAAGTGCTGTTTATACAATAAAGGCCGCTTTAATTTGTAGTAAATATTCTGCCTTATATTTTTGAATCATTATTACTCCTTATCCGTAACCGGATTTATTAGCCCGGCTAAAAACCCGATTTTGAAAACAGAAAATAAACCGTTTTCAAATATAAGACCAACCCTATACCTTGATATGAAATGAAAAGGAGGCCTCTTTTGCCTCCTCTTCGTTTTATATATTAATAAGTGATTCGGAACACAAAATGTCGATAAAGCACGAAAATTTACGGGATTAATGCTATGCACCGAACCTGATTTAACCACTGAAAAGATACTTAAGTGTAAGTGCTGCCAGAACAGGGTTGTATGGATATTTTGCTACTTTTTGATTTGTTCCCATGTAGCTACCAGTTTCCCACTGATGTCATATAAATCATATGTAAGTGTTTTAACTTTGTCAAACGCTTTTATTAATCCTGTTTTATTTTCAAACTTAACATCTGAAAAATTACAAGGAATTATCATCTTCTTATTATTTAAATCGAATACGCCACTTAGTGTGCCTTCATAACCTTTATTTTTCATTACCACAGCATATCCATTACATGGTTTAAATAACTCTTTGATATAATCAAAGTTCATATTTTCAGTTCCGGTCAATTTTTTTCCATTCATATCAACACAAAGTTTTTCGCCTGGTGTTGAAGTTTGAGCATTTATAAATGTATAGCAACTATCCTTTACAAATTCAGCATGAATGTATTTTAAAGGAAAGTTATATAATACACTGTCCGGGGCTTTGAATAGAACTAAATCAGCCAATTGTCCGTCTTTGTAATACTGACAAATGAAATGATTGTCAAATGCATCTAAAACTTTTCCAATATAATTTGTCTTACTCACCAGGGTTTCGCCTTTTTGATTAATAATCATTGGCCAGCCGGGATCTTCCTCATAAACCAGAAAACTATTGTCCGCAAGAAGCAAAATTGAAGCATACTTCTCCGGTATTACCGTTTCACCTTTGTTATTCTTTACTCCATATTTACCATTTATCTCTGATACAAATACTGTTGCTGTTTGGGAGTATGCAGAAAAATTAAAAATGGAGATGAGCAGAAAAAATATTTTTATTATATTCTTACCCACTTGCATTGTTTTGATGTTATTTATTATTGACGAAATAATGTCCCTCTCTTTTTGCTTTAACCCGCTCATACTATTTTGGTCTTAATGCTTTGAAATGATTGTTTTGTGTTGCATGGTTTCTTCCTGGTTCTAATGGCTTAACTATTGCCGAAGTTTGAATGTTAAAGTAATAACATTTCCTGAAATTACCATCATTCAAAAGTAAAAATATATCCATCAAAACTGTTCACGGTATGCCGCTAAGATAAAACTACTTGTTGGCAGCAATCAGGGTCAGTTAACTGATAAAAACATAGCTTCATCAATAAGAATGAATCCTTATTCAACTTCAGCAGGTATGAGTACCTTATTACGAAAATCTATCTCGTGAAACTGTTATAAAAAATCTCCCGGACTATTTCTTTACAGGAAGCCCGGCTTCTTTCCATGCATTTATTCCTCCGTCTAAATGTGCTACATTGGTATATCCCATTTGTTTAAGAGTTGATACAGCTAATGCTGAACGGCCTCCGGAGGCACAATGTAATATTATTCTTTTGTTTTTGTCGAACTCTTGTTTGTGGTATGGAAGTGATGGGTCAGCATAGAATTCTATCATTCCCCTTGGTGCATGCACTGCCTTCTCAATTTTTCCATTTTGAATTAATTCTTCACTTTCACGAATGTCTATGAGGACAACGTTTTCTGATTTCAACTCGGATTCGACTTGTTGTGGAGTAAGATTTTCAGTCTGAAGTTTTGCCTCTCTTACTAAGTCAGTTGCAGATTTTGAGTTCATACGTTTAATTTTTAATTTAAACTTGTGAGTCTTTCTTTTTATGTTTGTTGCGTCCGCCAGAACTTTTAACGCTAAATTCTGCTTGAACACAGAACTGTAAATTTACAAAAAAAAATCTCAAATAAGTATTGGCCGGTAGTTTGATTTTTCCAATTATATTTTTCAGCCGGTATGCGAAGAGTGACAATCAATGTGATTAATTTTATATCATTGGTGAAATCAGTCGCGCTGTTTTTTCGAGCAGCTGTCTGAAGCCGGAACGTGAATTCCATTCACCGGGATCAATTTTTTCTGCATGTCTTAAATCTTCAAAAAATATCATGCGCAGTTGTTTTGCTATTTCTTCGTCATAGACAATAGCATTTACTTCAAAATTCAAATCAAAACTCCTGTAGTCCATATTTGCTGTGCCAACCATTGCAATTTTTCCGTCTGTAACCATTGTTTTTGAGTGCACAAAACCTTTGTTGTACAAATAAATTTCTACACCGGCTTTCAATAATTCGCTATAATATGATTTCGCAGCAGCATTTACCAAAACAGAATCCGAAACTCCGGGAACCAATAACTTTACACTTACACCACTAAGAGATGCTATAACCAGTGCATCCGTTAAACTCTCTCCCGGAATAAAATACGGACTTGTAATCAGAATTTCATCAGATGCAAGATTAATTGCCTTTAAAACTGAAAATAAAATGTTAGGTGTTTCTGAATCGGGACCACTGGCTACAATTTGTACTACTTTATCACCAAACCCGGCCATCGAACTTTCACCCGGGAAAAACTGTTCGTTAGGTTGCAGTTTTTCATTGGAACAAAAATTCCAGTCGCACAAAAAAAGATATTGAAGATAATGCACACCCATGCCATCAATACGCAAATGTGTATCCCGCCAAAATTGTTTATTACTGTTTGAATGATTGATATAACGGTCGCTCACATTAATCCCTCCAACAAAGGCTGTCTTCCCATCAACAATAATTATTTTGCGATGATTGCGGTAATTAATGCGGTTGGCAAACAAAACAAAATTGATTTTCAGAAAAGGAAAAACTTTCACTCCATTTTCAATGAGGCGTTTGGCCAGATTTTTTCTGATGGAATGACTACCGAAATCATCATACATAAACCGAACAATTACCCCTTCTTTTACTTTATCAATTAAAATTCTTTCTATCTGACGTCCTATTTCATCATCTTCATATATGTAATACTCCAAATGAATATGTTGCCTTGCTTCTTTTAGTGCTTTTATTACTTCCGGAAATTTCTCCTCTCCGTTTATAAGCAATTTCACTTCATTGTTTGCTGTCAGGGGGCTTTGTGTGTGTTTGACCAGCATATTCGCCAACTGCTTATTCTCCCCTACTGAAGCAGCCCTTTCTTCAATTACATAATTGGAGTAGCGGTAAATCTGTTCAGTTATCTGATTTGATAACCTTTCATTGGCAAACAGTTTTTTCGAGTACATTTTATTCTTGCGATAGTTTACTCCAAAAAGAAAATAGAAAATCATTCCACCAAACGGAACAAAAATTACCAATAACAAATAAGCTAATGTTTTAGTAGTGGTTCGTGTATCATATATAATCCGCAAACTAACCATCACCACCAATATGATGTATAGAATCTCGAAAAATATCAGCCAGTTCATTTTATAGATTTAATTCTCCGATATCATTTTATACTTTCGTTCTGATGTCTAACTATGATATGTACACTGATCAATATTCAGAAAACAACAAACAGATTACCATGATTAATTAAAAGATAAACCGGTTCCAAAATAACTTTTTGACCACCAATTGTTATCAAAAGTAGTAAAACAATATTTGAAAATAGAAATACCGCTGATTAACGGATATTTTACAAATTATCTTTAAGCTAGCACCCTTTAAAATGAATACCGCAAAAAAATTCTGTTTTAATAAAGCTAAACGATTTACTCTTGGCGAAGCCGGGCAATTATTCTTCCCTTATCACCATTCTTTCAGTTTTTGGTTGATTAGCTTCGAAAGTATTTCTGCACCTGCCGGGTTCAGATGATCTGCGTTATAAAAGTCTGTTGAAACAAATTCAGGGTCATCAAATAAATTTATATATCTGCAATTGTCATATTGCAAAGCGAGATTCTTAACTGTATTCACAGTGAAATTGTATTGCTCTGAATTTATATTTTGTCGGTAAGTTATAAAGGCGGGAGGCGTAAAGAGCAAAATCTTCACATTTTTATTCTTACACCATTTTATCATTGTGTTTAAGATCAACATATTTTCCTTCAGCAATTGTTGTTGGTCTTCTGAGTGTATATCCCCTCTTGTATGTCTCTTAGCAGCTGTAATTCCTGTTTCTGCCAAATCCCTTGACTTTTTAGATTTATAAATCTTACCCCAACCCAATGTTGAACAGGTTACAGTTTCTTTGTGTTTGAAATAATAACCGTAAATTCTTTTAAGATTCACCTTGGGTTTGTTGCTAAGTACTTCAAAATAATCACTAACAGGACCTCCATTATGAATGTGATAGTAAATATGATAATTTTTCACTCGCCATGATTCAAGACCCAATTCAATTTTGCTGAACAAGGTAAAATATGAAATGGGCAGCACAATAGTTTTAAGATTACTTAGTTTGTTTTGATATTTTTTCAGTATCTCATAATCATAATTAAGTGACTGTGAAACATAGCTTGCATTAAATGCTTTACCTGAAATGTAATCAGGATTAATTCCACGATAGGTATGAGAACTACCCAGTATTAAAGTTTCTATTTCACCTGCGTGCTGATCCAAATATTTACTTTTATATGAATAATCGTTTGGTATTTTTCTTAATAAAATTTCAGCACTAACTGCTATGGCTAATACCGGCAGGATGAATAAAAAAGTTCTAATTATAAATTTTCTCATACATCAAAACTGGAAATAAATAAACTGCTGCTCTTTTCCACCGAACCAAAAAATTGCGAAAACTATCACATAATAAAATGCATACCTTATTGGACGTTTCCATTGGAGACCGATTTTTGCAATCGCATACTGTTCCTCTCTTCCAAACCATTCAATTACCATAAAAAGTATGATAAGTATAAAAAGATATACGGGCTTAACTGTTGGAAGCGTGAATAGAGATTCTGAAAAAATTCCTGAAATATATTGCATGGCATGACTTAAGTTTTCTGCTCTGAAAAATATCCAAGCAAATACAGCTAATCCAAAAGTAATAACCATCTGAAAAAATTCTCTATACGTTGGAAATAATTTCCCCTGAGCAACAGTCAGCAAATTATTCCTGTTTGTTTTCATTATAATGGATGGCATGATGAATAAGGCGTTTAATGCTCCCCAGATGATAAACGTCCAATTTGCTCCGTGCCAAAAACCACTTACAACAAAAATTATAAAGGTATTACGTATTCGCATCCGGTTTCCTCCTTTGCTGCCACCTAAAGGAATGTATAAATAATCTTTAAACCAGGAAGAAAGTGAAATATGCCAACGTCTCCAAAATTCTGCAATATCTCTCGAGAAATACGGAAACGCAAAATTTCGCAACAGGTCAATTCCAAAAAGTCTGGCTGTACCAATTGCAATATCTGAATATCCTGAAAAATCTCCATATATCTGAAAAGTGAAAAACAGTGCTCCTAAAACCAAATTACTGCCTGACTGTTCAGTTGAATTATTGAAAATTTGATTTGCAAATTCAGCACAGCTGTCAGCAATTACAATCTTCTTAAATAATCCCCACAGGATTTGTCGCAATCCATCAACTGCTTTTTTGTAATCAAAAGTTCTTTTCACTTTTATTTGAGGCAATAAATGTGTTGCCCTCTCAATAGGCCCCGCAACAAGCAGAGGAAAGAAGCTTACAAAAACGGCATAATCCACAAAGTTTCTTTCTGCTCTGATTCTGTCTTTGTAAATGTCTATTACATAAGACAACCCATGAAAAGTGTAAAATGATATTCCTACAGGCAGAATTACTTTTAATGTTACAGGATTTACCTGCAATCCGAAATGTGAAATTGCTTCAGCAAATGATTGTGCAAAAAAGTTATAATATTTAAAAACACCGAGAAATCCGAGATTTACCGTTACGCTTAACCAAAACCAAAACTGTTTTTGTTTATGGTTTTTTGAGTCTTGCATTTTCAATCCGGTGAAAAAATCCAGAAGTGTTGAA
>Ga0209607_1004627_pt1 | contig 10172 bp, 8 predicted proteins | sample AD_UKC117_MetaG_FD_184413 | JGI IMG/M metagenome (GOLD analysis project Ga0209607, IMG submission 184413) | Active sludge microbial communities of municipal wastewater-treating anaerobic digesters from Hong Kong - AD_UKC117_MetaG (SPAdes)... | ecosystem: Engineered > Bioreactor > Anaerobic >... | reverse complement strand
CGTCACGCTGCATCTCGTGCTCGGCGACAGGAGCCGGCACATCGTCGGCGCGCATGAATTCGAGCAGATGCAGAAGCACGCGGTTCTCGTGAACACCTCGCGCGGCCCGCTGATCGACGAAGCCGCGCTGATCGACGCCATGCGCGCGCGAAAGATCGCCTGCACGGCGCTCGACGTCTACGACGTCGAGCCACTGCCCATCGACCATCCATTGCGCGGCCTCGACAATGTCGTGCTCTCGCCGCATCAGGGTTTCGTCACGCGCGATGTCTACGAGGTCTGGTACGGCGACACGGTCGAGAATATCCGCGCGTACCTGGCGGGCGCGCCGATCCGCGTGCTCAACGCAGATATCCTGAAGAAATAGGCGCGCCGCTCAGGTCGAGGCGCGGCCGAGCGAGGATCGCTTTTCGCGCGCCTGGGGCCTGCGTGTGCTCGCCACGAGAGCGGCCACGACAATCGCGAGCCCCACGACCATCGGCGCCCAGCAGGGCCGCACGCCCAGATCCAGACTGAAATCGGCCGCGATCAATGCGCCGAAAGGCGCGCCCATGGCGAGCGCGTAATAGCCGGCCTCGATCACCGCGACGAGCGCCGTGGTCGCGACCGCCAGCGCCAGCACTAAGGCCGGCGTCAATGCGCGCCCGAATCGGCGCGGCAGCCGCAGGAGGCCGAGCAGCGCAAAAATGCCGGCCATGGCTGTCGGCTCGGACACGTCGAGTTTCGACTGCATGAAGAAATGAACGAGTCCCAGCAGCACGATCGCATAGACGAGACGATGCAGCTGCTTCCAGCGCTTCGCGCCGAGTTTTCGAACGGCTGAGTCGGTCGATGTCGCCGCGAGCGCCGAGAGCATCAGCAGCGCGGCAAGGCCGATCAGCAGATAGACGCGCGCGAAGAGCTCGTGCGCGACAACGCCGAGGTCGAACGACTTGTCGGCGACGAAGGCCAGGAAGTGCGCGACCATCCAGACGAAGACGGAAACGCCGAGAATGCGGCGCGCGGCGGTCAGGCGCGGCTGGCGCAGAATCTCGATCAGCGGCGTGATCGCCATCGTCGCCGCCAGCAGCCGGATCGCCCACAGGCCCGTGACATGGGAAATCTCGGTCAACGGGCGCGGACCGAGATCGGCGACGCCAATCCGCCAGAGCAGCGGCAACGCAGGCAGGATCGCGAGCGCCAGCGCGACCGCGCGCACGACGGAAAATGCGCCGGTACGGTCGCGCCAAAGCGCGAGAGGATGCGGAGAGGTCGTTGCGGCCATATCTTCCTTTACGCGCGATCGGCTCAGGATGTTTTCAAGTTTGGGGGCTCGAGGGTCAATTTCCCGTGAGCGGGCCCGCTTGATCCCGGCCGCGCGATGGGCCAAACCCGGCGCGCCATGGCCCCGCCGCTTCTCCATCTCCAGAACATCGCGCTGACGCTCGGCGGCGCGCCGCTGCTCGCCGGAGCGGAACTCGCGGTCGAGCCCGGCGACCGGCTCTGCCTCGTCGGCCGCAACGGCTCCGGCAAGTCGACGCTGCTGAAGATCGCCGCCGGCCTGCTGGAATCCGATGGCGGAACCCGTTTCTTTCAGCCGGGGGCGACCATCCGGTACCTGCCGCAGGAGCCGGATTTTTCAGGTTTCGCTACGACGCTGGCCTATGCGGAAGCTGGCCTCGGCCCAACCGACGACCCGCACCGCGCCCGTTATCTGCTCGAGCGCCTCGGCCTCACCGGCGAAGAAGACCCGATAAAACTCTCGGGCGGCGAGGCGCGCCGCGCCGCGCTCGCCCGCACGCTCGCGCCCGACCCCGACATTTTGCTGCTCGACGAACCGACCAACCATCTGGACCTGCCGGCCATCGAATGGCTGGAGGAGGAACTGGCGGGCGTGCGCGGCGCACTCGTACTGATCAGCCATGACCGCCGTTTCCTGCAGGATCTGACGCGGGCCACGGTCTGGCTCGATCGCGGCGTCATCCGGCGGCTCGATCGGGGCTTCGGCGAGTTCGAGGCCTGGCGCGACAAGGTTCTGGAGGAGGAAGAAGCGGCCGCCCACAAGCTCGACCGCAAGATCGTCGCCGAAGAACATTGGGTGCGCTACGGCGTCTCCGGCCGGCGCAAGCGCAACGTGCGCCGCATGGTCGAACTCGGCGAGCTGCGCCGCGCCAAGCGCGAGGCGCGCCGCGTCGATGGCGCCGTGCAATTGCAGGTCAGCGAGGCCCAACTTTCCGGCAAGCTGGTGATCGACGCCGAGGGCCTGTCGAAGAGCTTCGGCGACCGCGCCATCGTCAGGAACCTGTCGCTGCGTGTCTTGCGCGGCGATCGTCTGGGGCTGGTCGGCGCGAACGGCGCGGGCAAGACGACGCTGGTCAATCTGCTGACCGGCAAGCTCGCCCCCGATGCGGGACGGGCGAAGATCGGCGCAAATGTCGAAATGGCCGCGCTCGACCAATCGCGGGCCGCGCTCGATCCAGCCGATACGGTCGCGAACTTTCTCACGGGCGGCGGCGGCGACTGGGTCGAAATCGCCGGCAAGAAGAAGCATGTCGTCGGCTATATGCAGGATTTCCTGTTCAAGCCCGAGCAGGCGCGCACGCCGGTCTCGCGCCTGTCGGGCGGCGAGCGCGCACGACTCATGCTCGCCCGCGCGCTGGCGCTGCCGTCGAACTTCCTGGTGCTCGACGAGCCGACCAACGATCTCGATCTCGAGACGCTCGATCTCGTCGAGGAAATGCTGGCCGATTATCCAGGCACGGTGCTGGTCGTCAGCCACGACCGTGATTTTCTCGACCGCGTCGCGACCTCGGTGCTGGTCGCGGAAGGCGATGGCCAATGGGTCGAATATGCCGGCGGCTACTCGGACATGGTCGCTCAGCGTGGCGCGGGCGTCGGCGCGCGCGCCGTCGAAAAGCAAAGCCGGGACCGAAAGCCTGCGGCCGGCCCCCAGGCGGAAGCGCCGAAGCAGAAACGCAAGCTCAGCTTCAACGAGAAGCATGCGCTGGAAAACCTGCCCGCTGAAATGGAGCGCCTGCGCGCGGTGCGTGAAAAAGCGCAGGCGATCCTTGCCGATCCCGACCTCTTCACGCGAGAACCGAAGAAATTCGAGCAGGCCTCCGCCGCGCTGACGAAGATCGAGACCGATCTTGTCGCCGCCGAAGATCGCTGGCTCGAACTGGAAATGTTGCGCGAGGAACTCGAGGGGTAAGCGGCTCCGGAACCCGCGCAGCCTGCTGCCGGTTCATGCCGCATGGCCTCCAAGCGCCCTTCACGCCTGCTGGTGATCTGGATCGTGATCGCCTGCGACTTGGCAATCACCGCCTCCAAACTCTTCGGCGGCCTGATGTCCGGCAGTTCCGCGCTGCTGAGCGAGGCCGCGCACACCTCGGTCGACATTTCGATTGGCCTTCTGCTCCTCTATGGCGAGCACCGCGCCAGCGTGCCGGCCGATGGAAATCATCCGCTGGGCCATGGACGGGAGATCTATTTCTGGAGTTTCGTCGTTTCGCTGCTGATGTTTTCCGGCGGGGCGGTCGGCACGATTCTGCTCGGCGTCTGGCGCATTCTGCAGCCGGAGCAGTTGAGTGACGTCTGGGTCGCCTATGTCGTGCTGCTAGCGGCCGGTCTGTTCGACGCAACCTCGCTCTATTACGGCTGGCGGCGCTTCAACGTCGAGCGCGGCGAGCAATCGTTGGCGGCGGCCGTCGTCGCCAGCAAGGATGCGCCCACTTTCGTCGTTCTCCTGCAGGATACGGCTGGCGTTCTCGGCGTGCTGATCGCCGCCGCGGGGACCTTTGCCAGCGCACATTTCGGTTGGGCCAAGGCCGACGGCGTCGCCTCCTGCGCGATCGGTCTGCTTCTTGCCGCAACCGCCTTAGTGCTCGCGCGCGAGAGCAAGCGCCTTCTGCTCGGCGAACCGGCGGACCCGAAAATCGCCGCCACGATCCGGCGGGTCGCCGAACGACAGCAGGGCGGCCTCGGCGTCGACGAGGTCGCGACGCTGCAGGTCGCGCCCGACCAGATCGTCGTGATGATGGAGCTGAATTTTGGCGGCGACCTGCGCCCGCCGCAGGTCGAGGCGGTGCTGAAGGACATCGAGCGGAAGGTCAAGAAGGCGGTGCCGCAGGTTACGGAAATCTTCGTTCACCCCACCTCGTGACGCCTTCATTCCTTCAACTCGAAGTCCTCGCAGGAGCGGTCGAAGGCCGACAGCGCATCTTCGAGGTAGTCAGGCAGGAGCGGCATGCCGAGCAGGTAGGCGGAAGTCTTCGTCTCGCGCCGCCGGCCGGCTTCCGCCACTGCGGTTTTCCAGTCCGTCGCCTCGAAATCCCCGCGCCCGATCCAGGCGAGCGCGACCAGCGCGTCGCTTTCATCGACGTCGAGCGCATCGAGATATTGCGTCAGTTCGCGGCGGGCGGGCTGGTCGGCGGCGCTGGTCAGCGCGACGGCCTCGCCGTCGTCGGCGGGGTTCGAGGCGTCCGGCCGCACCTCTTCGTGCGCCTCGATCTGGCGGCCCATCGTGGCGACGAAGCAGACTTTCTCGACCGCGATCTCGGGCATGTCGGGTTCGTTTTCGCGTTTCATGGCTCAATCCCCTCGGTGTGCGGCGAAGCTGATGCAACCCGACAACGCCCGGAGGCCGATCAAGGTTCAGCGCGATTTCACCCTTGTTCGCGCCCCCTTCGCGTCCTAGGGCTGTGCGCGAGAACGCGGAGCTGGCGGGTTGTCCGGACAGGCCGATACGCGGCCGGCGAGTAGTTTTGCCATCCTTCGCCGGCTATTGATGGATCACGGCCGGCGCTACGGCGTCGCCTATTTCGCCGCGCTCGTCTTCATGGCGGTCGGCTCGGCGGCGACGGCGCTCGTCGCCTATCTGCTCAAGCCTGTGCTCAACCAGATGGTCGAGCCCGAGGGATTGCGCGCCATGCGCGTCCTCTCCTTCGCGGTCGCCGGCCTGTTCGCCGTGCGCGGCCTCGCCTCCTATTTCTCGCAGGTCCTGCTGGCGCGCACCGGCGCGCGCATCGTCGCCGGGCTGCAGATGCGCCTGTTCGACCGCCTGCTCGACCAGGACGTCGCTTTCCTGCGCGACACCCATTCCTCCGACATGCTGGCGCGCGTCACCATCGCGGCGTCCGGCGTGCGCGACACATTGCAGGTGATGACGACCTCGGTCGGCCGCGACGCCGCGACCCTGTTCTGTCTGATCGTCGTCATGTTCGTGCAGGATACGGCGCTGGCGCTGATCGCGGTCGCGGCCATGCCGCTCGCGGGCTTCGGTCTCTCGCGGCTCGTGTCGGCGGTGCGAAGACTGTCGCGTCGCTCCTTCGACGGCTCGGCGCGCGTGATGCAGACCTTGCAGGAGACCTTGCAGGGCATCGGCGTGGTCAAGGCTTTCAATCTCGAGAACGAGATGCGCGCGCGCATGGGCGCGTCCGTCGACGATGTCGCACGCGCCGCCGATCGCGCGGCCGTGCGCATGGCGCTGGCGAGCCCGATCGCGGACTTCATCGCCGGGATCGCGATCGCGATCATCCTGTTCTACGGCGCCTGGCGCGTGACGGTGGCGAGCGCGGACGCTGGCGCCTTCTTCTCCTTCGTCGTCGCCATGCTCATGGCCTACGAGCCCGGCAAAAGGCTCGCGCGCGTGCATCTGGCGATGCAGGCCGGCCTCGATCAGGCCCGCATGATCTACGAAATCCTCGATACGCCCGCGACCGAGGCGCCGCGCTCGGGCCAGCCCGCGCTGCGCGTCGGCGCCGGACGCATCGAATATATGGACGTCGGCTTTTCCTATCGGCCCGGCGAGACCGCGCTCGACGATCTCAGCCTCGTGTTCACGCCCGGCGAAACGACGGCGCTGGTCGGCGTCTCCGGCGCGGGCAAGTCCACCATCGTCGCGCTGCTCCTGCGCTTCTATAAGCCGCAGGCCGGCGCCATCTTCATCGACGCGCAGGACATAGCCGGCGTCGAACTCCGCTCATTGCGCGAAAATATCGCCTATGTGCCGCAGGACGTGTTTCTGTTTCGAGGCTCCATTCGCGACAATATCGCGCTCGGCCGCATCGGCGCGCGGCAGGACGAGATCGAGCTGGCGGCGCATCGCGTCAACGCCGACGATTTCATCCGCGGCTTTCGTGACGGCTACGCCACGGATGTCGGCGAACTCGGCCAGAACCTGTCCGGCGGCCAGAAGCAGCGCATCGCCATCGCCCGCGCCATGCTGAAGGACGCGCCGATTCTCGTGCTCGACGAACCGACGGCGGCGCTGGATTCCGAAAGCGAGCGCGAGGTGAGGAAGGCGCTGGATGAATTGCGGGCGGGCCGCACCACCATCGTCATCGCGCATCGCCTGCAGACGATCCTGTCGGCGGATTCGATCTGCCTTATCGAACACGGCAGGCTGGTGGCGAAGGGCAGTCACGCCGAACTGTTGGCGCGCGAGCCGGCCTATCGGGCGCTGGTGGAGGCGCAGTTCGCGGGGGAGGAGGGGTAGCGGGCGGCGGGTTGACCTACCCCGCCTTCTTCTGCGCCTCGATCCGGAAGGGATGCGCGGGATAGACCCCCAGAATGCGCACTTCCTTGGAAAAGAACTCCAGTTCCTCCAGCGCCAGCTTCAGATTGCGGTCATCGGGGTGCCCGTCGACATCGGCCAGAAACTGCGTCGCCGTGAACTCGCCTTCCAGCATGTAGCTTTCGAGCTTGGTCATGTTCACGCCATTGGTGGCGAAACCGCCGAGCGCCTTGTAAAGCGCGGCCGGCACATTTCGCACGCGAAATACGAACGACGTGACGGTCGGGCCGTTCTGTGGCGCGCACCAATCCTTCTGTTTCGACAGGATGACGAAACGCGTCGTATTGTGCGCGGCGTCCTCGACGTTTTCTGTGAGAATGTCGAGATCGTAGATGGAAGCCGCGAGTTTCGGCGCGAGCGCCGCGCGCGTGGGATTGCGCCATTCCGCGATCTGGCGCGCCGAGCCGGCGGTATCGCCGAACACATGCGCCTTCAGACCGTATTGCCGGATGATGCGCCGGCACTGCCCGAGCGCGTGGACGTGGCTGTAGACGTCGGTCAGTTGATCGATCCTGGCGCCCTTGATCGCCATCAGCTGGAAGCGGATCGGCAGGAAATACTCGCCGATGATATGCAGGCCCGCCGTCGGCAGGAACTGGTGGATGTCGGCGACGCGGCCGGCGAGCGAATTCTCGATCGGGATCATGCCGAGCGCGGCCGTTCCCTCCGAGATGGCCGAGAGCGCGTCCTCGAAAGTCGCGCAGGGCATGGGCTCCATGTCCGGAAACACGTCGGCGCAGGCGATGTGGGAATTCGCGCCGGGTTCTCCCTGATAGGCGATCTTCAGCTTGGTCATCTGTCCTTGCCTTTTCCGGCGAATATCGCGCGCACCCGCTCGAGGTCGGCGGGCGTGTCTACACCGCGCGCTGCCGTCTCGACCAGAGCGAGGTCGATCCGCATGCCTGCTTCCAGCGCGCGCAATTGCTCGAGGCGCTCCCGCTGCTCGAGGGGCGCGGGCGGAAGCGCGACGAATCGGGCGAGCGCCGCGCGGCGGTACACGTAGAGGCCGATGTGACGAATGGTCGCCCCCTCTCCCCAGGGGATGGCCGCCCGCGAAAAATAGAGAGCGCGCGAACGGCCCGGCGCGACTTCCGCGGCCGCGACCTTGACGGCGTTGGAGTCGTCCCGTTCGGCGGGACCGGCTGGAACGCCCAGTGTGCCGATGTCGACGGCGGGATCGTCCATCAGCGCGACGGCGGCGCGGATCGCGTCCGGCTCCATCAATGGTTCGTCGCCCTGCACATTGACGACGAGATCGTGCGCGCCGGCCGGATCGATCGCCGCCACGGCCTCGGCGATCCGGTCCGAGCCGGAGGCGTGGAGGGGATCGGTCATGACCGCCTGACCGCCTACCGCCCGCACGGCGTCTGCGATTTCCGCACAATCGGTCGCCACGACCACCGGCCCGACGCCGGCTTCGGCGGCCCGTTCCCAGACGCGCACGATCATCGGCCGGCCGGCGATATCGGCCAAAGCCTTGGCGGGCAGGCGCTTCGAGGCGAGGCGCGCGGGAACGACAATGATCGGACGAGACATGTGGACGGCGGAAAGTCGGAGAAAGCGGGAGGTTATAGGCTGTTGCCAAGGCGCGGGCAAAACGGGTAATCAGCTTGCGCGCCGCCGCGCAAACGGCGGCCGGCCAAGCGAATTGTCAGCGCCAGGGATCGGAGCGCCGCTAATATGAACATGGAAATCAACAAGATGGCGGGCGCCCTGCTTGGCTCGCTGCTGGGCGTGATGGGCCTGGGCATGTTCTCGGACGTGCTCTACGCGCCGGACCACATGAAAAAACCGGGCTATGATCTGCCGGCGGCCGAAGCCGGCGGCGGCAAGGCCGAGGCGGCGAAGCCGGCTGGCGAGCCTTTCCCCGTGCTTCTGGCCAAGGCCGACGCCAAGAAGGGCGAGTCCCTCGTCAAGCCCTGCATGGCTTGCCACGATTTCACCAAGCCGGGCGTCTCCAAGGTCGGCCCGCCGCTCTATGGCGTCGTCGGCCGCCCGAAGGCGCATGTCGCTGGCTTCGCCTATTCCGATCCGATGAAGGCGAAGGGCGGCGACTGGAGCTTCGACGAGCTCAACAAGTTCATCATGGATCCCAAGAAGGACATCCCCGGCACCAAGATGGCCTTCGCCGGCGAGAAGGACGACGCCAAGCGCGCCGATATCGTCGCCTACCTGCGCACGCTGTCCGACAGCCCGCTGCCTCTGCCGAAGGCCGAGGCCAAACCGGCCGAATCCGCTAAACCCGCGGAAGGCGCCAAGCCTGCGGACGGCGCAAAGGCTGCCGAGCACAAGTGATCGGGCATCGCCCCGAATGAATGAAAGAGCCGGGCTTGCCCGGCTCTTTTCATTTTGCGGCCATCGCGGGGGGAGTGGCCTGCCCCGGAAAAACCTACATAATCGCCGAATCATCGCGATATCGACCGCGCTCGGACGAGAAAGCAGGATTGCGAGGTGGGATTGAATTTGCTGAAGGGATCGATGGGGTCGCTGACGCGCCGCGCTTTCGTCGCCGGCGTCGGCGTCAGCGCGCTCAGCCGCTACGCACACGCCGCGGCGCCCGCGGACTGGAGCGTCTCGTATGGCATGTCGGTCTTCGGCGAACTCGCCGAAAAGGCCGACTTCAAGCATTTCGGCTACGTCCGCCCGGACGCCCCCAAGGGCGGCGTCGTCTCGCAGGAGAGTTACGGCCCGTTCAATTCGCTCAATCCCTTCATCCTCTCCGGCGACGCGCCCGAGGGGATCGAGATCATCTACGACAGCCTGCTGACCTCGAGCCTCGACGAGCGCGACGCGCTCTATCCGCTCGTCGCGAAATCGGTGGCGACCTCGCCCGACAAGCGCAGCATCCGCTTCGAACTGCGGCCCGAGGCGCGCTTCCATGACGGTTCGCCGCTGACGGCGAAGGACGTCGTCTTCTCGCTGCAGATCCTCAAGGACAAGAGCCGCCCAACCATCCGTCAGGCCTTGCGCGATCTTGAAAGCGTGACCGCCGACGGCGATCATGCCGTCATCGTCAAGCTCGGAGAAACGGCGAGCCGCGATCTCAAGCTGATCATCGCGCGCCAGCCGATCTTTTCCGCGGCCTATTACGCCAAGCATAAGTTCGAGGATCCAACGCTCGAGCCGCCGCTGGCGTCCGGCCCCTACAAGGTCGGCAAGTTCGAGGCCGGCCGCTACATCGCCTTCGAGCGCGTGGCCGACTATTGGGGCAAGGATCTGCCTGTCAATGTCGGGCAGAACAATTTCGACATCGTGCGCTTCGAGTATTTCAACGACCGCCCCGTCGCCTTCGAGGCGTTCAAGGCCGGCGCCTTCACCGTGCACGAGGAATTCACCTCCGCCACTTGGGCGACGGGCTACGACTTCCCCGCCTTTCGCGAGAAGCGCGTCGTGCGAGGCGAAATCCCGGACGCCAACATTTCCGGCATTCAGGGCTGGTTCTTCAATACGCGTCGGCCGGCGCTGAAGGACCCGCGCGTACGTGAGGCGATCGGCGACGCCTTCGACTTCGCCTGGACCAACAAGAACCTCATGTACGGCGCCTATACGCGCACTGAATCCTATTTCGAGAATTCCGACATGAAGGCGAAGGGCCTACCCGGCCCGCGTGAGCTGGCGC
>Ga0209607_1004620_pt1 | contig 10182 bp, 6 predicted proteins | sample AD_UKC117_MetaG_FD_184413 | JGI IMG/M metagenome (GOLD analysis project Ga0209607, IMG submission 184413) | Active sludge microbial communities of municipal wastewater-treating anaerobic digesters from Hong Kong - AD_UKC117_MetaG (SPAdes)... | ecosystem: Engineered > Bioreactor > Anaerobic >... | reverse complement strand
GCCTGGAAGTTTGTCGATCAGAAAAGTGTGCTGGTGTCAAAAGGATATGAACCCCCTATTCATGATTTTATTCTTACAAATCTCAATAATATCGATATTACCGACCAGATTCTGAGTTCTGACAATTATACTGTACTGATGGTTGCCAGGAAAGTATCAGAAACAGATCCGGCACTCCTTGAGCAGGGTTATGCCCTGGGACGGTTCTGCAAAGATAACTCAATTGATTTTTATATACTTACGTCTTCAGCCTCTCAGGAACTATCATCAATAAGCAATGATCACACCTATCTTATGGTTGATGAAATAACCCTGAAAACAATGATAAGGTCAAACCCGGGTTACCTTATGCTGAAAAAAGGGACCATCCTCCACAAATGGTCCTGGGCCGGACTTCCCGGTGAAGAAGAAATTTTACAGATCATACTAAATAATAAGAATTAAAGATAAACATTATGAGAAAGAAGATAGTTGCGGGTAACTGGAAGATGAACATGACCCTGGATGATGGACTGGCTTTTGCAGAATCGATTGAAAAGTATTATAAAGACAAGCCATCCCCTGCAGCGGAGGTTATCATCTGCACTCCTTTTATTCACCTTGCAGGAGTGGCCGTATTGCTTAAAAACGGCAAAGTAAAATTTGGAGCTCAGAACTGTGCTTCCGAAGCTTCAGGAGCTTATACGGGAGAAGTATCTGCGGCCATGATCAAAAGCACGGGTGCACAATATGTCATTATAGGACATTCTGAGAGAAGGACGTATTACCATGAAGATGATTCACTGCTAAACTGCAAAACAAGACTTGCTCTCGACAACGGTCTGAAGGTTATCTTCTGCTGCGGTGAGATTAAAGAAGAACGCGAAGCCTTAAAGCATCACGAAGTGGTAAGAAAACAACTGCATGAAGGGCTTTTCAGCCTGTCGGCCGATGAAATAAAAAATATCGTCATTGCGTATGAACCTGTGTGGGCAATTGGTACGGGACTTACAGCTACCCCCGACCAGGCGCAGGAGATGCATAATTTTATAAGAAAGCTTACAGAAGAAAAATACGGCAGCAACGTTGCAGATGATCTGACAATCCTTTACGGTGGAAGCTGCAAACCCTCGAATGCCGCCGAGATATTCTCAAAACCCGATGTCGATGGCGGACTTATAGGAGGTGCATCTCTGAAACTGGAAGATTTCACTGCAATTGTGGAAGCTGTCTGACTTCAATGCATCGTATAACAGGTAATGCCTGCCGGTTGAAAGAACTCCGGATAATACGGGTGTTCAGGCCGGCAGAAAACAGGAGAATGGATGGAAAAAGAACAATTATGAAAAACTCACTGCACATCTCCGGAATTATTCTTCTGTTGCTGATTCCCTTCAGGGCACAGAGCCAGGTCCGGACACCTTTCTCAGGCGATCCGGAAAAGTTTAAAACTGAACTTACAACTTTCCTGGGGCCTAACCTGAACGATACCCAAAAAGCTGGTTTGACCACCTTTCTTGCAAGATGGGACAGTGCTTCTTTCGGAGAAATTAACAAGATAAAGATAATCGACATCATAAGCCAGTATCATGGCAGATCGATGCGAACAATTCCTCACTACTACAATCTGATATCTGCTTTTAACATCCTTATTGACGATGATGCAGGGGAAAAGCTGCTCGGTGACTGGCTGACCGGACTGAGTGAGATATTGTTTAATCCCAGGATCAACAATGAAAATGCAGACAGGTATGTGAAGAACACATGCCTGATGGTCAGTGATAATATCCTGGCGGAAACGCCTTCGCTGCGGTGGAAGGTAAAGAACAGCAAGCCTGTCTTCGGCCACGACACAGCTTTTGCCGCCGAAATACAAAATGCGACACTTACCTGCTACACCATGAGAGACAGCACGGAAATATATAATGTCTCCGGAGTGTATATCCCCGAGACAATGGAATTTCATGGTACGGGGGGCAGGATTACCTGGGAAAAAGCAGGTTATCCTGCCGGTGATGTATTTGCCGACCTTGAAGATTACATCATCAACACTTCAAGGAACAACTTTATAATCGACTCGGCATGGCTGACCCATAAAACCTATTTCAAAGAACCCGTCAGAGGAGTGCTGTCAGATCAGGCAATAAGCTTCCGGAATAAACAGAATGCAAATTTCCCTAAATTCGAGACCTATGTAAAGGAATTCAAACTCGACAACATTTATGAAGGTGTTAACTACGAAGGAGGGATGACAATTGAAGGAGCCACCGTAAAGGGTACAGGAACCAGCGCATTTCCGGCCCGTGTGACACTTTTCCGTAAAGACACCCTCTATCTGAACATTACCTCAACCGAATACCTGTTCGACCAGAACGGTCTTACAAGTGCCGAAACTTCTGCCACCCTGTATCTCGAAAATGATTCTATTTACCATTCCAATCTGGGTTTTTCATACAATGCCGGACAAAGACTTGTCAACCTTTACAGGGCCGCAAATCCAGTCTCTAAAAGTCCATATTTCAACTCCTTCCATAATCTCGATATGTATTTTGAGCTTCTGTCGTGGAACATGAATGAATCAAAGATCATGATGACAAGACCCAGAGGCGCTGCACTTGGAATGGCTGCATTCGAATCGGCATCATTCTTCGATTCCAACTATTTCCTGAGACTCTCGGGTATTGATCAGTATCATCCTCTGAACCGCCTGAGGAAATTTGCCGACTGGTACTATTCTGACACCTTCCCCGTGGAAGAACTTGCCAAATGGATGAATAAACCCCTTGAGGCTGTGACCTCAATGTGTATCGACATGGCTAATAAAGGATTCATTTTCTATAACAGGGCATTCAATGAGATAACCCTCAAGAAAAAAGTTGATGACTTCCTTACTGCTTTTGCCAGGAAGAAAGATTATGATATTCTTTATTTTACCAGCGAAACAAAAGCCCCTGTCGACAATGCAATTCTTGATCTGAAGGATAACCTGATCACGGTAAACGGGGTTCAGGCAATCTACCTTAGTGATTCACAGCGTGTTGCAATATACCCTTATGACCAGAGAGTGGTAATCGGACGGAACAGGAACATTCAATTTGACGGTGTTGTGCAGGCCGGGCTCTTTACAATTTTCGGACATGAATTCGATTTTGATTACGACACTTTCAAAATAGACCTCCAGAAAATTGATTCAATCAGACTGGCTGTCGAGACTGATGAAAAAGATGCAAATGGCAGAGCTCTCATCAGGGAAATTGAAAACTTAATTCAACTGGGTACTGCCGAACTATTTATCGATCAACCCGATAACAAGTCAGGACTTAAAAGCCTGAAGCAGTATCCTGTTTTCAATGCCCTGACATATTCATATATCTTTTATGATGATATACCCGGACTCGAAGGTGTGTATCCCAAAGAAGATTTTTATTTCAGGGTAGATCCATTCAACTATGAGAACATCGACCATTTCAGGACAGAAGAAATAAAACTGTCGGGAGAATTTAACGGCGGTACTGTTATCGAACCCATGCCTCAATACCTTACCGTTCAGGAAAACAATTCACTCGGATTTAACATGAATATCCCTGAAGAAGGTCTTGAAATATACGGCTCCAAAGGCAGTATGTTTGATAACCTGGTAATGAGCAATGAAGGTATGACGGGAAGCGGCACACTGAAGCACCTTACTGCAACAGTCAGGTCGGAAAAATTCCGGTTCTTCCCCGATTCGGTGGTAACCCTGGCAGAAAGCTTTACAATCGACGACGACGGTACGGGACTATACCCGGGTCTGAAAGCTGAAAATGTAAATATAAAATGGCTTACGACAAAAGATGAACTTATTGCCAGGAATACCGTCGACAGAAATTTTGATATGTTCGGTAACGGAACGATGCTGGCCGGAGACCTTATACTTTCCCCCGGTTCGCTGAAAGGTTCGGGAATAATAGGAACACCTGATTCCAGAATAACATCTGAACAGTTCAGCTTTACCTCACAAACCATACACGCCGACACCTCTGATTATAACCTTCTGTCAAAAACAACAAGCGGTTATTCGTTCATCGCTGAAAATGCAAAGACTGATGTCGATTTCGGACTAAAAAAAGCCAGTTTCCGTCTTAACACCGACAGCTCCGTTGTCAAATTCCCGGAAGTGCAGTATGTATGTACCATGACCGACTTCACCTACAATATGGACACCAGGATACTCGACATGGAGCAGGAAGGCAAATCCGAAACACCTCTTCTGTCTCCGGGAAAACTGCTCGAAGTTGACAGAAACAACCTCGACAGGCCTACATTCCTGGCCACTAATGTAATTGGAGATACTATTTCATTTTCATCGTGGAAGGGCAGATATTTTCTTGACGAAGAATACATAGAAGCAGAAAACATTAATTACATCCCTGTTGCTGATGCCCTTATTCAGCCGGGTAACGGAAAGATAACGATACGCAGAAGAGGAAGGATCGATAAGATCGAAAATGCCAATGTAGCCGTGAACAACCGTCACCTTCTCAACAGCGCCACAATTAATATTATTTCAACAAAGCGCTACTCAGGAAGCGGTGTTTACGATTATACAGACGAGAATAAGGAAATCCAGAAGATTAACTTTCCCGAAATAACCGTTGATTCGTTGGTAACAACAGCAAAAGGGTATATCCCGGCGAATCCGAAATTCATGCTCAGTCAGGCATTTACATTTACAGGCGATGTGACCCTTAGTGCTGACAAAGAACACCTTCTGTTCAGCGGGGGAGCGGGCATTGTTCATGATTGCGGCAGACTGAAATCCTATACGATAAAATTCAATTCCCTGATCGATCCGGAAAATGTGATGATCCCCGTAAGCGATAAGCCGCGCGATATCAACGACAATATGGTGTTCACCGGATCGTTTATCAACCTCGATTCAATACATATTTACCCGGCTTTCCTTTCAGCACAGAAATCATGGACCGACGTGGCTGTAGTAAAACCGGGAGGATATATGTATTATGAAAAATCGAAAGGTCGCTACCTCGTAGCCTCACTCGAAAAAATTGCCGACCAGACACGGCACGGCAATATGGTCGCTCTCGACAGGAACATGTGCATACTTTACGGAGAAGGCAAACTTGACCTGGGCACTGACTTCAACCTGGCCAGGATGGATGCCGCCGGTAACATAACCCATAATATAGACTCAGGGAAGGTAAGAATGAATGCCATTCTGGCTTTCGATTTCTTCTTCGATGAAGAAGCACTAAACATAATGAGTAACGATATTAAACTTCTTACAACCCTTAAGCCTGTGAACCTGAACAGTGAATTATACAGAAAAGGGATGAACGACCTTCTGGGTGAAGCAACAGCCACAAAAATAAATGAAGAGATGAACCTTTTCGGAACATCAGGAAACCTTCCAAAAGATTTTAATTATGAACTGGTGCTTAACGACGTTAACCTCTACTGGAATGATGCAACTTCATCATTCCGGTCGGAAGGCCGTATAGGTATAGGGTTTATAGGTAATCAGCCGGTAAACCTGTATGTGGACGGCTACATAGAGATCCAGAGAAGGCGTTCGGGAGATCTCTTCGACATATATCTTAAAGCCGATGATTCAAATTACTTCTATTTTTCATATCTGACAGGCAATCTTATGGTGCAGGCAGGTAACAATAATTTTAACACCCTGATTGCAACCAAAAGACTTAACGAAAGAAGACATCCCGAATCAACAAATCAAAAACCCTATATCTATATGATATCGGTTGAGGAGAGAATGGAGAAATTCATCCAGAGAATGAAGATGGAAGATGTTTTTAATGAAAATGAACCTTTGCGCTGATACAATTATCTGAAAAATGCAGGTATACTATGCTCCGGGGATAACGGGCAGCGATTACCATATTCTTGACAGCAGTGAGTCACGACATCTGGTAAGGGTGCTCAGAATGAAAAAGGGTGATCCTGTTTTTCTGATCGACGGCAAAGGAAACCTTTACAGGGGGGTTATTGAGGATCCCGATAAGGACGGGTGCCGCATCGGAATTATTTCTGTAACGCCTGATTTTGAAAAAAGAGATTACAGGTTGCATGTGGCAATTTCGCCACTGAAAAACAATGAGCGTCTTGAATGGTTCATCGAAAAAGCCGTCGAAACAGGAATAGATGAGATCAGTCTGATCATCTGCAGCAACACGGAGAAGCAGAAAGTCAGGATGCAAAGACTGAGAAATATAATGCTCTCGGCCATGAAACAATCCCTGAAAGCCAGGGAGACAATTATTAATGAGCCTGTTGTATTTTCTGATCTTATAAACAGATCATACGGTGAGAAGCTTATGATAGCTCACTGTAACGGGACCAGGGAGAGGAAATATATTTCAGAAATATGCCACAAGGGTGATGATGTCCTGATCCTCATCGGGCCCGAAGGTGATTTTACCATCGGGGAAATTAATGAAGCTGCAGGCAGAAAATTCAACGAGATATCGTTTGGAAAAAGCAGGTTCAGAACGGAAACGGCAGGCATAGCTGCCTGCCTTTCCGTGTATCTTCTGAATCAATAACTGATGTTAATTTGTAAAGAAATCCAGGACGTTACCGATCATTTTCGACGGCATACTGTAGAATTCTGTATACTTACAGTCGTTACAGGTAACCGAAGTGAAGTGCTTGTTCTGAATATTGAAGAGCTTGGTAACAAAACTACCCGTCGTTCTGATTTCACCTGTTGTACATAATCTGCATCCACATTTCGGGCAGACATATTTGACTGGCTTATTCATTTTTATCGTTATTACCGGTTTGGTTATTGTTATGCGTTTTCCATCTGCCCGATTTCCGGAGAGCCTGGTCGAGGATGTATTCGATCTGCCCGTTTGTGCTGCGAAATTCATCGGCAGCCCATTTTTCGAGCGATCTCAGCTTTGCCGGATCAATCCTCAGAACAAATGGTTTTTTTGCGCTCATCTTATGCGTGTAAAGTACCTGCGTTCACAACAGGAGTGGCATCCTTATCGCCACATAATACGACCATCAGGTTGCTGACCATGGCAGCTTTTTTCTCTTCATCGAGTTCGACTATGTTTTTGTCGGACAACTGTTCAAGAGCCATCTGGACCATCGACACAGCACCTTCCACTATCTTGAACCTTGCTGAAACAACAGCTGTGGCCTGCTGCCTCCTTAGCATTGCATTGGCTATCTCCTCAGCGTAGGCAATATAATTTATCCTGGCTTCTATCACTTCAATTCCGGCAATCATGAGTCGTTCGCGTATCTCCTTTTCCAGCTCCTCATTTATCTCCTCCCCGCCGCTTCGAAGTGCTATCTCAGCTTCATGATCCTCAAAATTATCGTACGGATATAATCCGGCCAGTTTTCTAAGGGCAGCATCGCTCTGAACAAGAACAAAATGCTGGTAATCGTCAACATCAAATACAGCTTTGTAGGTATCAAGGACCCTCCATACAAGCACAAAGCCTATTTTTATGGGGTTACCAACCTTGTCGTTCACTTTAATGGGTTCGCTGTCAAAATTCCTTGCCCTGAGCGATATTTTTCGCTTGACATAAAAAGGATTGACCCAGAAGAAACCATTCTCCCTTATGGTACCTTTATAGGCACCGAACAGAACCATCACGCATGAACCGTTAGGGTTTACCACAGTAAATCCTATCATGGTGAAAATGAAAAGAAGCATAAGAACAACACCAAGCCAGATAATTTCAAATACAAATCCGGTAATGCAACCGGACAGCATAAGAAAAGCCATCAGCAGTGCAAAGTAACCCGATACGGGTTTGACGGAAAATTCCTTTTTCATGGTTATTGATATTAGTTTAATATCATAAAGATACTAATTTAAATTAATTAAAACAAAAAAATCACCGGAAATTTATGGCTCTTTCCTGTGATAAAATCTTTCAGTGTTTCCTGCAAGCCTTTATAACTCTGTTTGTCAGACAATTACCGGGTTCAGGCTTTAGAACATTCAACAAACCTATAACATCATCGTATTGGGCATATATGCCAAAAGCATCACCAATCAGGTCGGTTTTTTCAGTATGGATGTCACGGTATGAAAGAAAAGGAGTAGAATTTAAACCCATAGGCACCATTTTTTATTTAAAAACGGTGGCCTTATGTTAATATTGCATATTCATACATGAAAAAAAAACACTTTTTTCACTGATTTTAATTATATGAAAAAGTCCCGTGGTCTGTATCCTGTCAGTTTAGTGTAAGTGATATCTTCTTCTCCTCCATCATCTTGCGCATGTTTATAAGCGCATAACGCATTCGTCCAAGTGCAGTGTTGATGCTAACGTCGGTTATTTCTGCAATCTCCCTGAAACTTAGGCCTGAATAATGTCTGAGTATAACCACTTCACGCTGATCGTCGGGAAGGGAGCTGATCATTTTGCGAACATCCTTCTGTATCTGTCGCCTGATCATTTCGTCTTCTACATTAGCTTCGGCAAGCTTCTTTGAATTGAGAAGGTCTGACTCATAATCATCGTTCGACACGGTATTGATCTGTTTGAGTCTTCTGAAATGATCAATTATCAGGTTATGTGCTATCCGCATTACCCAGGAAACAAACTTTCCGTTGTCCTGGTATTTTCCGCTCCTTACCGATTGTATGACCTTCATGAATGTATCCTGAAAAAGGTCTTCAGCAAGGGCCTGATCGCGTATATAAAGACTTATATAAGCGAAAACTTTATTCTTATGGCGTCGGATTATCTGGTCAAAACAGGATTCGTCGCCTTTTATGAACTTCTCGATAAGTTCATAATCGGTTATCATTTTGCTCATAGCTCTCTCTTTAAAGTAAAAAGAGTAGAGATATTTCTATAGGCGATCCTCCTTATTAGTTTAAACCTGATACAAAATAAAAGAATTTTTTTTGATCTTAAAATACTACTTTTGGATTTTAACAAAAAATTCACATAAATCTGCACTTTTACTGATGGACGGGAGTATAGAAATAAGGGGGGCCAGGGTACATAATCTGAAGAATATAGATGTAAAGATCCCGCGTAACAGTTTTGTAGTCATCACAGGAGTTTCAGGCTCAGGAAAATCATCGCTCGCTTTCGACACTTTATATGCCGAAGGGCAGAGGAGGTATGTTGAGAGCCTTTCATCATATGCACGTCAGTTTCTGGGCAGAATGAACAAGCCCGAGGTTGATTATATAAGTGGTATCCCTCCGGCTATTGCAATCGAACAAAAAGTAAATTCGCGTAATCCAAGATCAACTGTTGGTACTTCAACTGAGATATACGATTACATCAGGCTGCTCTATGCCCGTATTGGAAGAACATACTCCCCTGTCTCAGGAAAAGAAGTGAAAAAACACAGTGTCGACGACATTGTTGATTATCTGGCCTCGCTGCCTGAAGGCACAAAAGTAGTTATTACGTCGGCTGGAACGATCCCTGAGAAACTTGGTACTCTGGAGTATTTTGAGTTTCTTTCAAAACAGGGATTCGACAGGATCGAATCTGAGGGTAAAATACTAAGGACATCTGAAATAGACGATTTCAGCGGTTTTAAACCCGGTCAACGAGTAAATATTGTTATCGACAGGCTGGTGATAAGTCATTCTGCCGATAATTTCAGCAGGGCAGCAGATTCGGCACAAACAGCATTCCAGACAGGTCAGGGTTATTGTCAGGTTCTCATTCCGGAAGATGACAATCCCGGGAGGGAGAGCTTCTCGAACAAATTTGAAGCAGACGGAATTCTTTTCGAAGAACCCTCAGAATACCTGTTCAGCTTCAACAATCCCATCGGAGCCTGTCCTGTATGCGAAGGATACGGTAAAGTAATAGGTATCGATGAGAACCTTGTCATCCCAAACCGTAACCTGTCGGTATACGACGATGCAATAGTATGCTGGAAAGGCGAAACGATGAAGCAGTGGAAGGAAAGACTGATCCTCAATGCCGGGAAATTCGGGTTCCCGATTCATAAACCTTACTACCAGCTCACCGAAGAGCAAAAAGAAACGCTGTGGAAAGGGAACAGGTATTTTTACGGTATAAACAGGTTTTTTGAACACCTTGAGGAAAAAAAATATAAGATCCAGTACCGCGTTTTACTGAGCCGTTACAGGGGAAAAACGACCTGTCCGGCCTGCAAGGGGTCAAGACTAAGGAAGGAAGCTTCTTTTGTAATGATAGCCGGCAAAAGTAT
>Ga0209607_1004619_pt1 | contig 10182 bp, 11 predicted proteins | sample AD_UKC117_MetaG_FD_184413 | JGI IMG/M metagenome (GOLD analysis project Ga0209607, IMG submission 184413) | Active sludge microbial communities of municipal wastewater-treating anaerobic digesters from Hong Kong - AD_UKC117_MetaG (SPAdes)... | ecosystem: Engineered > Bioreactor > Anaerobic >... | reverse complement strand
CAGACCATCATCCTGAGCATGGATCAAACCGATGTGAGGGATCGCTTTGCGCTCTTGATGGTGAGTCTCGGGGTCGGTGATCGGGCCTTGCCCCTCTCGTGGACGGTGGAAGCCAGCCCGGCCAATATCTGATGCACATCGTTGCGCGCCAGTCGGTCGGGATCAGTGATCAGCACCCGATCCACCTCCGTTGCCCGGACCGCATCTCGCAAGCGATCCAGGCCCGGTCGGTTCAGGCTGGCTCCACTGTAACCGTCGTCGCGGAAGGTATTCGCCACGGGCAGTTCCCAGCCCTGATTGCGGACATGGGCCCGCAATCGATCCAGTTGCTACTCGATGGTTTGGGCGTGGGCTTGACGTTGGGTCGACACCCGAACATAAATCGCAAGACTCATGGATCACCTCCGGCTCGGTCAGCATCGCCCAGCGCAGCAGGTGCTGGTAAGCTCGATCCCACCGCCGCGCTCCATCCGGGCTCGCCTGTAGGTATCGATGCACACGCCATGACGGCTTCATAGGCACCTCCACGAGGAACGGAAACCTCGTGAAGGTACGTCGCCGTCGCCGGATTACGCAGCCGCAACGGTCGGCGCCACCAACTCAACGCCAGCCGTCCGGTGCGGATCAGGCAAAATTTGTCATTTGTGATTAAACCATTGAAGACGCCTTCGCCATCGTCAAGCGGTTGTTGGGCTTGGCCTATTTCCACTGCAGCGCCGAAAACACCATCCAAATGCAATTGTGGACCACCGGGCTGTTGTACGCCGTGTTGATCGACTTGACCGATGCCGTCGCCGAAGCGTTGGCGTGACCGTTCGCCGATCTCTCTCCGGAAATGGTCTACCGCAGTCTGTATTTCGTGACCCACGCGGTCGCTCAAGACCCCACCACCGACCCGGTCCATTATTTGGCCGACTGTGCCCGCGAGTTCGGCATCATCAAACGACCCCGTAAAAAAATGCTTCAGGAACGTCCTCCAACACCCCCAATTCCTCCCTTGACAGTTAGCAAAATTCCTTAACTTGTGACCAATGGCGTTATGGATAAACGGATGCATCCACCCGCCTCCTCTGAAATCCTGAAAGCAGACAGCGTCGCACCCCGACCGACCCGTGCGATCGACTCGCGCCACGTTAACCCCAAAAGTCGGTCGCGAGCGTTTATGGTTATACCAATACGCTCAACCCACGGAGGTCGCGACCGATGAACCGAATCCCGCTGCTGTATCCGCTTGGCCTTCTGCTGCTGCTCGGCGCCGCGCCAGCGGACGTGCTGGCCCGTATCAAGCTCACCACCCTGCCGGTGCGTGAGCGGGTGGAAATCCAGCTCGATCACCCGCAAATCGCCCTGGTCGAGGAAGAGCGCATCGTGCCCTTGGTCAAGGGCGTCAATCAGGTGGATTTTTCCTGGGCCAACACTCGCATCGATCCTGACACCTTGGTGCTGCGCATCCTCGCTCCGACGGACGCGCAAGCACTGGATGCCAAGGTGCTATCGGTCAGCTATCCGCCCAACGAAACCGCCCTGGTGTGGTCGGTGGCCGCCAGCGCCTCCGGCGCGGCCCGCATGCGAATCAGCTACGTGCTGGGCGGACTGAGCAAGGAATTCCACTACCGCGCCGTGGCCGACCGCGACGAGAAAACGCTCAACTTGGCGCAATACCTACGAGTCGGCAACGCCGCCAACGAAGCCTACGACGATGCCCGGTTCTGGGCCGGCGTCGGCGAGCGCTTCGAGAAGCCACTGGGGTTGAACGAAACCAAGGAAGTGCTGCTGGACCGCTTCGCCGCCGTGCCGGTGCGCAAAACCTACACCTGCGACCCCGTGCAATTCGGCTATCTGGATCGGGCTCAAGATAAGCTCAACGTGCCGATGCACTACGTGGTCAAGAACGCCGGCGGTCCCTTGGGTCGGGAACCGCTGCCGGAAGGCAAGGCGCGCATCTTCCAGGACGACGGCCAAGGTGGTAGTGCTTTTCTCGGTGAGGATCACGGTGCCTTCACCCCACCCGACGACGAATGGGAACTCTATCTGGGCCTGGCCCGCGACATTAGCGTGCGGCGCACCGTGGATCGCAACGAGCGCCAGCGCATCGCCGGCAATCTGTATCGCCACGAGGTGACGCTGAAATACGAGATCGAAAACTTCAAGGACACGCCGGTTACGCTGGATATCGCCGAGAGCGTGCGCCAGATTCGCAATGACCTTCGCGGCGACAACGGCCGCGACCCGGAATGGCAACTGGGCGATGGCACCCTGCGTCAACCCGATCCCGAGAAGAGCGACGCCGACCAACTGCTATTCCATGTGGATTTACCCGCCCGTGCCGCCGACGGCCAGGCAAAAAAGCAGATCCACACCCTACGGCTGACCCTGAATAACGAATGGTGAGCGCCATGACCCCTCATCCGACTCTGCGTGCGCTGCTCTGCCTGTGCGGGCTGTTGCTACCACTGACGTTGCCGGCTCGCAACGTCGATCTCGCCACCGTGCCCGAGCGACGCACGGTGCAACTGACCATCTACAACTCCGAGGATCTGACCCTGGTGCGGGAAACCCGGGTGGTAACCTTCAAACAGGGCATCAATCCCTTGCAGTTCTCCTGGGCCAACACCCTGATCGACCCGACCTCGGTGGACCTGCGTTTTCGCGAACCCAGAACCGGGCTGGAAGTACTCGATACCACCTTCCCGCACGACAAGCCGCAAACCCTGTACTGGAACGTGCACAGCGACGCCGATCGCGAGGCGACCATCGAAATCAGCTACTTCACCTCCGGCATTAGTTGGGCCGCCGACTATCTAGCCATCGCCGATCCCGATGAACGGCATCTACGACTGGAAAGCTTCGTGCGGGTCCGCAATCAATCCGGTGAGGATTACGAAAACGCCCAGGTGCGGCTAGTGGTGGGCACCATCAATCTGGTGGAAAAAATCGCCGAGCTGGCGCAAGTACCGGTCGGCCGGCTCAACGAACTCAAGCGCGAGGAATATCGCGATCTGCGCCAGAGAGCGGCCCGCAAGGCCATGGCGCCGCCCGCGGCGCCGGCGATGGAACTGTCCACCGGCGCGATGGCCGCCGACATGGCGGAGATGGCGCCCAAGGAAATCGTCAAGGAAGGGCTGAGCGAGTACTTCATTTACACCATCGAAGGCACCGAAACCGTGCCGAACGGCTGGGCCAAGCGGCTGCGCAGCTTCAAGGCGGACGCCGTGCCGATGACGGTCGAGTATCGTTACCGCCCCCGTGAGTACGGCGACCCACTCACTCGGCTGTACCTGCTGAAGAACGACACGGCGTCAAAACTCGGCGGCACGCCGCTGCCGGATGGCCTGATCCGGGTGTTTCGCGCCAACGGCCACGAAGGCTTGAGCTATCTGACCACCCAGAATCTCAAGTACGTACCCATCGGCGACAAGATCGAACTGAATCTGGGCGTCGATCCAGCGGTGGTGTTCGAACTGGTCAAGCAAAAAGTCTACCGCGACAACTTCTGGCTACGAATCAAGGGCGGCAACCTCTATCGCAAACTGGGCGAGGACGGCTTGAAGCTGGAACTGGACAGCCAGGTGGCGGGTTGGGACGAACACACGGTTTACCGGCAACGCATCCGCAACTACAGCCGCAAGCCGATCGCGGTCCAGATCCGTCGCGACTATCCGGGCGACGTGGTATTTCGTAGCCGGCTCAATCCCACCCTGCACGACTTCCAGACCGTGCAGTTCGAAGCCAAGATTCAGGCTGGCGAAAAAGCCGAACTGGATTACGAGATCATTCTCCGGCAGGGCTACAACCAGAAGCAAAACCGGGTGGAACTGCAAACCGGGGAACCGGGACGCTGAAGATAGTCGGATAACACCAGGAACGGCGACAAACCGTTCCCGGACGCGCGACTTAGCGCAGCATCAGCACCAGCTCCTCCTGGCCGCGCAGCAGATTGAGCAGCAACCCATCGCGATCGATCATGAGTTGCCTCAATTCGGCGGTGCTGGCGATGGGGCGGCGATTGACGCCGATGATAATGTCGTTTCTGCGCAGACCGGCGCGGGCGGCGGGACTACCGGAATCAACATCCACGATCAGTACGCCTTGTACCTTCCCGGCCAGCGGCGAATTCGGCCCGATGTCCTCGAAGGTGGCTCCCGCCAACTGCGGATGGAGCGCCTCGCCTTCCGCCTTGGCCGGCACGTACTCGCCCACCTTGGCATCGAGGGTGAGCGGCTTGCCATCTCGCAGGATTTCCAGCCGCACCGTCTCGCCTACCTCCAATAAGCCGATAGCGTTACGCAGGCCGCCGCCGTCGCGAATCGATCGCTCGTTGACCCGCAACACCACGTCGCCCTCTTTCAGCCCGGCCTTGGCGGCGGTGGAACGGGGGCTGACCTGAGCGATGACCGCGCCCTGACTGGTGGGCAGATTGAAAGCCCGCGCCAAGTCCGGCGTGAGATCCTGCACCGACACCCCCAACTGACCGCGCCGCACCGACCCATGGTCAACGATCTGCTCCATCAGCCGCGCCACCATGTTGGCCGGAATGGCGAAACCGATGCCGACGTTGCCCCCGCCGGGCGCGATGATGGCGGTGTTGATGCCGACCAGCTCGCCGCGCAGATTGACCAACGCGCCCCCGGAGTTACCGGGATTGATGGACGCGTCGGTCTGGATGAAATCTTCGTAGCCCTGGATGCCCAGGCCGGTGCGGCCCAGGGCACTGATGATACCGGAGGTCACGGTCTGGCCCAGGCCGAACGGATTGCCGATGGCCACCACGAAATCGCCGACTCGCAGCCGGTCGGAATCGGCCAACGGCAGTGCGGTGAGGTTGCGAGCAGGCACTTGGATCACCGCCACATCGCTCTCCGAATCGGAACCGATGACCTTGGCGTCGAGCTGGCGGCCATCGCGCAGGGTGACGGTGATGGTGTCGGCGCCGTCGACCACATGGTGGTTGGTGATGACGTAGCCGCGCCGGGCGTCCACCACCACCCCGGAACCGACGCTCTGCGCCCGGCGCTCGCGCGGCTGGTCGGGGACATTGAAGAATCGGCGGAAAAACGGGTCGTCCAGCAACGGATTGCGGCGCAGTTGCACCCGACTTTCGGTGGCGATGTTGACCACCGCCGGGGTGGCTCGTTCCAGCATCGGCGCCAGGGTCGGCAGCGGCTGGCCCTCCACCAGGGCGGGCAAGGCCGCTAGCACCGGCGGCGGCACGGCGGCGGCAAGACCCAGCACCAATAGGGCCACCGGCAAGAGACGGCGTTGGTTGTTCATGCGACAAAAACTCTCTATCTTGACCGGCAATCGGGCAATTTCAGGCCAGGGAACGACCGTCGTCTGGAGCCATGTTACGACGGTGTCAATGTTTCCAATGAGCGCGCGGATCGAACGGAAGTTCCCGCTCCATGCGTCGAAAACATTCGCGCGCTTCCTCGGTATCGGCCGGCGGATTGACGATGCGCAGCACCGCCAGTTGATCGCCGGGCGGCTGACCGGGCAGACCGCGGCCGCGCAGCCGCAGCTTCTGGCCGTTGCGGGCATTGGCCGCGATGTTCAGCGTCACCGGACCACCCAGCGTCGGCACTTCGACCTTGCAGCCCAGCGCCGCTTCCCAGGGCGCCAGCGGCAGTTCCAGCGTGATATCGCGTCCCTTGACCTGATAGAGCGGATGCGGCCTGATCGTCACTTTCAGATAGAGATCGCCGCCGGATCGGCCGCCGCCCTGACCGGCCAACCGGATCTTCTGCCCGGTGGTCACGCCGGCGGGAATCCTGACGTTCAAGGTTCGGGTTTGAGTGCTGACCCGCCCGCTGGCATCCATCTCCGGCGCCTGCAATTGCAAGGCGCGTTGGCCACCGTGATAAGCCTCTTCCAGACCGATCTCCAGCGCCACGCTCCGATCCTCGCCGCCGGGCTGCTGGAACCCGCGTCCGCCGCCGTGAAACCCACGCGCGCCGCCGAGCCCACCGAGTCCGCCGAGCCCACCGAACAGCGATTCGAAAAAGTCGCTGAAATCGCCGCCGCCGAACCCGCCGGCGGCGGATGGCCGTCCACTCTGCCAACCGGGCGGCGGCCGGAACTCCTGACCGGCCCGCCAGTTGTTACCGAGCTGGTCGTAGGCGGCGCGTTTTTCGGAGTCGCGCAGCACCTCGTAGGCCTCGGCGACCTCCTTGAAACGGTCCTCGGCGTTGGACTCCTTGCTGACGTCCGGGTGATATTTGCGAGCCAGCCGACGATAAGCCTTCTTGATGTCCTCTTCCGAGGCATTGCGGGCCACGCCGAGGATCTGGTAGTAGTCCTTGTATTTCATGCCGGCTCCGGGCGGTTTGGACGGAAGCGACCGGCGGGAGCGCTCCCGCCGGTCATGGGGTTCAGCCTTCGACCTTGATGGTCCGCGACACGGTCTGAGTCAGCTTGGGAATGCCGATTTCCAGCACACCGTGCGCGCTGCGGGCGGCGATCCGCGCCAGATCGGCGGTGTCGGGCAGGCTGAAACGACGATAGAAGCTGCCGCAAGGCCGTTCGACCCGGCTGTAGCCGGCGCGGGTTTCGCGGGTTTCGCCCGGCCGATTGCCGCGAAGGGTCAGGATACCGTTTTCGGCGATAATCTCGATATCCTTCGGGTCCACGCCGGGGATATCGGCGCGCAGCACATAACGATCCTTCTCTTCCTTGATATCCACCGCCGGAATCCAGTCGCAGGTCGCGATACTGGATTGATCCTGGTCGGCGTTGTAGGGTTCGAACAGCCGGTCCAGTTCATTGCGCAGGTGGTGCATGCGCCGCCAAGGTTCGAAACGGGTTGGGTTCATGGCGGAAAGCCTCGCATAAGTAGGTTGTCGATGATTTTTAAATGCGGTCGGCCGATCGGATTTCAAGCGATTCCGGCCGGATTTTCTTCGAAGCAGCAAGGAGTGTCCGTCATGAACGAATGTAAGTTTCTGCCGCTGGCGATGGCGGTGCTGACCGTGTCCGATACCCGGACCCTGGCGGATGACGCGTCCGGTCAAACCCTGGCGGAACGGCTGACCGCCGCCGGTCATCGACTGGCCGACCGAACGATCGTGCCCGATGATATCTACCGTATCCGAGCAGTGGTGTCGGGCTGGATCGCCGATCCAACGGTACAGGCGATACTGATCACCGGCGGCACCGGCATGACCGGCCGCGACAGCACACCCGAGGCGATCCGGCCGCTGCTGGACAAGGAAATCGATGGTTTCGGCGAATTGTTCCGCATGCTGTCCTGGGAAGAGATTGGCACCTCCACCCTGCAATCGCGGGCGCTGGGAGGACTGGCCAACACGACTTTCATTTTCTGCCTGCCCGGTTCGACCGGGGCCTGCCGCACCGGCTGGGACCGCATCCTGCAAGCCCAACTGGACGCCCGCACCCGGCCCTGCAATCTGGTCGAACTGTTGCCGCGCCTGCGGGAAGGGCGGGAAGGAAGCGGTGGCCATGCGATTGCGTAAACCTCGGCTCGGCATCGCCCTCGGCAGCGGCTCGGCCCGCGGCTGGGCGCACATCGGCGTCCTGCGGGCCCTGGAACAGGCTGGCATCGTCCCGGATGTAGTGTCCGGGACCTCGATCGGCGCGCTGGTCGGCGCGGCCTACGCCAGCGGCCGGCTGGGTCCGTTGGAAGAGTGGGTCGCGCGAATCGACTGGTGGGAAATCATCCGCTACATGGACATGAGTCGCGGCGGCGTGGAAGGCGAGCGGCTGATGCGCGCCTTCGGCGAGCGGGTCGAGGATGTGCCGATCGAAACCCTGCCCAAACCGTTCGGCGCGGTGGCCACCGATCTGCTGACCGGTCGCGAGGTGTGGTTCCAGAACGGTTCACTGCTGGAGGCGGTGCGCGCCTCCATCGCCCTGCCGGGACTGTTCAGTCCGGTGCGGTTTCAGGAACGCTGGCTGGTGGACGGCGGGCTGGTGGACCCGCTGCCGGTGTCGTTGTGCCGGGCGCTGGGCGCGGAACAGGTGATCGCGGTGAATTTGAACGGCGACATCATTGGCCGACATCTGCTCGGGCGATCGACGCGTCGGCCGGCCTCGAATCCACTGCTGGCACGGCTGAGCACCGGCTGGCAGACGGTGTTGGGGAACCTGCACGATCGCTTGTCACCGCCGGAAAAGGAGGAGGACGAACCGCCGAGCCTGTTCGACGTGATGGCCGGCTCGATCCATATCATGCAGGACCGCATCACCCGAGCGCGGATGGCGGGCGACCCGCCGGACGTGGTACTGGCCCCGCGACTGGCGCATCTGGGGCTGATGGATTTCGACCGCGCCGGCGAGGGCATCGCCGTCGGCATGGATTGCGTGCGGCTGCACCTGCCGCTGCTGCGCGATGTCCTGAACCTGGCGGAAAAGCCGGAGTGACGAGCGACGATTTCGCCTACAATCCGCCCTCTTTCGCGCAACCCTGCTGAAATCGCCATGCCCATCCTTCGCTATATCCTGACCATCGCCTGCCCTGACCGGGTGGGGATCGTGGCTGCCGTGTCCGGCGTGCTGGCGGCCCATCGCGGCAATATCGTGGAATCCAGCCAGTTCAGCGATACCGAGTCCGGTCGGTTTTTCATGCGTCTGGTGTTCGACCTGGACGAAGCGAGCGAACCAGTGCTACTGGAGCATTTCACTCCACTGGCCCAGCAGTTCGAGATGGACTGGCGTCTGTACGACCAGCGCCGGCCACCCCGAGTGATGGTACTGGTGTCCAAAGCCGAGCATTGCCTGAACGATCTCTTGTATCGGCACCGCACCGGAGCGCTGCCGATGGCGATTACCGCCATCGTTTCCAACCATCGCGAGTTGGCGCATCTGGCCGACTGGCACGCAATTCCCTACCACCATCTGCCGGTGACGGCGGCGACCAAACCGGAACAGGAGCAGCGGATCCTGGACCTGGTCGAGCAGACCCGAACCGAACTGGTGGTGCTGGCTCGCTACATGCAGATCCTGTCGCCGGAGCTGTGCCGGGCGCTGGCGGGACGGGCGATCAACATTCACCATTCCTTCCTGCCCGGCTTCAAGGGCGCCAAACCCTACCATCAAGCCTACCAGCGTGGGGTGAAGCTGATCGGCGCCACCGCCCACTACGTCACCGCCAACCTGGATGAAGGGCCGATCATCGAGCAGGAAGTAGAGCGTGTGGACCACGCGCACGGCCCGGAACACCTGGCGGCGGTCGGCCGTGACATCGAGAACATCGTGCTGGCCCGAGCGATTCATTATTACCTGGAACGGCGGGTGTTCCTGAACGGTGGCAAGACCGTGGTGCTGCGCTAGGAAGCGGTGGAATGGCCATCGATCCTCCCTATCTGGCCGCTTTTTTGATCGGTCTGAGCGGCGGCGCGCACTGCTTCGGCATGTGCGGCGGCATCGTCGGGGCACTAACCCTGGGCCTTCCAGCGGTGCCGGGACATCCACTACGTGCCCGTCTGCCGTATTTGCTGGCCTACAACGGCGGGCGCATCATCAGTTACATGGTCGCTGGCGCGCTGGCCGGCGGCGTGGGCGCCTGGGCCACGCATCTGCTGCCCATCCATCGTGCTCAGTTGGGACTGCAACTGCTGGCCGGACTATTCATGATTTTGCTGGGCTTGTATCTGGCCGGTTGGCAAACGGTGCTGGGCAGGCTGGAACGAGCCGGCGGCGTACTGTGGCGACGGATCGAACCGCTGGGCCGGCGCTGGCTGCCGGTGCGCGCGCCGGCGCAAGCATTGGGCATCGGCCTAGTGTGGGGTTGGCTACCCTGCGGCTTGGTCTACAGTGTCTTGGTGTGGGCGATTGGCGCGGGTGGAGCACCGGAAGGCGCGCTGCTGCTACTGAGCTTCGGCCTGGGCACCCTACCGGCGCTGCTGGCGATGGGCACGGCCGTGGTGGCGTTGGCGGAATTTGCGCGGCGACCGGCGGTGCGCCGCCTGACGGGCAGCCTGGTCATGTTATTCGGAGGGTATGAGATCGTGCTGGCGACACGGATGCTGATGGGTTGAGAGCAGGGCAATCGCGCTACCTGATTAGCAAGATATAGTTTTCCTATACAGATTGTGGAATATTTATAGTCATTCCGTATAATTTCCATAACACTTAATGATTTCGGCAAGAGCGGTTTCCGGAGGGGCGAATTGTCGTTGTCTTTTGAGGTTGGCGAAATCGTGCTCAATGGGGTTCAGATCGGGGCTG
>Ga0209607_1004618_pt1 | contig 10187 bp, 8 predicted proteins | sample AD_UKC117_MetaG_FD_184413 | JGI IMG/M metagenome (GOLD analysis project Ga0209607, IMG submission 184413) | Active sludge microbial communities of municipal wastewater-treating anaerobic digesters from Hong Kong - AD_UKC117_MetaG (SPAdes)... | ecosystem: Engineered > Bioreactor > Anaerobic >... | reverse complement strand
CGTCGTTCAACGCGCGCCCTCGCCGCGGTCGGCGGTCCAGGGCACGTCCGGCACGCCCGCGGTGAAGTTGGCCCAGCGGGCGGCGGTGAAGAGCCAGTCACTGAGGCGGTTGATCCAGATCAGGACCGACGCAGGCACGGCGATGGTCTCCGCGGCCAGCACCAGGTCACGCTCCAGGCGGCGGCACACGGTGCGCGCCACGTGCAGGTGGGCGGCGCCGGCGGTGCCGCCGGGCAGGATGAAGGTGCGCAGGGGCGCCAGGTCCGCGTCCAGGCTGTCGATGGCCGCCTCCAGGACCTCGGGCGCCAGGCCGGGCGCGGCGGCGCCGGCGCGGGTCAGATCCTCGCAGCGGTCCGGGTCCGCCAGCAGGGCGCCCAGGTCGAAGAGGCGGCTCTGCAGCAGCAGCAGGTCATCGCGCAGGCGGCGGCCGCCGGCCTGGGCGGCGGCATCGCCGTCGCTCTGGACCAGGGCGCCGGCGGCCAGGCCCAGGTGGGCGTTGAGCTCGTCGGCGGTGCCATAGAGATCCACGCGGCGGTCGGACTTGCGCACGCGGGCGCCGCCGATCAGGCCGGTGTTGCCGTCGTCGCCGGTGCGGGTGTAGATGCGGACCATGGGTCACCTCCGTGGGACCAGAGTAGGGCAAGGCGGCGCGCGATGCACGCCCGGACTCAGCGCGCCAGGGTGAAGCGCGCCTCCGCCACGGCCGCGGCGCCCACGGCGCGCACGCGGTAGAGGCCCGACGGGAGGCGGCGGCCGTCGTCGGCGCGGCCGTCGAAGCTCCAGGCGCCGCGGCCGGCGGCGTCGGCCGTGGCCGCGGCGGTGCGCAGGCGACGGCCCCGCGCGTCCAGCACCTCCAGGCGCACGCGCGCGCCCGGCGCGGCGGTGAAGGCCACCGTGGCGCGGGGGTTGGCCGGGTTGGGGAACGGCGCGTCCAGGCGCAGGGCGGCCACGGGCGCGGCGGCGGGCGCGGCGGTCACGGCGTCGTCCCACGGCATCACGATCAGGAACGGCGGCCGGCCCGTGGGCACCGGCGCCGCGGTAAGCTCCGCTCCGGTCAGCGCATCGAACACGCGCACCCCCGACGCCGTCACGCCGCGGTCCGCCACGAAGAGCTGCGCGCCGCCGTCCCAGGCCACGTCCACCAGGTCGTAGCCGGGCGAGGTGAGCAGGGTCTGGGCGCCGCTCCCGTCGCGCGGATCGTAGCGCACCAGGCTGGTGCGGAAGGAGGCGTCGCTGACCAGGGCGTAGCCGATCTCAGGGCCCACCGTCACGAAGTCGATGAGGTCGCCGCCCAGCTGCGCCTCGGTCACCTGCAGGCCGCCGGTGGTGCGCGTGAGCAGGTCCACCGTCTCGATGCCGCCGTCCAGCGCGCCGTAGAGTCCGGCCGACCCCACGCGCACGCGGCGGCCGTCGCCCACGGGCTCCGGCATGGACGACGGGTTCACCGCGGCCAGCGTCACGCCCTGGACGCCGGGCAGGGAGCCGTCGGCGTCGATCCAGGCGCGCGCGGCCAGATCGAACAGCAGCACCTGCGAGAAGTCCGCCGGCCCCCACCAGGCGTTGCGGTCCAGGCGCTGGCAGAGCACGGCCAGCACGTCGCCCTGGCGCACGGCCCAGCCGGTCTCGGGCAGGCCGTCGGCGTCGGCGAAGGCGGCCGTGGAGTAGGTCTGCACCACGGAGCCGTCGGCCGGGTCCACCTCCAGCAGCAGGGGCTGGTCGTAGCAGGGCACCCACCCCGAGCCGTCGGCCGCGAACACGATGTCCTGCGGGTTGCGCCCCGCCCCCACCGAGGTCTGGAACACCGTGCTCCACCCCTGGGCCGGATCCAGCACCTGCAGGTTGGAGGCGCCGCGGTTGACCACCCAGTACAGGCCGTCGTGCCAGCGGGCCACGGCGTCGCTGTGGGTCACCGCCGCGTCGGGCTGCGCGGTCCAGGGAGCGGCGCGGTCCAGCACGGTGGCGCCGCCGGTGCTGCTGAAGTCGGTGGTGATGACCAGCAGCTCGTCCCAGGCGGTGGCCGTGAGCGGGAGGGCGAGCAGGAGCGGGAGCAGGATGCGGATCATGGTGCGGTCTCCTTCTAGCGGATCAGGGCGGTGGCGCGCAGGGAGCGGCCGGGCAACGGGTAGCCGTCCAGATCGCGGGCGGCCGTGTCGGTCAGGTTCAGGATCTCCAGGGTCAGGCGCAGCTCGCGGTCCTGCAGGAGGCGGGCGTGGTCCCAGGCGCGGGTGAGCGCCAGCGAGGTCAGGGTGCGGGCGAGGACGCGGGCGCCGGGGCCGTTGTAGCGGTCGCGCCAGTGGCCGGCTTCGGCGAGGAGCCGTCCGCGCAGCGCCCAGCCGCCGCGGCGCACCACGCCGCCCACGGCCACGGTCCAGCGCGGCTGGTGGGGCAGGTCCTTGCCGGCGTACACGGGATCGATGCCCACGTCGCGGGCCTCCTGCTGGGTGAGGCTCAGCCAGCCCGAGGCGTGGGCTCCCAGGTCCGCCGCCAGCTCCAGCTCGTGCCCGATGGTGCGCGTGCGGCCGATGTTGCTGGCCCGCGAGGTGGCCTGGCTGTTGGGGTACCACACGATGGCGTCCTGCACGTCGTTGCGGAACCAGGCCCAGCGCACGCGCAGGTCGCGGCCGTGCAGCCGCAGGGCCAGCTCGCGGCCGTCGAGCTGCTCGGGGGCGAGCCCGCGGTTGCCGGCCAGGCCGCCGGGGATGCCGAAGAGCTCCGCCCAGGTGGGCGCGCGGTGCTCGCGGAAGCGGCGGGCCTCCACGAACAGCACACCGGGCCGCGCCTCCCAGACCAGCGCCGCGCTGGGGGCCCAGTCCTCGCGCACCCGCGGGTCCGCGGGCGCGGGCTCCACGGGGCCGGGCAGGGCGGTCTCGGCGGGGAAGTCGTCGCGCAGGCGACGCCAGCGCAGGCCGGGCCAGACGGTCAGGCGGGCGCCGGGCAGGTCCCAGCGCAGGTCGGCGCCGGCCTCCCAGGCGGTGCGTTCGCGGGCGGGCTGCTCCAGGCCGCGGGTGGTGCGGTCGTAGACCTGACGGCGGGCGCCGGCGGTCACCAGCCAGGCGGCGGTGCCCAGGCCGGCGGGCAGGGCGTGGTCCAGGGCGCCGAAGGCGCGCAGCAGGCCGTGGCGGCTGTCGCCCACGGTCTCGCCCGCGGGCCAGGCCACCTCGGCCAGGGGATCGTCCAGGTGGTCGCGGTCGTGGCGCCAGGCGGCCTCCAGGCCGTAGCGGCGGGCGGCGTCGGAGAGCTCCAGGTGCAGGTCGGCGCGGCCGGTGCTGGTGGTGGCGTGTGGGCTGGCGTGGTCGCCGGTGGGGCCGGGGCGGCCGGCGGCGCGGTCGTAGAGGCCGGCGGCCAGGCGCACGCGGGGGCCGTCCCAGGCGTTGCGGCGCAGCACCAGCGAGGCGCCGCCCTCGCGGAACCAGTCGTTGACGCGGTCGCCGACGGTGTCGTCGGCGGGGTTGTACGGGGTCCAGCGGTCGTCGGGGAACGGGTAGGCGTTGTCGGCGCGGCGGCCGTGGAGCAGGAGCAGGGCGTCCACGCCGGCGGCGCGGCCCTGGGTCACCAGCCGCGCGCCCGCCTCGCCCCAGCTGCCGGCGCTGAGCTGCAGCTCGCCGGCGCCGCGGCCGGGCTCGCGGCTGATCAGGTTCACGGCGCCCAGGCCGCCGCCCGCGCCCAACGACGCCGGCGCGGCGCCGCGGAACACCTCCGCCCGCGTGAAGCGGTCCAGGGGCAGGGTGGACAGGTCCAACTGGCCCGTCAGGGCGTCGCTCACCGGCACGCCGTCGATCAGCACCGTGACCTGCGTGGCCGTGCTGCCGCGCACCGACGGGAGGGCCGGCGCCCCCAGCCCGCCGTAGCGGCGGATCTGCAGGCCGGCCACCTCCTCCAGGAGCTCGGCCAGATCGGTGCGGGCGCCGTCGTCGTCCAGGTCCACCACGGTCACGGTGGCCGGGCCGCCCAGGTGGCGCTCCGGGCGCGGGGCGGTGACGGTGAGCGTGTCGATGAGCACGGGCGCCGGCGCCGCCGGAACCGCGGCTCGCGCGCCGGCGGCGGTCCAGAGGACCGCGACGAACACGAGCGTTCGTTTCCCGGGATGACGACGGATGCGTCCAGGGGACACGCCAGGGACCCTCCCGCGAAGGTGGTGGCAGCGGGACGGGATCGGTCTCCTGGCTCGCGGGTCAACCTCCTCCCGCGCCTTCCCGGCCGTTCAGGCCAGTGGCTCATTGCGGGATTCGTCGCCGCTCACAGTGGCGGGGCCGCGTCGGATTCGCACCGACTTCCGGGTGATCCTCGTCCTCGTGGGCTATGGGGGCGGGCGCCGGGGGGCGTCGGCCCATGTCCGGCCACCCTAGGCCCCGGGGTGGTCCCTGTCAAGGAGGCGGGCCCAGAGCACGCGGTGGTCGGCCTCGTCGTCGCTGGCCAGCAGGAGCGCCTCGGGGTCGTCGTCGGGCCAGGCGTCGCGGCTCTGGATCAGCGAACCCTCGCTGCGCGCCCAGTCGTCCTCGACATAGGGCCGGTAGCGGCACCAGAGGCCCTGGTGCCAGAGGAAGAAGCGCTCCACGCGCTCCAGGCCCTTCTCGTCGTCGCCGAAGTGCTCGCAGGCCAGCTCGAACCAGCGGCGCAGCACGCCCCAGCGCTCCGCCACGGTGGGGAGCCAGGGGGCGTCGTCCTTGATCTCGCGGAAGAGCCAGGGCTTGATGAGGCAGCCGCGGGCCAGCACCACGCCGGACACGGCGGTCTCGGCGCGGCGGCGGCGGTGGTCCCACACGGTCAGCACGTCGCCGTTGCCCAGCACCGGGATGGACACGCTGCGGGCGGCGGCGTCGATCTGCTCCCAGTCGGCGTCGCGGCGGTAGCGCTGCTCGCGGGTGCGGCCGTGGATGGACAGGGCGTCGGCCCCCTCCTCCGCCGCGATGCGCGCCGTCTCCAGGATGTTCACCTTGGACTCCGACCAGCCCAGACGCAGCTTCACCAGCAGGGGCAGCTCCGTGGCCGCGCGCGCCGCCCGCACCATGGCGGCCAGCTTGTTGGGACGCTGCAGGGCGGCGGATCCGATGCCCTTGCGCACCATCAGGTCGATGGGGCAGCCGAAGTTCAGGTCCAGATAGTCCGCCCCGAGCTGCTCCACGACGCGCGCGCCCTCGGCCATGACCTCCGGCTTGCTGCCGGCGATCTGGATGCCGAAGGGCGTCTCCGTGTCATGGCGCCGCAGCAGCGGCTGCTCGCGGCGGCTGCCCTTGATCAGCTTGTGGGCCAGGATCATCTCGCTGCATGTGAGGTCCGCGCCGTACTCCTTGCAGAGGCGGCGGTAAGGCAGGTTGCCGCCGGTGGCCATGGGGGCCATGGCCGTCACGTTCCGGAACATCGCCTGGGCCTGCTCGCGACTCATCGTCCTCGTCCCTCCACGTCGTCACCTCATGCACGACGCCCGGGACGCGGAACGTCCCGGGCGTGATCATCCTCCAGGGCGCGCCCGCTCAACCGTCGAGCATGGCCCCTTCCTCGTACTCGTGCCAGCCGGCGGGGTCCTTGATGTACTCGTAGGTGTTCTTGAGCAGGTCGTAGTGGGTCTGCTCCTCGGCGGCCAGATGGGTGAAGAGCTTCTTGGCCTCCTCCGACGTCATCTCCGCCGCGGCGTTGGCGTACATGTGGTAGCCCTTGCGCTCCACCTCCATGGCGCCTTCGAGGATCTGCAGATCCTCCTGCTTGTACTCGTAGGGGTCCTGCACCTCGGCCATGGCGACCTCGAAGATCTCCTTGGGCGCGCGGTGGTCGTCCTCGGTGTTGCCCAGGGGGGTGAGGTCGTGGGTGCGGATCAGGTCGTCGCGCAGCTCGATGAGGTGGGCGCGGTGGCCCTGCTCGTCCTTGGCCAGCGACAGGAAGATGGCCCGCTCCATGTCCGACGTGGTGGTCTCGGCCTTGGCCGAGAAGAAGCGGATGCCCTCCTCCTCGAAGGCGATGGCATCGTTCAGGATCTCGATGCAGCGGGTCACGTCGTTGCTCATGCTCGTCCTCCGGGGATCGGCCAGTCTTTGGGAATCCCAACTATGGTAATGCTTTGACAGGGGATTGCCAAACGATCGGGGTTGAAAAAGTCTGCGATGTCTGACATCTTCGCAACCGGACCGAGATCACGGAAGCAGGCACGGATCCCGACAAGGGAACTCTCATATTCCCTTGCACTTACGCAGGCGAGAGTGTCGAAGGAGGAGACATGGCGAAGCTGCAGAACCGACTGGCCACGCTCATCCCGGAGTGGCGCGAGGAGACCCGCGCCCTGGTGACCGAGCACGGGGCCAAGACGATCAGCGAGGTGAACGTCCAGCAGGCCTACGGCGGCATGCGCGGCGTGAAGGCGATGATCTGCGACACCTCCGAGGTTCCGCCCGACGTCGGCCTGCTGATCCGGGGCACGCCCATCGGCGAGCTGGCCGACAAGACGCCCGAGGACATCTTCTACCTGCTCTGCACCGGGGAGCTGCCCAACGCCCGCGACCGCAAGGCCCTGAGCGAGGAACTCGCCGCCCGCGCCAAGGTGCCCGCCTACGTGTGGAAGGTGCTGGAGGCCATGCCCTCCAACTCCCACCCCATGGCCATGCTGGACACGGCCATCCTGGCCATGGAGCGCGAGTCCAAGTTCCGCGCCGCCTACGACAAGGGCATGCCCAAGGAAGACTACTGGAAGCCCATGCTGGAGGACTCGCTGGACCTGCTGGCCATGATGCCCACCCTGGCCGCCGGCGTGTACCGCATGCGCTTCAAGAAGGGCCCGCGGATCGCCCCCAAGAAGGACCTGACCTGGTCCCAGAACTACGCCCGCATGCTGGGCATCAAGGACAAGAGCGGCGAGTTCGCGGACTGCATGCGCCTCTACCTGGTGCTGCACTGCGACCATGAGGGCGGCAACGTGTCCGCGCACACCTGCCACCTGGTGGGCTCGGCCCTGAGCGACGCCTACTACAGCGTCTCCGCCGGCCTCAACGGCCTGGCCGGCCCCCTGCACGGCCTGGCCAACCAGGAGTGCCTGAACTGGATCATCGAGCTCAACAAGCGGTTCAAGGGCAAGCCGTCCCAGGAGGACATCCGCAAGGTGGCCTGGGACACCCTGAACTCCGGCAAGGTCATCCCCGGCTACGGCCACGCCGTGCTGCGCGTGAGCGACCCCCGCTTCACGGAGTTCCGCGCCTTCGGCATGAAGCACTTCCCGGACGACCCCATCATGAAGACCGTGAACAACGTCTTCGAGGTGGTGCCCCAGGTGCTGATGGAGCAGGGCAAGGCCAAGAACCCCTGGCCCAACGTGGACGCGGGCTCCGGCGCGCTGCTCTACCACTACGGCCTGAAGGAGTTCAGCTACTACACGGTGCTGTTCTCGGTGAGCCGCGCCATGGGCATGCTGTCCCAGCTGATCGTGAACCGGGCGTTGGGGGCGCCGATCGAGCGGCCCAAGTCCGTGACCACCAAGTGGGTGAAGAAGCAGGTGGGCATGAAGTAAGTTGTGCCGCCGAAATTGTTCCTGAAGTCTCCAAAGGCGTCCACCCTCGGGTGGGCGTCTTCTTCAATAGGCGTACTTCAGGGTATGACGACGATTCCGACCAAGCCCCACCGTCGCAACGGATCGCTCGTAGTAACGAGCCCATACCTCCGGCAGCTCGACCCGTGTCCGGAAGATCCGCTCCCCCAACACATCCCTCACCGACCAGAGCCGATCCGTCACCCCCTTCAGCATCCCCGACGACACCGCCGGCCCCTTCTCCCACCGCCTCTTCATTAGATTCCGCCACACCATGAAGATCGACAACCGCTCCGCCGAGCTCTGCCTTCGCTTCACCCAGGCGATGGTCTCGCGCTTGTGGGCGGCGGTGCTGTGGCGGATCATCAGGTCGGCCAGGTTCACTTCCCACAACGGGTTGTGCTTGTCGCGGTGGTCCTTGCTCGAGGTCACCTGATGCCGAACGCGGCACGGCAACTGAGCGATTGCTCGCTTGTAGGCAGGATGCTCGTCGCTGCGGGCGGTGATGACGGTCCGGCCCCGGGTCACGAACTCGAGGAGGTCGCGGATCCCATGTTGAACCGCCTTAGGATCCGGCCGACCCAGCTCGGCCTCGAGCTCACTGCGTCGACGCTTCTGGACGTCGGTCATCCGCCCCTTCCGGCGCAGCGGACTGTCGGTGTGGTAGATAAAGAACCCGTTGTCCGGCTCCACGGCGATGTTGTGGTGGAACGGGTAGTACTGACTCAACTCGAACGACTCGAACCCGTCGAAGACGATCTCCGCCGGCGACGCCACCCCCTCCAACAGCTTCATATGCAACAGCATGCAGTGCCGACCGAGCCTGGCGATGTGCCGGTCGATGGTCGACGGCGCCGCCAGCAGGGCCCTGGCTCCCTGCCGATTGGCCATGCCGCCGACGGTGTTGAGCAGGATCTTCGGATCGAGCTCCGGCCGCTTCTGCCAGTAGGTGGTGGAGAAGGTCTGGCTACTGAAGTTGCGGCCGCAGGTGAGGCATGTATACCGCTGGATACGGTAGGGGCGGATGCGGCGGAGGAAGTAGCCGCGGCGCTTGTAGCGCCAGCCTTCGGCCAAGCCGTGGTGGTGCTTGCAGTTGGGGTTGGGGCAGTGGGGCGGTTGCCAGCCGGGTCGTCGGGTGTTCATGCCCGGCCTGTTGCGAGGAACAGGCCGGGCACAATTTCAGTGGCACAACTAAACCGGTGGAAACCGGATGAAAGTGTTATAATAAGGGCGCCCTCAGCGCTCCCGAGCACCCCAGGGAAGGATGCCCTCCCATGCCGCTTCTCCCGCGCGGCCGCGCCGTCCTGCTCCTCGCCGCCCTGCTGGCGTGGGGCGCCATCGCATACGCCGACGTGACCATCCACTGCCTCTACGTGGGCCAGGCCGACGCCACCCTCATCCAGAGCTCCAGCGGCAGGACCATGCTCTTCGACGGCGGCAACAACGGCGACGGCGACGCCATCATCCTGCCCTATATGGCCGCGGCCGGCATCGACAGCCTCTCCTACGTGCTGGTGAGCCACTACCACTCCGACCACTGCGGCGGCGTGGACGACGTGCTGGACGCCCTGGGCCCCATCTCCGGCGGCGTGTGGGACCGCGGCTGGAGCTACACCACCGCCACCTACAGCTCCTACGCGGCCAGCGCCGCGGGCCAACGCCACACCGCCGCCGCCGGCCAGGTGTTCGACCTGGGCGACGGCGTGACCGTGACCGTGGTGGCCGTGAACACGAACGGCCTGGAGCCTTCGCCGTTCACGGACTCCGCCGAGGAGAACGCCTACTGCCTGGCCCTGCACGTGGAGGCAGGCGACTTCGACTTCTTCGTGGCCGGCGACCTCACCGGCGGCGGCAGCTCCGAGGCCGACGTGGAGAGCCTCATCGGCGCCCAGGTGGGCGACGTGGAGGTCTACCGCGTCAACCATCACGGCTCCTACACCAGCAGCAACGCCGCCTTCCTGGACGCCATCAGCGCCGAGGTGGGCGTGATCTCCTGCCCTGTCAGCAGCAGCTATGGCCACCCCCACCAGGATCCCCTGGACCGCATGGCCGCCCGCGGCATGTACCTCTACCAGATGGCCCAGGGCTCCACCAGCACCTACCCCGCGGGCCAGCGCGTGATCCTCAACACGCTGCCCGAGGAGTCGGCCGGCGTGACCCACGTGGTGATCCAGACCGACGGCTCCGCCGAGTACACCGTGAACGGCGACGTGTGGCTGATGGACGAGAACCCCGCCCTGGCCGCGCCGCCCGCGCCCATGCTGGCCGTGCTCGGGAACTACCCCAACCCGTTCAACCCGATCACCGACATCCGCTTCACCACCTCCCGCGGCGGCGTCGTGCGCATCACCGTGGTGGACCTGGCCGGCCGCCGGCTTCAGGACGCCGTGCTGGACGCCATGCCCGGTCTGAACGTGTGGCGCTGGGACGGCCAGGACGCGGCGGGCCGCGCCGCGGCGTCGGGCGTGTACCTGTACCGGGTGCAGGGCCGCGACGGTGCCGGTTCCGGAAAGATGGTCCTCTCCCGCTAGTCCCCATGGAACGGATCGCCCCGCCCCCCCCCTGCGAGGACGCCCATGTGGACCTGCGCGCACTGCCGCACCGACGTCGAGCCCGAATTCATCGCCTGCTGGAACTGCGGCACCGGGCGGGACGGCACGCCGCCGCCCGAGGATTACGT
>Ga0209607_1004615_pt1 | contig 10189 bp, 10 predicted proteins | sample AD_UKC117_MetaG_FD_184413 | JGI IMG/M metagenome (GOLD analysis project Ga0209607, IMG submission 184413) | Active sludge microbial communities of municipal wastewater-treating anaerobic digesters from Hong Kong - AD_UKC117_MetaG (SPAdes)... | ecosystem: Engineered > Bioreactor > Anaerobic >... | reverse complement strand
TTGCCCTTATTGGTAATATCAGGTCTGTTTTATGGAATATCTATTATAATCAATTTGCTTATCAAAATTGAATCAAGATTGTAAAGCGGACTTTTTTTCTTCCGGTAGTTCCATATTAAACGGCTTTCAAAGGAGGTGCCCTTTATGAATGCTCCCATATCCCCTCCGGCGGGCAGTCCGCCTGTCTTCCCGAACCTATATGTTACGTTCTGGTCAGTCTTCAACATATTGACACTAATTGCTATTGTGGTACTGGTTTTCTGGTATTTTAAGAAACAGAGCGACGACAAGAAACGAATGTTTGGAAAGCTGGACAGCATCATATCCCTACTCCAATCCAAGAAAAACGATTGAGTATAAGGATATAAGGAAGCATTACAATTTACCGGCTTACCTTGGGGATATTGTTTTCCCTGGCGGTGGTCTTTTTGCCCTTGGTCATTGTTATAATAAAGGCCAAGAGGTGATGAACAGTGTATAAAGAAATTGAACGGACCGCCCTGATGCTCAAGACATCCAAAAACACGGTGGTGGTGACCGGAGCGGGGATCAGTACCGAGGCCGGCATCCCCGATTTTCGCGGGGAGAATGGCATTTACCGCCGGTTGGGTGAAGACAGGGTGATGGAGATTATCAATAAAGATTGTTTCAATAGCAATCCCGACCACTTCTATCTCTTCTACCGCCAGAATTTCCAGTCTTACGCCGAGATACAGCCCAGCCATGCTCATTTCGCTCTGGCCGAGCTGGAGGAGCAGGGTTTGGTCAAGGCCATCGTGACCCAGAATATCGATGGGCTTCATCAAAAGGCGGGCAGCCGCAGGGTGTATGCCATACACGGCAGCGCCGACCGTTACTATTGCACCAACCGTTCCTGTCAGCAGGCATACGACCAAGAGTATGTAGACAGCTATCCGCTGACCGTGCCCTGCTGCCCGGAATGTGATGCTATCCTGAAACCGGATGTGGTGTTATTCGGTGAGCCGATCAAGAACTACTATGATGCCGTGCATGCAATAACGGGAGCCCACCTGTTGGTGGTGATCGGTTCTTCGTTAACGGTTTATCCGTTGGCGGGTTTTGTAAGGGATTACTGCAACTCCAACAAGGATCTGCTCATAATCAACAAGGGACGGACCGAGATGGACTATGCCGCCACCCTAAAGGTGGACACCGATCGCACCGGTGATTTTCTCAACCAGGTCATTGACCGGCTCTAATATATGGGCGGCTCCGCGAGGGGTCTGATGAGGGTCAGGAAATGGGTGAGGATCAAGGCGGTCAGCCCCCAGATGACGTATTCCTGCCAGATGTAAAAATGCTGGGGATAATTGGCCTCCCGAAATGGGTACTGGCGGCCCTGAGGTATAAGGTCGTAGGGGAAATCCTCCGGGGCATCCATTTTGAAAGCCAGGTTCTTTCGCATCGGCTTATTATGGAGGAGGTAATCCAGGGGCACGTAGAAGATCTTCTCCACCTCGTCCAGGTTGATATGGATGCGGTGGTTGTCCTTTATATAACCGACGTAAGGATAGACTATGGCACTGAAGGGGGTGATGAGCAGGTCCAGGGGCGCGATCACTTCCAGATCATCGGTCTCCAGTCCTAATTCCTCGCAGGTCTCACGGACCGCGGTCATTTCTGGATCCCCATCATCCTTCTCAATCCCGCCTCCGGGAAAACAGATCTCGCCTGGCTGCCGGAACAGATGGGGGGCCCTCTTCTCAAACAGCACCGACAGTTCTCCCCCTACCTCTACCAGGGGCAGCAGTACCGATGATTGGGCTGCCTGTTGGTGGCCCATTATCTTGCGTCGACGCCCTTGCAGGGCTTTGATATTGTCAGGCAGCATCGTCTTTTTCCTCCGTGGATGTAGGTTCCCGGGCATTTCGCTTTGCTTATGCAGTCCGTAATTAAATCTTGGGTATTTTGAAATTGCTCACCATCATATACGATAAAAAAAGCATCAAGACCAGTGCCAGGTAACCATTTATGCCGGCGGCCAGTAAAGAAAGCAGGGCCATCAGGAAGCCGGCCATGGTAATGGGCAGGCCAATAAAATGGTCGGAGATGTTCAAGACATTGAAGCGCGCCAGCCGGAAGGCGCCGCACATTATATATATCAGGGCCGCCACCACCCCTAACAGCAGGGGCAGATCGTAAAGCAACTGGGCATAAATGAGGATAGCCGGGGCAACCCCGAACGAGACCAGATCACACAAAGAATCGAGCTGTTTGCCGATATCCGACATCACCCCGAATTTCCGGGCCACCCGCCCGTCGATGCCGTCCATGAATACCGCGCATAAAATAAAGATGGCCGCGATGACGTAATTACGTTCCATGGTTTGGATCAGGGCCAGTGAACCAAAGATGATGTTTATTAAAGTTATGATATTGGCGCTTTTATCCATCAAGTTTTGCAATCAGTGACTCCCCTCCTCTCACCTTCTGACCGGGAGCAACCAGCACTTTAGTCCCCTGGGGCAGGTACAATTCAGTGCAGGACCCAAAGCGTATCAACCCGAACCTTTCCCCCGCTTGCAGGTAATCCCCGGGCCTTACCCAACAGACCAGGCGGCGGGCCACCAGACCGGTCACCTGTACTACCAGAACTTTCCCCCACTCAGTGCTTAAGCCTACATAGTTGCGGGCGTTTATGGTTCCCGCTTCATCCCGGTAAGCCGCCAGGTATTGACCTGGGACCCGCTTGACCCATTCTACCCGGCCAGCCACCGGCGTCCGGTTGATATGCACATTGAACAAGCTCAGGAAGATCCGCACCCGGACTGCTTCCGACTGCATAAATTCATTCTCGGAGACGTTGATTATGTCCATCACTCGGCCATCGGCCGGGGCTACCACGTTGCCCCATTCCCCGGGAGCGGTGCGCTTGGGATTGCGGAAGAAGAAAGTGACAAACAGGGTCAGCAGCACTCCCAACAGAAGCCCGATCTCATTGGTAAACACATATAAGAGCCAAGCCGCGAAGGCAAACAACAATATGAACGGCCATCCTTCGCGTGCCACTGGTTCCCGATGGGACATAATTTACTCCTGCTACTATCTTATTTGTATCTGCCCAACCTATACCTGGGTTCTGAGAGCGGCTATATCTAAATAATTTTAGCTTATAAACATATAATATGTAACCGAACGGGTGTTTGCAATAGCGGAAGGGCCGTATTATACTATGTTTTCCAGCTGATGCGGTTCCCAGCCGCAGGGTTGGTCCCCACTCAGATCCAGTACCTGAACAGCTGTAAGGGTGGAAGGATCATAAACGAACATCAGCTTCAGTTCCCGTCCCGGCTTTTCCCGGTCCATCCCGCGGAAATATTCGACATGCAGCAGTTTTTTTATTTCCCGGGGGGTTCTGCCCTCCAGTTGGGGCAGCCAGCGGTGCACGAAATCCTTGTCCCGAGTGTACCTATACACAATCTGGTTGATGTCGACCGGATTATGACTGGTCAGTCCCTCCGGAAGGGTGTAACGATGGTGGTGAAGGAGGTAGTCATATTTCAGGCGTTCATCAACCCGGTGACGGTGGGCGGAATGATGGTCCTGGATGAAACCGCCCAGATAAGAATAGAGCGCTTCCTTCTTGTGCCCTCGGTTCCACCAGTCATGGACGGACCAATAACTGGCGAACTCCTGGTAGAAATCGGCCGCCCGGCCTTCATATATATAGGTGGTTATGTATGCCACAGCGGCTGCCATTTCCCCCGAGTTATAATACTTGTCCACCAGCGACTCCATCCTGGTCAAGGAGATGATATCGCCGAAATTCAGGAACGGAGTGGATATCACCTGGTAGGGCGGGTGGGATTGGAAAACATAGCCCAGGCACTCGCTGTCCTGCCCCAGAGGGGAACCCTTCAAGATTTTGAGAAAGCCCAGCTGCAGCATATTGGGCCGCAGATTATAGACCATATCGAAGGACTTTTTGAAACGGGCCAGGTCCTCTCCGGGCAGCCCGGCAATGAGATCCAGATGGATATGGATGTTGGCGAAGGTTATCAAACGGGTTATGTTTTGGCGGAGGCGTTCCCAGTCCTGCTTCCGGTTCACGGCTTGCAGTGCAGGTTGGTAAGTGGATTGGATGCCGATCTCGAAATTGAACCGACCGGGTGGTACGGCGGCCAGGAAGTCCAGCATGGCATCCGAAAAAAGACTGGCGTCGATCTCAAAATGGGCCATGACCTGATTGGGGCTGGACAGGATATGCTCCATTATAGCCCGGGCCCGTTTTTCATTGAGATTGAAGGTCCGGTCCACAAACTTTATTTCCCGCACCGGGAGGGACAACAAAACATCCAGGTCAGACTTTACCCGCTCCAGGGAAAGGGTGCGGACCCCTGACGATGAGGCGGATAGGCAATAGGAGCAGCGGAAGGGACAGCCCCGGGAACTTTCGTAATAGACGATGCGGTCGGTCAGGTCGTCCCAGTCATGGGCGTAAGCGAAAGGGAGATCGTCCAGGTCGGCCAGCTCCTCCCGGGGACTATTGGAGCAGATTCGGTTTTGATAATCGCGATAGGTGATCCCCGGGATGGACGCCAACTCCAACTGGCCATCCAGGGCAGCCAGCAACTCGGTCAGAACCGTCTCCCCTTCCCCGCTCACCACCAAATCCACGCCTGGATTTTGTTCCAGGATAGAGTCGGCGTCAAACGAAACCTCGGGCCCGCCCAGGATGATTACAGTGGCCGGAGCGGCCTTTTTATAATCGTCACAGATCCTTAAAATGGGCTCTATGTTCCAGATGTAGCAGGAAAAGGCCAGCACGGCGGGCTGCTGCAGATAGATCTCGGCCAGGATATCGCTGGGCCTTTGGTTGATGGTGAATTCCATTACCCGGATTTCCCGGTTGGTACGGGGCCGGTTGAAGGCTTGCAGGCTGCGCAGGGCCAGACTGGTGTGCAGATAGGTGGCATTCAAAGTCGACAGGATGACACTGCCGGAGGGGGCGTGGACCGACATGGTTATGGTTCCCCCACGATCCGGATTTCGGTCTGCAGACTTATACCGTAATGGTCGGCAACTTTTTCCTGGATAGCGGCAATCAGCTGCAGTACATCCTCGGCAGTGGCCCCGCCGGTGTTAACGATAAAACCGGCATGTTTGACGGACACTTGGGCCCCTCCGATGGAAAACCCCTTCAAGCCCAGTTCCTCGATCATCGGCCCCACGAAATGGCCCGGGGGCCGGCGAAAAATGCTGCCGGCGCTGGGGTATTCCAAGGGCTGTTTTTCCCAGCGGCTCTGCGAATATTTTTCCATCTTGGCGGTAATCTCCTGCTCCTCCCCGGTTCTGAGACCCAGCCGGGCGGCGATCACAATATGGTCGTTGTGCTGAAATATACTGTGGCGATAGCCCAGGTTCAATTCGCTGCGTTGAAATGTCTTGCGTTCCCCGCTGGGTTTTATCGTGTCCACTTCCAGCAGCACATCTCCCATCTCCCCGTCATAGGCGCCGGCATTCATAACTACTGCTCCGCCCATGCTGCCGGGGATACCCTCGGCGAATTCCAGTCCGGTGAGATGGAAACTGGCGGCGCAGCGGGCGACTTGCGACAAATGCGCCCCCGCTTCGGCATATACCTGCTCGCCGCGAATCTGGATGCAATTCAGTTGGGAGATCTTGATGACCACCCCGCGGATGCCCTTATCCCGTACCAGCAGGTTGCTGCCAGCGCCCAAAACCATCCAGGGGACCTGCCGGGACAGGCAGTATTCCAGGGTGGTTTTCAATTCATATATGGATTTAGGGGTAACCAGGACATCGGCCGGTCCCCCGATCTTGAAGGTGGTATGATTGCTCATGGGTTCCTGAAAACTAAGGCTGGCGGCGGGTAATAATTTTGACAAATCCTTATACATGCAAACCTCCTTTGCCTATTTATATCTTTATGGCACGAAAAGACAGATTATTCGTCGCCTGCCAATTTGACTCCCAGTTTGGGTGCTTCCGGCATCAAGATCACGGTAGCCTGCCCGCCATGCCGGTGCTGCGCTGCTTGCAGGGCTTGTTCCAGGCTGTCGGCCGGGGTCATAAAAAGGCGATTTACCTGATCATCATTCAAGCTGCTGACCAGTATTATATCGGCTTGCTCCGCGGTACGGCAGATGGCGTAAGCCTTATGGCCGCCCAGCTCGAATCGGCGGTGAAAACGATCGATTATATCCTGACGGCAGGTGGCCGTATCGATCCAGTCCTGGAAGACATCCTCTCCCAGGCCTTCGCGGCACTCGGCCGCCAGGACGATGGTTCCCCCCGGTTTGACTGCCAGAGCCGCCGCGTCCAGCGCTTTTTGGGCCTGGTACATATTAATATCCTTGGGGTAACCGCCGCAGCTGGCTATCACAATATCGGCCCGGGCGGTAATAGGGATGGTGGTCATTTCCTCACAGAATTCGACCGCTGCCAGCCAGGCCTGCCGGACATCCCCGGCCGCACAGAAAGCGATGTCATATTTGGAACCGGTCACCACATTCAGAATGAAGTCTACCCCGGCCCGGTAAGCGGCCTCCAGCATCAGATCGCTGACCGGGTTATCCCGGTAATTGCCCAGGCAGGCGCGCGGATCGCTCATCATCCGGTGGTTGGCTTCGATCACCGGGCGGGAGGCGATGCCAGGTAAAATAGATTTACGGCCCCCGGAATAACCAGCAAAATAGTGCAGTCCCACCACCCCGGTGGTCACAAGCAGGTCCGCCTCGGCGGCGGTGCGGTTGATCACCAGGTCCATACCATTGGACAACTGGCCCAACGACTTGAGGTTGTGATCGCAATCGTGATTGACGATCCGGTAACGACGGCAGATTTCCTCGCCAAAGACGGCCCGGTTATCCCCTTCCGTGTGGGGGCGATGGATGCCGGTCGCCACGATCAAGTCGATATCCCCAGGTTTAATACCGGCTGCCTCGATCTCCGCCAGCAGCGGCGGCAGCATGACTTCATAAGGGGTGGGGCGGGTTATATCGTTGACCACTACCACCGCGTTGCGCGCTTGTTTTTGCCTGATGATCTCCCCCAAGCGGTGACCGCCCAACGGATGGGCCAGGGCCCTCTCCACCAGATCTTTCCCGCCAGCCCCAGCGGGCATGGGCCGTGGTTCCAGGACCGCCAGCAGCTGGGCTGGATCCAGCTCCAGGGGCAGGTGGGTTTTTCCATATGCCAAACTAAATTTCACAACATCTCACCTATTTGCTCAGGTTCGGGCACAACTCCCAGATATTAGTTTATTTCTCATCCTGCAGAAAAGCAAATTATCTTCAGACCGGCAATTGTATACCCCAGACGTAAAAATTCTTGTGTTATAATGGCACTGGATTTGCATCCTAATTACCATGAATCAGATGCAGGAGAGTGATAGCTTGGACAAGTCGGCCATACAGAAGGAATTGCTCACAATGTTTGGTAAGGATAGAATACTGAGCGATGAGCTTGATTTAATGTATTATTCCTATGACAGCTCTTTTTTAACCAAATTGGAGAACACCTCCCCCTATGCGGTGGTGTTCCCCCGGTCCACCGAAGAGGTGCAGAAGATCATGCAGTTTGCCTACGCCAATGATGTCAATATCGTTCCCCGCGGGGCGGGAACCGGTGAGACCGGCGGCTGCGTGGCGGTAGAGGGCGGCATCGTGCTGGATCTGTCCCAATGGAAAGAGATCGTGGAGATCGACCAGAAGAATATGCAGGTCGTGGTCCGCCCCGGAGTGATCCATGCCGACCTCAACAATGAACTGGCCCCATACAACCTGTTCTTTCCCCCCGACCCGGGCAGCAGCCTGATGTGCACCGTGGGCGGCATGGTGGCCAACAACGCCTCCGGGCTGCGGGCAGTCAAATATGGCACTACCGAGCAATATGTGCTGGGCCTGGAAGTGGTGACCCCCCAGGGTGATATCATGATCACCGGGGGTATGAAATCGCGCGCTATCAAGAATGTTTCCGGGCTCAACCTGACCAAATTGATGGTGGGTTCGGAAGGTGTCCTGGGGGTCATAACCAAAATCCGGCTGCGATGTTATCCCAAACCACGGGCCCGCGGCATCGCCATGGCCGTTTTCGACCGTCTCGACGACGCCCCGGCTACGGTCCTGGATGTTTACCAGGCCGGTATCCTGCCTTCCGGCATCGAGATCCTGGACGGTTCGGCCATCAAGGCGGTCAACGAATTCAAGCCCCATATCAAACTGCCGGATGCCGAAGCCATTTTGCTGTTCGAGGTGGATGGCAATCCTCCCAGCGTGGAATTTGAAGGCGATGTTATCAAAGAGATGGCTGGCAAGAGAGCTCGTTTGGTGGAATGGTCCACTGACCCCAAGAGAATGGCCCAACTATGGGAAGGGCGCAGTGTTACAGCCGCCGCCGCCTCTCGAGTGCGGCCCGATGGCAGCCGTATTTTCGCCGGCGAGGATATCAGCGTACCACTCTCCCGGGTGGCCGACGTGCTGCGGGCGGTCCGCGAGCTGGGCCAAAAATACGGTATTCAAGTAGTCAACTATGGACATATCGGTGATGGCAACGTCCACACCGCACCGGTCATAAATCCGGAAGATCCGGCCGAGGTTGAGAAAGTCCTGCAATTGGTAGATGAGATCCACCTGCTGGCCATAGAGATGGAAGGCACCACTACCGGAGAGCATGGAGTGGGCGCGGTGCGCCGCCGCTATGCACCGCTGGAGCACGGCATTGCTCACGAATACATGCTGAAGACCAAACAGGTTTTTGACCCCAAGGGTATTATGAATCCGGGCAAATTGATTTAATCGCGGCATACATGGCTGCGTAAGTTTTAGGGAGATAATGATAATGGAATTCAAGGAACTGCCTCCGGTCAAGGAGCAATTGATGAAATGTGTACGCTGCGGCAAGTGCCGCAGTGTTTGTCCGGTGTTCGCGGAAATCGGTAATGAAACCGTGGCTCCCCGCGGGCACGTTTTCATGGTGCAGATGCTGCGCGATGGCACGGTGGCCCCGGAGCAAAAGGTTTATGATCATCTGACCAACTGCCTGATGTGCGAGACCTGCAGCGTCAACTGCCCTTCCGGCATCGATATCCACGAGCTGAACGCGGCGGCCCGGTCCTATATTTACGAGCATAATCCCAGCCTGGCCAAGGATTTGATCTTCGACACCATGTGGACCAATCCCGCCTACTTGAAAAATGCGGTGCGCATGATCTGGGGCGCCCAGGTCAGCGGGGCCCAGTCCCTGGGCCGGAAACTGGGTTTGACCAAATTGCTGCCGGGTGATATGCCCAAGGCCGAGAAGATACTGACTGACGTCCCCTTCCACTCGGCCCGCCGGCAGATACCGGCCGTCAGTGAAGCGCTAAGCGAAAAAAAATACACGGTAGGCTATTTTCTGGGCTGCGCTACCGACCTGCTGAACCCGGAGGTCGCCAAGGCCACCGTAGACGTCTTGACCCGCAACGGCTGCGACGTGATCATCCCGCCAGATATGAAATGCTGTGGTCTGCCCCATATGGCCAACGGAAAAATGAAAACCGCCCAACAGATGGCTATCGAAAACTTGAAAGCCTTTCACAAGTATGATCTGGACTATATCGTCACCGATTGCGCTTCCTGTTCCTCGGCCGTGGGGGCCAAGAATATGGAACTGCTGCTGGGTGAAACCGAACACCGGGCCGAGGCTGAGGCTTTTGCCGCCAAAGTCATGGACCTGACTTATTTCCTGATCCATATCCTGGATGTCCGCCCCCCTGCCAATGACCAGGCTCCCCGGGTACGTATAACCTACCACGACCCCTGTCATCTGGCCAACGCCCAAGGGATAAAAGACGAGCCCCGGGAGTTGCTGCGGCGCATTCCGGGTGTGGAACTGGTGGAGATGAAGGACGCCAACCGCTGCTGCGGAGGATCCGGGACCTTCAGCATTACTCATTATGACCTGTCCATGCAGATCCTGGACAAGAAAATGGATAACATCGAAGCTGCCGACGCCGATCTGATAGCTACCTGCTGCCCCAGCTGCATGATGCAGCTGCGCCATGGGGTCAGCCGGCGCGGCTTGCAGTCCAGCCTGGTGCACCCGGTGCAGATATTGAGCCAGGCTTATAAACAAGCGGAGAAGGCAAAGGTAAAAACAGCTGTATAAACTGCGAACATGTGTTTTCAAGCGGACTGAGCTTGTGCTATAATCTAACAAAAATAGT
>Ga0209607_1004613_pt1 | contig 10192 bp, 12 predicted proteins | sample AD_UKC117_MetaG_FD_184413 | JGI IMG/M metagenome (GOLD analysis project Ga0209607, IMG submission 184413) | Active sludge microbial communities of municipal wastewater-treating anaerobic digesters from Hong Kong - AD_UKC117_MetaG (SPAdes)... | ecosystem: Engineered > Bioreactor > Anaerobic >... | reverse complement strand
ACGACGCACCCGACCGCCCCGACCCGATCCTGGCCGCCGCCCGCATCGGCGAGCTGACGCGCCTGGCGCTGTGGCTGGAGCAGCCGGGGCTCAGCCTGGACGACGTGCGCCGGTATGTGGCCGAGCGGCTGGAGCGCCTCTACCCGCTGGACTTTCACATCTACCGGCAGCGCTGGCAGGCGCTGGACGATGGCAGCCGGCCGGGGCCGCTGCTCTCGTTTCTGGAATGGTGGCCGCTGGCGCAGGAGCTGGCGGAGCGGGCGGTGGTGGCGGGGATGCTGGGGGAGGTGGATGGACACATCGACGGGTTGCGGCGGGTATTGTTGGCGAATGGCGGTGATGACGCCGAGGCGGTCTCCTGATGGACGAATTCTTGACGCGACTGATTCCTATCCCGTTCTGGCTGGCGTGCGGCTTCCCGGTCGCCGCGCTCTCCTTCATTGGCATCTTGCTCTCGCAGGCCGGCCGTTCCAGCTTCGATGCCGAGAGCCGGGAGGCGTGGGTGGAGCAACTGGAGCTGCGCGTGCTGGGTCTGCTGACGACCAGCGACGGCTGTTCGCTGAGCCGCCTGGAACGCCAGTTGGGGATCGGGTATTTTGACGGTGAGGCAAAAGCGGAGTTGCAGGCGCTGCTTGGGCGCCTGCGTGCGCGCGGCAAAGTGAAAGTCGACGCGCATGGCTACCGGCTGACGCATTAGCCGATAGAATGAAATTGCGTCCTGTCAACCGGGCTACGCCATGGAGAGCGAGGCGGCTAGGGCGCATCCTCGTGGGCCGCACCGTCGGGCGCTGCACCAGGCGCCCGTTTTGCCAGCGCCCGTGCCTTGGCGTCGAGCTCGGCATTGGTGTTGCTGGCGGCAAGCTTGGCGATTTCGTTCGTCGTGATGAGTCCGGCGTTGATCGCATCCACAAGGGCGCCCATCAGGTTGAGGGCATCCGGCGCCAGTTCAGCCAGTTTCGCCCCAAGGTCGGCCAGCGCTTCGGTGTCAAATTCAAAGTCGAAGTTGAAGTCGTCCAGCATCTTCCCGCACCAAGCCCTTCCGTGCAAACAAAAAAGACGCCGTCCGTGGTCCCCCGAAGGCCGGTTTGGGGCCGGCCACCACTGACGGCGCGTCCTGATCCTACCACATGCCCCGCCGCCGGGCGCAAATCCACCACCCAACATGGGACGAATGCCCCGCTCTCTTAGCGACATCCGCCCCTATCCCCCACACTCGCGCGGCGCGACGCTATCCCTGGACCCCGCACCGAATCCGGCGCCAGTGCAAAGGATTCGCCCCGGTCCCGACGATAACAATAGTGGAGCCGCAACGCTCCCGTCCGCTCTGTTGCGGCCGCTGCCCCGTTCCCCGGTCCGCTCACCCGGCCCCGGAGCCCCAGCGCCGCCCAGCCGAAAGGTATGCCGTGTCCCGCCTGCTCGCTGTGCTGCTCGCCGTCGTGCTGTTGGCCAGCACGCTCGCCCCCGCCCTTGCCCAGACTGTCCAGACCGGCACGGTCACACGCAACGCCAACCTGCGCGCCGGCCCCGGCACCACCTACGCCGTGCGCGGCAGCGCCCGCGCCGGCAGCCCCGTGCGCATCGTAGATACCACCACCGCCGGCGACTGGTACGAGCTTGACAGCGGCCAGTGGATCGCCGCCTTTCTTGTGCGGCTGGATACCGTATCGGTCCCCGGCGTTCAGAGCCTACCGGCCGGCGCCGTGGCCGCCCAGGCGGTGAGCATCACCGACGGCGACACCATCCGCGTGCGGCTGGACGGCGTCACCTACCCGCTGCGCTACATCCTCGTCAACACGCCCGAAACCGACGAACCCTTGGGCGCCGAGGCCACCGCCGCCAACCGGCGCCTGGTCGAGGGCCAGACCGTCTACCTGCTCCAGGATGTGAGCGAGACCGACCGCTACGGCCGGCTGCTGCGCTATGTCTTTCTGGCCGACGGCACGCACGTGGGCGCCGAACTGGTGCGCCAGGGCTTTGCCCAACTGGCCTCCTTCCCGCCCGACATCGCCCGCGCCGCCGAGATCCAGGCGGCGCAGCAGGCGGCCATGGCCGCCGGGCGGGGATTGTGGGCGAGCGCGCCGGCGCCGACGCCGGGCGGGCGGAGTGGGAATACTGTGCCGGTGGCCACGGCCACGCCGGTGCCGGCGGCTGTCGAGCCTGCCGGCGCGCCGGACGTGGCGCTGATCATCATCGCCAACCACAACAGCGAGGAGATCCTGGAAATCCGCAACGTGGGCGGCGCGCCGCTCGACCTGGGCGGCTGGCGGCTGGACGGCAGCAAGGGCGACGATGTCTGCGTGGTGCCGGACGGGACGACGCTGGCGCCGGGCGCCGGCTACCAGGTTGCCACGGGCGAGAGCCAGCCACAGGGGGCGGGGTTCAAGTGTGGGGATGGGCCGATCTGGAACAATACCGGGGAGACGATCTATTTGCGCGGGCCGGCGGGGGTGGTGGTGGAGATTGAGTCGGTGCGGCGGTAGGGGGGTCGAACAAGTACGAAATGCCAGATCAGGCCGCAATGGCCAAGATACATGCCTCAAGAAAATCCCTTAGCGAGATTTGGTCTTCAGCAATCGTTCTTCATACGAAGACCAAGGCTCACTACCAACACACAGGGGGTGAATTGATGGCTACAATCTTGAATCACATCGGCACAGCATTTCTGGGAGCAGCAGTTTTCGCTTTTGCCTTTCTGTTCTTGCTGGCGTCAAGAGACGAAGAGACACAGGTGCTCGAAGTGTTCTTGATCGCAGCAATCTCAGCCGTACCAGCATCCGTTGCTTTGTTCTTCTTTGTTGCGGCAAGGCAACTTGCGGCATAGCGCCAATCAACGGGTGCGAATCATTTCTCGATCCTGCGGCCAACACATTGAATGCGATGGAGGTACAGCATGAGCCTTCGCACACGCAAGCCCAAGGACCGCGTTGTTGAGATTTCGGTAGAGAAGCAGGGTTCAATGACGGAAATTCATGTCCGCTTGCGCCTCCCTTCGACATGGATCAACCGTATTTCAAGTGTCCTGCTCTCATTGCTTCTGGTTGTGGCTATCGCCTACCAGCCAGTCATCACGCCAGAGATGATTGAGCGCGTAAGTCGCTGGATGGGTGGCTAGGAGGTCAGTCACACATTGCTGGGGGATGCTGGTCGGCATCCCCCAGCAATATTGAAGCCGCTCGACCTGGCGCACCCTGTTTTCCAAAATTCGTTGGCGAGATTTTTCCACTTGTGGCGTTCTATACAATAGGCACGGTTGTGAAGCACTGGCTACCCTATCGACCCGCTGCCATGACGGTCAGGCCCGCAACCTGCGTTTTCCTAGAGTCGGAACTCAGTGATTTGGCGAGACGGTCCAAGTTGTCGCATTTCTTGAACTCGCAAAGGAGAAACGTCATGAATCTTCCTGCATTTCTGCCTGTCGTGCTCGATCCGCCGCCAACCCCTGTCAATAATCAGGTGCGGTGGAATCAGTCGGTTGACATCAAACCACCTCTGGAACACAAACGCATCACCAACAAGAAGCGGCGCTTCAAGGGAATGCTAGCAGTAGTTGGTCAGAGCCCTCCAGGAGAACACATATGATGCCGATTGACAATGACTTTCCTTCTTCGCTATCACATGAGGATCTGGTTCGCCACATCAAGGGCAACGATGCTGCCCGAGCGAATCAATGTATGTCTGAGTTGTATCGGCGTGAGATGCAGCCTATGGTCAAAGTTGCCTTGCTCTACGTAGAGGACTGCGATCTCGCAGAAGACTTGGCCCACGATTGCTTCATGGAAAAAGTCGTCGTTAGACGGCTAGATCAGTACTCGGAAGGCAATATCGGCTCATGGTTGCGCGTCTGCGTTCGCAACCAGTGCTATACTTACTTCAGAAAGCGCGCCAACCGCACCGATCAAAAGGGTGTTGACGACGAGCGGCTGAGCGGTGCTACGATCGTCGGCAGCGTTGAAGATGTACTTATCAACAGGCTCACATTCAATTGCGCATGGGACAAGTTCCGCAGAACTGCAACCAAGTCTGAATTGGCCGTAATGGAGGAATTCCTCGACAAGCGCAAGGTGAGTTTGGTTGCGGATGCAATGGGGCTGCCGCCAGAAGCTGTATCGCATACGTTGTACCGGGCACGGAGACGATTCTCATCGTTGTTGATTGAGTGTGGACAGAGCCAGTAGCCGCCGGTGGATTTGAAGTAGTAGGCGACAACACTCCCTTTTCTTGCTTGGAAACGCACACAAGAAGAGGTTGGTGCTGTCGACTCAGCAGACGCGCTGTGCTTGAGTATGTTCAATGGCTGACTTCCCCCGGTCCAGCCTGACTGTAGGTACGAACTATGCCCTACACGCACAAGGTATCCACAGAACATGAATTCGAGGAATTGCCGATCGTGGGATCGTCGGCGTTTCCACTTGCCACACTAAGGCATCAGAGTTCGCGAACCCAAGAGGAGATTGTAATGGCGTCACTCATCGATGATTTGTATCAGGTTGACCCTGGTCGCATAGGGGAAACCTTCGGTGAAGATACCGAAGCCGAGACCTTCGAGCAGCAGTATGCGGCATATATGATGATGTTACAGGCAGGAGACAATCTGCAGGACACTCTCGATGCCGTGGCCGAGGAACGAGAGGAAAGCAACGTCTGCGTTTCGCCGGCTGGCATCAGCTTTCGGTCTATAGCACTCGCAGAGATGCTGGATCGCCTGCAGAATCAAGAGGAGGGAAGCGATACTGACCAGCGATTGAGGGAGCTTGGGAAGCAGTTGCAGATGCGCCGCGAGGCGCGTGAAATGAGTCGACAACTGTTGTCCAATCTGAGTGGGGTATCCCGCGATGTGATTTTCTGTCTGGAACACGGAATGCTGGGCTGCAACGACGTGAAGAAGTATGTGCCAGTACTAGCCCAGTTTCTTGCACAGGAAGACCACTGATCGGACCGCCTACCTCCTCACATCCTCACCTCACGCTTCCCAAACAAACACAACTGAACGTGACCACCGTTTCGCCAATATCGACTTTATAGATATTGGCGAAACGGCAAATCACCAATAGGTGTCTGCGGCATCCTGTTGTCGTCAACATTCCATCATTTGCCCCTTGCCCTCCACCCCCGCCCCGTCCTACACTATCCCCAACACCAATCCGCATGCACCCGAAAGGCCGCACCCGATGCCCACCGCCACCGTCACCACCATCACCCTGCCCGACCCGCCCGCCCCGCTCGCCGTCGTGCGCAGCGACGACGGCGACACCTGGACCTTCCAGCCCCTGTACGCCGCCGGCGCCGGCGCGCCGCTGGGGCGGCTACAGACCGTGACCACCGCCACCCGGCACCCCGACGCCCTGCTCGACGCCTGCCTGGCGTTCTTTCCGGAAGTGTTTGCGGAGTGTGCTGCGCTGGCGCTTGTGCGCCAGGCGGTCGGCGAGGCGGAGCAGCTTGATCTCAGCGGGCGGCTGCCCGTGGGGTGGCAGGCGCTGCGGGGGGAGGGGCGGGCGGTGATGGCGGGGTGTGAAGTGAAGACAGTGAAAGTCGAGGTGGGCTGAGGCGCGGCCAAATGCCAGACCGCCACACCTCAAAACCGGTCTCATTGGCGTAACCGAGCAATCGTACAGGTGTGCTGACAGCCTACGTTCGCCTGTGCGCCAGCGGGAGACAAGTGATTGTCATCCACAACTGCTGCCGCCGTGTCGTTAATGTGGTGCCGCCATGAAGAGTGGGTACCCGCCAAGCAATCCGTCCTTGAAACAACTTGACCACGGAAGAAACGACGTATTGTGATCCTTGCTAACCACTCTTTAAACCCTGTATCAACACGAGACAATTGACGTATGTCCCGAAAAGCGAAGGACTTCCAACCCTTTCTTGGGTCGAGATGCCACGTTATACTAGATTCAACTGAGGAACTTACCCGAATGTCTCCCAAGCTATGAAATAGATCCCGATTTCGACCGTTTTCCTACCATGACAACTGCTCTTGGCTATGACTTAGGATCTCCGACCAGCGTCGCCTTAGGCACACAGACGAGAGTCGACCGGCCTGGGTACCCCTTAGCCTAAAACGGCTGAGAGCGGTTGTATCGCTAATCATACATGTCAGGTTCACCTAATAGGAGACTCATCATGTCGTTTCGAATTCAGCCGTCGGTAGGATTTCGTTGGCTGCTACTCTGGCTGTTAGCGGCCCTTATATTCCTGTTACTCGTACCACCGGTCAATGCTCAAACCTCACCGTCAGACGCGAATCCGAGGCCGTTCCCCTTCGGGCCGCAGCAATTCCCACCGACCGCTGGTAACGCGGAGTGGTACATTGTACAGGGCAACAATGGCACCTTTTCTCATTTAGGCACAAATCGTTATGCGTTTGACCTCATTCCATATGTGAACGGCAATCCTGACAAATACGCTTCGGTCGGCATACCCGTCATCTCGACAGTGGAAGGTGATTTAGCTTGGAAAGACACTGCGTTGAACTTGGTGGCAATCCGCTTGACTGAGACAAAAATAGATCCAGATACTGGACAGACAATATACTACTATGCCGCATTTGGGCACATCGAAGGTCCGGACTTTGATGCCTTGAATACTGGCAGCAACTCAAAAATCAAGATAGGTCAGGTGCTCGGGAATATCGCTGCTGAGACTGGGCGCACTGGACAGCACATACATGTAAACTGGGCAGGTATTCCAAGCAAGGCATACTCAACAGCGAATCGAGAAGCTCTATATTGCGCCAATTGTCCCGCCACCTATCGTGTGCCTAGCACCGGCAGCGCGGGGGTAATATCGGACTGGGTACCGAATGGAACCACGAATCAATATGGAGGTTGGGTCATTCGAGGTCAAGAATCGACGCCACCGCAAGCGAAGTTTCTTGTGATAACCCCTCATCCAGCAGCATCTCCATGGGCCTATACTGGAGAGCAGATCACCTTTGATGGAGCCACTTCATCTGACGCCGACGGTCAGATCGTTGCATGGGAATGGGATTTCGGAGACGGTCAGACAATGATCACCGACCAACCGAGCATTACCCATGAATATACAGCGGCAGGCCACTATAATGTCTTGCTGGTTGTAAAAGATGAAGCCGGTCTGAGAAGTAGCGCGGTGAGTCATGTCATCACCATCCTATCGCCCGAACAAAACGCAAGTTCGGTAGATATCGTGCTGATCTTGGACTGCTCAGGCAGTATGAGTTCTAATGACCCGACTGGCCTGCGCAAACAGGCCGCCAAACTACTCATCCAACAAGCTCGCATTGGAGATCGAATTGGTGTCGTTGGCTTCACTTCTAGTGCTCAGGTATTCGCCAATCTCACATTGATTGGTTCTCAACAGGACAAGGACAATCTTCAGCTTGCGGTAGACCGTGCCTTTGCAAGTGGAGGAACCAATCTAGGCGCGGGGTTGACGTCAGGTTATCAGGTACTCTCACAGGATATGGGCATGTTGGCTCGACGAGCCGCCGTATTTCTGACCGACGGTCTCGGGAGCTACAACAATGAGGCTGAGGCATATGCGGGTAAAGGCTGGCGGGTATACACAGTTGGTCTCAGCAATCAGCACGATGCCAACCTCCTACAAAAGATTGCATCCGATACAGGGGGGCGTTACTTCAATTCACCAACGAATGCCGAGTTGCAGACAATCTACGCAGACCTCTCCGGGAGACTTACTGGACGTACCACACTATTCCAAGAGATATTGAATGCTACACAAGGTGCTATCGAACGCATTGTGCGCGTGATCCCAGGCGTGCCGAACCTTACTGTGAACCTATATTGGCCGGGTAACCTTGTTGCCGCAAGCAGTATCGATGCAATTGATGCTGATGTGCGACTGCGTCTGATCGATCCGGATGGAATCTTGGTCGACCCAACCTACCCGTCTATCGAGTATCAACGAGGCACTACGTACGAATCCTATAGTTTGGTCGATCCCAAACCAGGTGAATGGACATTTGAGATCGAGATTGTGAGTGCTCAAACGCCTCTAGAGGTAACACTAGAAGTAAAGGCGCAAGATATTACTCCCCCTACGGGCACTCTTGCTCCTTTATCCGCAATCCTGAATACACCGAGCACCGAGATCAGTCTCTTGGCCAGCGATGAGGACGGAACGAACTCAGAATTAGAATATCGCACGAGTAGGGACAACCTCAATTGGTCAGAATGGCGACCTTATGTGCAAACAATCCCCTGGGCGTTCCAAGAGAGTGCTGAGGTTCAGTATGTATGCGCCCAATACAGAGACACAGCAGGGAATGTCTCACCCGCCACTTGCGCTAACTTCATCATCGACCTGGTAGCACCCGAAACCTTCCTTGTCGGTGGTCAGGCTATCGGATTCCCCAATGCGCCGCTGGTTTTGAACTGGTATGCTGAGGACGACATGGTGGAGGGAGACGCCGGGTACAGTTACTCGTACATTCTTGATGGACATGATTCCACCTGGAGCGACTATCAACGTGAAAAGCAATCTGTCACCTATGAGAATCTGTTCCCGGGTGAATACACGTTTATGGTGCGTGCTCGCGACTATGCAGGGAATATTGACCCAACACCTGCAGCTATACCAGTTAGTATCAGTGCGCCGACTGCTCTCGATGAGTCACAGGAGCCGAGCGTTTTGCGGCTATGGATTCCGCATGTCGCTAAGTGAGCGACGGGGCCCACAGTGAGACTATAGGCTACAGGCTAGGCACGGACGACCCAGATTTCTCTAGGCGTCCGTGCCGACCATGGCAGAATTGTCTTGAGTTACTCCAGGCTTCGTCTGTGAGGCATGGCTCGGTGCCCTTGTAGGCCCAATGTGCGACCTAACTGGAGATCCGTCTGACTTGGTTGCGTTACCTTTTGTCCCCAACTGTCAGCACATAGTTGTGTCACGCTGTCGTCGTCGCTCCGTTGCGACGACTCGCTACTTTGACCGCCACTGGCGTCGGATGAAACTTGGCCCGGTGCAGTATGGCGTTCTATCCGGAATTCTTGCGGGTGTGCGTCGCCTCTCTCGTGCGACAGATCGTGGACGAGGCTGAGAGCCTTGATCTCTGCAAGCGGCTATGCGACAGACGGCAGACACTGAGGAAGAGCATCCCATAGGCATCCAACACCGATGCCAAACCATCGGTTGAAATCGGCGTCTGCCAAGCAGAACCGGCTCAAGGTCGGTTGGTTGGCGGCTGGGATCGTCTGGTCAGCACATTTTATCCGGCGGGCGTCGCCCACCAACATCAATACCTTGACGCTCATAGCAGACCACCTCCCCTCAAATCTCCTCCCCCGTCACCCGCTCCATCCGCACCGGCAGGGTCATCACCCGGCTCGTCTTGACACGATGCTGGAGCACGAAATTCCACTCGTGGTAGCCGTCCGCCCGCACGACCAGATGACCGCTGTAGACCGCCGGCAGTTCCAGGGCAAAGCCGGTCACGTTGGCGGCCAGCCGGTCGTCCGGCTGCGGCGAGCGCTCGAACAGGTCTTCGTAGAGATATACCGTCGCCACCACCGGCGCCTCGGTGACGCTGTCGATGATGTAGGCGGTCAGCGTGACCGTGGGGTCGGCCTCGGGCGTGCCGCCCGGCGGCAGCTCGATGTAGAGCAGGCCGTTGTGGTCGGCCGGGAGGGGCGGCAACAGGGTCGGCGTGGGGAGGGGCGGCGGGGCTGCCTCGGCCCGTGGCACGGGCGGCTGGGCGATGGGCGGCGGGGTTGGCGCCGGGCCGGCCGGCGCGCCGCAGGCGGCGAGCAGCAGGAGGGCGAACAGGAACAGGATCTTGGGTCGCATGGCGGCGCCTCGGGTCGGGAAGCAGGGTCAGGCACGGCGATCGCCGGCGGCGGTGCCCCGGTAGAGCGACTTGCGAGACGCTCCCACCGCCGCCGGCGTCTTGGGATCAGGATAGCATGGTCGCGGGGTGGTTGGGATCGGGCGGATGGTGGAGGGTGGGGTGTAAGGTGGGCAAATGAGTCGGTGCCAAACAATGAACAAGGCCCGGTGCGCACCGGGCCTTGTTCATCGCTTCACGCAGGAATCAATCATCACGCGTGTCAGTATAGCTGATTCTACGTCTGGGCGCATCGGTCAAAAGATGCAATGCATGGCGCATCGGTAACATCACCTCACCCCAACCCCACCCACACCCCACCCGCCCGCCCCTCAAACGCCCCGCTCGAACTGTTGAAGACCACCGCCCCAT
>Ga0209607_1004607_pt1 | contig 10194 bp, 11 predicted proteins | sample AD_UKC117_MetaG_FD_184413 | JGI IMG/M metagenome (GOLD analysis project Ga0209607, IMG submission 184413) | Active sludge microbial communities of municipal wastewater-treating anaerobic digesters from Hong Kong - AD_UKC117_MetaG (SPAdes)... | ecosystem: Engineered > Bioreactor > Anaerobic >... | reverse complement strand
CTTTGATGCCCGTGGTGGGCACGCGGCTGGAGCCTAAAAACCGGGGCGGCCGGTTGAAGTCGCTGATTTCAGCGATGGCGACTTCGGTGGTGGAGTTGCCGACGTCGATGCCGGCGATGATTTTCGTCATGGGTGATAGAGTCTTTTAGTCGGGAAGTCTTTTAGTCGGGTAGTCGGGTAGTCTTGTAGTCGGTGGGTCTGGTAGAAGAGTCTTTGACTATTGGGCTACCAGACTAACGACTATTCGACTACCTAACGACTACCTGACAACTCGACTAGTCCTTCTTCAGGACGTCACGGGCCTCGTAAACGCCGGCGGCTTCGCGGACGAAGTTGGCGCAAACCTTGGCGCCGTATTGGCTTTCCAGTTCGTCGGCGATGGCCAGCAGTTCCGCTTTGGTGGAACGGTTGGGGCGCAAGGCGTTGTACATCGCCAGCACACGCTCGTCGGGAACGTTGGTGAGTTCACCGGCGCGGCGCATGTTGCGAGCCAACTGCGGCCGGCTGATGCTCTCGGCGATTTGGGCCTGGTATTCCAGCGTCTGCGGGGTAATGCGGATTTCTTCCGCTTTCACCGCGCCGGACATGATGGCGTCCAGGGTGATGTCGTCGAGGGTTTTGCCGGTGGCCGTTTTGACCAGTTCGCGCCGTTTTTGGGCCAGCGGATAATCGGTCTTGTAGTTGAGGGAACGGCCGTTAGCCGCTGCCGCTGCCGGGGCGTTCCCATTCCCGCCATTCAACTCCGCGAGAACTTCCTTAACGATTGCCGCAATAATATCTTGTTGTGACATGTCATTTCTCCTTAGTTGAAGCGGACTTCCAGGTCCATCGGCTTCTTGCTGCCATCCACAAACTCGGTTTCGCGGATGTGGTAGACGGCGGCAATCGCCTGGTACTTCGGCCGGGCCATCTGGTCGCTGATTTGGGCAACGGGCGCGGGGGAATCCCCTTTGGCGTAGCGGGCCGCGTTGCGGCCGATGTTGCGGTAGGTCGCCAGATCAAGTACCGGGGCCTGCGGGAACAGTTCGATGTTTTGCAGCGGGAAGAGGTCGCGTTGGTGAATGACGGTGGTGCCGCGCGATTGGATGGCGATGGAGATGCCGGAACCGCTCAGTTCCGCGCCGCGCTTGCCCACGAAGGCCACGTCGGAGGTGTGCCAGACGCGGATGATGCGCGCTTTCAGGCCTTCTTCTTCGATACCGGCCATGAGTTCGCGGAGAACGGCCGTGTGCGGAATCCCCGTAATCGTCCGTTTCTTCAACTTGTCACCAAACGCCGGGGCCAGGGCAATCACCACTTCGTCAGAGGCCGTGCCCGGCTTGGCCACGCCCACTTCTCGCATGGTCATATCGGCGACAGAATCGCCATTGGATACAGCGGGAGCCGCCGAGGCCGACGCAGAGCCATTGCCCATTTGCGCCAGAATCTCCTTCACAACTTCCCGCACAACAGCTTCAGATAATTGTGCCATGGGTATGCTCCTTAAATGTCCTCAGGACTCATCGCATGACGGATGTTGGCTAACTGCTCCCAACGTTCGCCCTGCAAACGGTAGCCTGTGCCCGGTCCCTGGTAATCGTTCAGATCATTGATCGCCGCTACCACGTTGAAGTCCTTGTCCAGAATCGCCGAGGTATGCAGGTAGTCGCCGGAAACACGCTGCTTCTGAATGTTCAGAACGGCGTCAGCCACTTCCGGGAAACCGCGTTTGGCCAGGGCCTTCACCACGTCCACGCCGGTCACGCCGCGCTTCAACATCTCCTGCGCCGCTTTGGTGTCCTGTACCTTGTCGCGGGCCGGCATGTCGTTGCTGCCGTGGGCGTATGTGGCCGCTTCCACCTCTTCATCCGTGATGGCCGGTAAGCCCAATTCGGCGAATACGGCCTGGATCGCTTTGGCGGCTTTGTGGCGCAGCTCGATGATTTCCGCTTCGCGCACGGGGCGCAGCCCACCATCCACTTTCAGGTCACGCTGCAAGATGAGGAAGTCGTCGTAGTCGTCGGAATCGAAGTTGGAACCGGCGAACACGTTGTCGTAGTTGGGAACCGCGCTGTAGCCGGAGAAGATGAAGTCCGTGCCGGGCAGGAACTGCCCCATCAGGCGGGCTGTGCGACGGAACGGCGAGTGCGAGAAGGTCTGGTCGTTGCCGGACGCTACTTCCAGGTCCAGGCAGGTCGTCACCAGGTTCTCGGCCAGCACGGCGCGGATGCCGCCGGGCACGCCGCCGGGCACGCCGATGCAGCTGATGGAGCCGTTCTGCAAGCCCTGCACGCCCGCGCCCTTGGTGATCATGACGCACTTGATCTCCAGGTAAAGCATGGATTTGCCTTCGGCGTAAGCCATCTGGACTTCGGAGCCGGTGCCGGAGGTGAAGCGCATCTTTAGACCGCGGGAAGCATAGGCCGAGGCCAGGAAGCCTTTCGACCAGGGCGTGTCGTCGCCATCCACAAACACTTTCTCCGTGCCGTATACAGACACGGTTTCGGCGTAGGCCGTCAGGCCGCGCAGACCCAGCTGCAGTTCGATGGATTCTTCCAGGGCGTCCTGGCTCAGCGCGCCGGGGCGACCCACCTGACCGCCGACCAGCAGTGCCAGGGCGTTCATCGGGCCGTAGTTGAAGACGGCGACCGTGGTTTCGATTTCGTCGAAGCCGTAGTAGGTGGCTTCGGCGGCGTCGGCGGCCATGAGGACGGGGTTGTCTTGCATGTTGGTGACGTGCGCCTGGTTGCCGGGGGTGCGGCGGGCGCGCATCTTCTGGATGCCCATCATCATCTCGACGACGTTGAGTTCGTCCATGACGGCCGCAATTTTGGCCGGGGTGAGGCCGGAGAAGACTTTGACGACTTCGGCGCGGGGGACGTTGATGTCTACAATTTTGCGGGCGATCTCCACACAGGGAATCGCCATCATTTGTTCGGCAACGGCCGTGTTAATGGCGTAATTGGCGATAAACAGCTCGTTAAAATCGAACTCTTCCCGCTTCTTGCCGTCCATCTCCACAATCACGCCGTTGGCGACTTTGACACTGGGTTGTGGATCGTTGGGGCTGCCCATGGCGATCAGACCAACTTCCGGCCATTCTGTTACGAAGCCGTCTTTATTGACCTCACGCGCATCCAAAACCTCAAATCTCTTTTGTCGTTTTGCCATCGTGTGTAACCTCCTAACGAGGGGTTTGCCCCGCTTAGATATAAGGAACGCCCAATCCGGCCGGCGGTTCGCCCAACGTACCGAGCAGTTTCACGCCCACTTCGCGGGCCGTCATAATGGCCTGGCGTACAGCACCGGCGTCACCGCTGAAAAAGCCGATGACTTCGTTGCTAAACGAGGTGCCTTTCGCCGGGGTGGCGTAGCCAATCACGTCCACGTCAGCCGACTTCACGGCCGCATCCACCATCATCACGCCGATACCGGCCGGCGCGCCAACGCACAGGCCAAAGGCGCGGCCAATCGGGGCGCCGAAGGCTTTCTCGCAGGCGTAGCTGGCGCGGGCGGTATATTGCAGCTCGATGTGTCCGGCGTCGTTGGCGTACACGTCGCCAAAAGTGCGGCCGAGGTCTTTGAGAGCCACTTCGATGGCGCGGCGGGCGTCGGAAACTTCTTCAGCGCCGAAGATGATGAGGGAGCCGTGACCGGCGCCGCCCTTGGTGTCGCGAGCCAGTTCGATAGCCACGACTTCTGTGTTGGTAGCCTTGACGGCTTCATCGGCGGCCATGATCTGCGGGCCGGCTCCGGTGCGGGCGCTGAGAATACCGATGGAACGATATTTGGCATCCAGACCCATTTTTTCATGAACAACAGGGTCCAGGTTGGCGATTACAATACCAATCGTGTCGCCAAAGGCAGTGCCGACAAATTCGGTCATGCCGGGATTGGCGAAGGAGGCAACGGCCTGGGCCGGGGCGGCATTGCCATTGTCCCCAACCTTGTCCATAACCTGTGCGACAATCATGTCTAAAAGTTTGTCATCCATTGAATTTCACTCCTTTGAGAGAATTAGGACACGGATTAACACGGATGAACACGGATGAGACTCGGTGAAATCTGTGTAATCGGTGGACAGTTTCTTGGGTCTGTGGGGGCGGAGGTGGCGTTTGCGCCGCCTACGCCCGTCACGTTGACCCCGGATTGAGTGAAGGACAGCCGGGGCTATTCCTTCGTGGGCAGCAAGGCTTCGGTGTCCGCATGGGGGCGCGGGATGACGTGGATGGAGACCACTTCGCCGACTCGTTTGGCGGCGGCGGCCCCGGCATCGGTGGCGGCTTTCACCGCCCCAACGTCACCGCGTACCATGACAGTTACCAGACCAGAGCCGATTTTTTCCATGCCCACCAGCGTGACATTCGCTGCTTTAACCATGGCGTCGGCGGCTTCGATCATTGCAACCAGGCCGCGGGTTTCTACTAAACCCAGTGCTTCACCTTGAGGTTTTGCCATTTCATTCTCCTTTTACACATTGTTTTGGTTCAAGAGGTAATCTCTTAATTCAGAGATCCCCAAACCAGTTAACGCGGATACATAAAATATTTCACCCGTCACACCGGCCGTCCGCAGGAGGGTTGTAGCCTGCTTGATGTTGGCTTGTGGGCTGTCTAGCTTGGTGAGGACGCCAATGGTGTGTTGGGGGAACATCAAAAAATAGTTGGGGGGGAAATAGGAATCTTCGCGGGTGGCGTCTTGAACCGCCACGATGATTTGAGCGTCGAAGGATGTGGATACCAGTACACGCCGCAGGTGACCCATTTCAATGTATTCGCCGGGCGTGTCTATGCCCCAACTGGAATAATCAATCATTTGTGTTTTGCGGATGCCGCTGGGGGTTTTGCTTTCCAGGGCTTTGATCAGCGTGGTTTTGCCAGCCCCTACACCGCCAACAAGCATGAAACGCCAGGGTTTGGCTTCGGAAACTGTGGTCATGTCGCTGAACGTTACCTTGTGCATCATGCTTCATGTTTCAGATTGGTCCAATCTTTGAGATTGGACCAATCTCGCCTCGTCTTTTAGGTGCGGGTGATGGGGGCGGGGTAGAAGCCGAGAATCTCGGCCAGACCGCTGTTGGCGGCTTCGAGGGCTGCCTGTACGCTAGCTAAACGGCCGTTTACCACCAACGTCCCGCTAAACCGATCCAAAAATCCAATCTCCACGTCCGCCGCCTTCAGGGCCAGGTCGCCGGCGATGATGGCGCTTTCTCCCGGCGTCACCGTCATGATACCGATGGCCTCCGCCTCGCTGAGACCGACGCGCTGGCAGAGGGGTTTATCCGGATTGGCAATAATGTGGGCAATGGTTACCTGCCGGCCGGGCACGTACTCCTGAATGATGCGGGTGGAGACGTGGTCACGGTCGTAAGACTCACGGTTGGGAGACGCCGTATCGGTGTAAGGGTTGGACATAGTGCTCCCAGAATAGCAGGGGGAACGATGCGCCTCAATTTACAAATCGATGCTATGTATACACAAATCAATGCTGTTTTCTCTGGTCATGTTCAACAAAAAGCCGGCCAAATTTTGTTATGTTGAGGGAATTCGGCATTTACCGGACATAAGACACTGAGAGAAAAGGGGCGGAACGGCCGTTGGCCACACAAAGCAGCCGCGCTCGCCCAAAATGCCGTGGAAAAGTGTATACCCGGCGTCACTTTTGTCATTGTTTACCGGCTGGCAAACCTCTATGATGAGACAAAACCCGCAAAGGGAGAATTTGAATGAAAGCCGTTGTCTACCATGGTCCGGGCAAAATTAGTCTGGACGAATGCCCTCGACCCGCCCTGCTAGAGCCGACCGACGTCATTGTGCGCCTCACCCAAACCACAATCTGCGGCACCGACCTGGCGATTTTGCACGGCGGCGTACCCAGCGTCGCCGCCGGCCGCATCATCGGCCATGAAGGCGTAGGCGTCGTGGAGGCAGTGGGCAAAAGCGTGCGCCGCTTCCGGGCCGGCGACCGCGTGCTCATTTCCTGCATTACGTCGTGCGGGAGCTGTGAGAACTGCCGCCGGGGGATTCCTTCCAACTGTGTGGATGGCGGCTGGATTTTGGGCAACACCATTGACGGCTGCCAGGCGGAATTTGTCCGCGTGCCGTTGGCCGACAACGGCCTCTACCACATTCCGGACGCCATCCACGATGAGGTGGCCCTGATGCTGTCTGACATTGTGCCCACCGGCCTGGAAGTGGGCGTAATGGCCGGCGACGTGCGGTTCGGCCATGTGGTGGCGATTGTTGGCGCGGGGCCGGTAGGACTGGCGGCGCTGCTGGCGGTGCAGTTTTTCTCGCCGGCGGCGGTGATTGTGGTAGACCTGGATGATTTTCGCCTGGCGCTGGCCGAGAAGCTGGGCGCGACGCACACCATCAACAACGCCGATGGGCAGGCGGTGACGAAGATATTGGCGCTGACAAACGGCCGTGGCGTAGACGCCGCCATCGAAGCCGTAGGCCATCCCCTCACGTGCAAGCTGGTGCAAGAAATCATCGGCGTGGGCGGGACCATCGCCAACATTGGCGTATACAGCCAGAGCGCGGAGCTGAACAAGCAAGCGTTATGGACAAAAAACATCACCATTCGCATGGGCGTGGTGAACACCACGACGATCCCGCTGCTGCTCAACACCATCCTGGGCGGTAAGCTTGATCCCGGCCAGCTCATCACCCACCGGCTACCCTTCGCCGAGATTCTAAGAGCCTACGAGCTGTTTGCCCACGCCGGCAGAGAGCAGGCGGTAAAAATTGTGCTGGACATGCACGAAGCGCCGTCCTCGCCAACTTATTCGGAAGCAGAGCTGGTGGAGTTGATCGTGAACCAGGTGATGCGACAGGTTTCGGCCCACTGACGAGGGTACTATGATTTTGACGATTAACTGTGGCAGTTCGACCATTAAATACCAGCTTTTCTCGACGGACGTAGAAACGGTTGTCGCCAAGGGCATTGTGAGCCGGATTGGGGAAGAAGGGTCGTACTTTGAGCAGGAGACGGCGCGGGGCACAATCAAAGAATTGGCCGCCGTCCCTTCTCATCACCAGGCGTTTGAGATTTGTATCCACAATTTGCTGCATCCTGATTATGGCGCGATTGTCGACATTCACGAGATTGAGGCGGTGGGCCACCGGGCGGTGCATGGCGCCGATCTGTTCATTGCCTCGACGCTGATTGACGACGAGGTGATTGCCAAGCTGGAAGAGTGCGTGCCGTTGGCTCCGCTGCACAATCCGCCGAACCTGATTGGCATCCGCGAAGGGATGGCACTGCTGCCGGATGTGCCGCACGTGGCCGTGTTTGATACGGCTTTTAACCAGACCATGCCGCCCAAAGCGTACATTTACGCCTTACCTTATTCCTTTTATGAAGCGCACAAGATTCGCAAGTATGGTTTTCATGGCACGTCGGTGCGGTTTGTATGCCAGCAGGCGGCGGAAATGCTGACACGGCCGTTAGCCAGCCTCAAAATGGTCGTGCTCCACCTGGGCAACGGCGTGACGATGACGGCCGTTTCCGGCGGCCAAGCTGTAGACACTACCATCGGTTTCGCTACCTTCTCCGGGGTGATGATGGGCACCCGTTCCGGCGACATTGATCCCGGCCTGATTTTTCACATGCACCGCCAGCTTGGCCTCTCGCCGGCTGAGATTGAGCGCATTGTGTATAAGGAAAGCGGCCTGCTGGGCGTGTCGGGCGTGAGCAACGACGTGCGCGTGATTACCGAAGCGGCGCAGGCGGGCAACGCGCGCTGCCAACTGGCGCTGGACAAGTTCGCTTACATGGCGAAAAAGTACATCGGGGCGTTTGCGGCGGCGATGGGCGGCCTGAACTGCGTGGTCTTTACGGCGGGCATTGGCGAAAACAGCCCGCTCATGCGGCAAATGATCTGCGCTGACCTGGAATTTTTGGGGGTGGAACTGGACGAAACGCAAAATGAGCGCGCCGTGGGCGGTAGGCAGGCGGAAATGATTAACAAGGCGGAGGGGAAAACGGCCGTTCTCGTCATCCCCACCAACGAAGAGAAAATGATCGCCCTGGATACGGCACGGTTAACGATGAGCGGTGAACGATGAATGAAGAAGTAGGGAAGATTTTGGGGGAGGCCAGTGTGGTGTTTAACGGCCGTCCCGCCATTCCCAATTATCATGGCCCGGTGCATGTGGGCGTGGATTTGGGCACGGCGTACACGGTGCTGGCGGTGCTGGATGGGGAGAAACGGCCGTTAGCCGGCCGCTATCAGTTCGCCCAAATCGTGCGCGATGGCCTGGTGGTGGACTTTATCGGCGCGATCCAACTGCTGAAGAAGATGAAAGCCGAGATCGAAGCCGACCTCGGCTTTGCGCTGGAAAAGGCAGCGACGACTTACCCACCCGGCGTGCCTCTGGCCGAAGTCAAAGCCACCAAAAACGTCCTCATCGGCGCGGGGCTGGAGTGCAGTCACTTTGTGGATGAACCCACCGGGGCCAACGCCCTGCTGCAAGTGCGCGACGGGGCGGTGGTGGACATCGGCGGCGGCACGACAGGCATCGCCATTGTGCGTGATGGCGAGGTGATTTACACCGCCGACGAAGCGACCGGCGGCACGCACTTTTCGCTGGTCCTCGCCGGGGCGCTGAACGTGTCGTTTGAGACGGCGGAACGCATCAAGACCGATCCCGCGCAAAGCCGCATGGTGTCGTCGATGGTGTACCCGGTCATGCAGAAAGTGGGCAGCATCGTGGCCCGCCACATCCAGCCATACAACGTGGAAACCATCTATCTGGTGGGGGGCACCAGCAGTCTGGCGGACATTGGCGACGTTGTCCATGACATGACCGGCGTGCCCACCATCATCCCGCCCCACCCGATGTTCGTAACGCCCATCGGCGTGGCCATGACCGATGATTGACAGATTTGTCCCATCTTATAAATTGGACAAATCTTGCCGCAGCGAGAAGAGATTGACCCGGACAGGACCTTTATCCATCTTGGAAGAATGTTTTTGACTTTAAAAAAAACTCTTTTTGACCTTGAAAAAATGTTTTTTGACCTCAAAAAGAAGTTTTTTTACCTTGAAAAACAGTTTTTCTACCTTGAAAAAATGTTTTTTGACCTTGACAAGAAGTTTTTTTACCTTGAAAAACTTTTTTTTGACCTTGAAAAAATGTTTTTTGACCTCGACAAGAAGTTTTTTGACCTTGAAAAACTTTTTTTTGACCTTGACAAGAAGTTTTTTGACCTGAATAAGAAGTTTTTCGATATAAAAAAATGGATGTTGGGTCTGTTTTAGCGAACAAATTATCTTTTTAATTGTCATGCTGAGGTCGGCCGAAGCATTCTCTTGAATGTTTAGAAAGAGATGCTTCGCTCTGAGGACTGCGCTCAGCATGATGAGTCTTTAAATTATGTCTGAAATCTTATGGCAGAGCGGCTGATTATCATTGGTGGGGTGGCGGCGGGCATGAGTGCGGCGGCAAAGGCGCGGCGCGTGAATGCCGACCTGGAAATCGTGGTCTACGAGAAGTCGGGCTACATCAGTTATGGCGCGTGCGGCTTTCCTTATTTTATTAAAGGGGACGTGTCGCGCCTGTCAGACCTGATTGCTCGCACGCCAGAGCAGATGGCGGGGCAGGGTGTGGTGGTCCACGTCAGCCATGAGGTGTTGGCGATTGATCCGGTGCAGCAAACAGTGCAGGTGATGGACCAGAAGAACGGCCGTCTGCTCACCGACCATTGGGACAAGCTCATTATCACCACCGGGGCGAACGTCAACCGGCCGCCCATCCCCGGCGTCAATCTGCCGGGCGTCTTTACGCTGCGTACCGTGGAAGATGCGCTGGCCATCCGCCGCTGGCTGGTGGAAAAAAAGCCCAAACACGGCGTGATTGTGGGCGCGGGCTACATTGGCCTGGAGATGGCAGAAGCGTTGCAGGCCCATAACGTGGCCGTCACCATCGTGGAGATGGCCGATCAGGTGATGCCGGGGTTGGATGCGGAAATGGCGGCGCTGGTCCAGGCCGAATTACAAGCCCACGGGGTGCAAATCTGTTTGCAGCAGCCGGTAAAATCTTTTCTAGGCCCGACTTTGGTGCGCGAAGTGGTGCGGGAAGTGGCGGCAAAGGTGCAGGGGGAGGCAAGAGAGAACGGCCGTCTCCGTATCCACGAAGTTTTGACCCCCAACAACATCCTGGCCGCCGATATGGTGGTCTTTGGCGCGGGCGGGCGGCCCAACGTGGCCCT
>Ga0209607_1004606_pt1 | contig 10195 bp, 4 predicted proteins | sample AD_UKC117_MetaG_FD_184413 | JGI IMG/M metagenome (GOLD analysis project Ga0209607, IMG submission 184413) | Active sludge microbial communities of municipal wastewater-treating anaerobic digesters from Hong Kong - AD_UKC117_MetaG (SPAdes)... | ecosystem: Engineered > Bioreactor > Anaerobic >... | reverse complement strand
CGGTGACGGGGATGGTCTGGCCGGCGGCGTCGGCGGTCAGGATTTTCTTGGTGGGTAGCGGCGCGGGGCTGACCACGACGCGCAGTACAAAGCCCGCCGCCGCGTCGCCCGTGTTCTCGACGACTATGGTGTACGCGCCATCCTCCGGCGCCCAGGCCAGGTAGGTGAAGGCTTCGGGCGCGCCTTCCATTACCAGGTCGCCGTAGGGAGCGCGGAAGGCGGTTACCTGGATCGCGTCGCTCTCGCCCTGGAGATCCATGGCCACGCGGTCGCCCGCGACTAGATCCAGGGTGAACTCGGCCTGCGCGCCCGACGCGAGCGCGTCCATCTGCGCCACGCCGAAGCCGGCCTCGTCCAGTTCGATCGGCGCGGGCGCATCCTGGGCATAGACGACCGTCGCCGGCGACCATGCGAGCGAGAACACCAAGAGTGCGTAGAGCAAAAGAAGTGGGAACCGCATAGCTATCTCCTGTTGAATCAGACTGCCTGCAAGACCTGGATGTTAGCGTTAGCGCCGTAGAAGGTCGATCGGCCCAAGCTCTGTGAGCGCGTCAAGTTGTGTTTCATCAAGCACCAGACTGACGGCATCGTGGGTCGTATCGTTCCCAATACGGACGTGCACTTCCATGCCATTGCGATCGGTGATGCCGTAGTCGTCCAGCAGCGCGCCCAGATCGAGCGCAAAGGCGCCATCGCCATCGGTACTTGTCTGCACCATGCCGCGGTAGACACCCTCGTCATAGAAGACGACCAGCAGCGGGGCATTCGCAAGTGGCGCGGCCAGGGCGTCCGGGCTGGCTTTCTCGTTCACGACGCCGCTCAGCACGAGTTCCACCGCCGTCACGCTGGTGAAGACCGGCGACGCGGCGACGGCGGCGGCATATGCGCGGTCGAGCACCGGTTTTGCCGAATGGTCGAAGACGCCGAAGTAGTCGAGTTTGCCGCCGGCCGGCAATGCTGCCGCCTCGGCATTCGGGTTGGGGTTGAAGCCCCACCATGCTGACACGTACGTCTCGAACACGGAGGCGTGGGGATAGCCGTAGTAGCCGCCGGTCAGCGACGGCGTCAGCATGAAGGTATAGTCGATATTGGCGGGGATGCCGGCACGTTGCTTCTCGGCCGGCGTGAGCGCCCTCCCCGCGGTGCGAATGTAGTTGTAGGGCTGATTCTGCGCGTCGACGCCTTTGAAGTGGGTCGGCAACACCTGCATGCCCGTCACGGCGATGAGACCATCGCCCCAATCCTTGTCGCTCCAGTCGGGCGTGCCCGGCGTGTACCAGGCCGAGACCAGCACTTCGTAGTGCAGCGCCGGCATGGCAAATGCCTGCCATGTGGCGTAGAGCCTGTGAATCAGCGCGCCGGGCGCATTGAGCGCAAAGCCGAAGATCGCCTGGAATGCCTCCACCTTGCGTTCGTTGACCAGAAAACCGGGATAGGTGTGCATCGTGCCGGAGAATCCGGACTCGCCGCAGGTGAGGTCATTGCAGGCATCGATGGACTTCGCCGATAGATGGACATCGCGCCCGCGCGGCAGGTTGTAGGTCGCCCCTTCGGCGCTGGTGGCGATGCCGGAGAGCGGCGAGCTGATTGTGACGACACCGGCCACGGCAGCGGACTGCCGGCTGCCGCGTGCCGCCGCGCTGTCATACCCGACAGGAAGATAGGATTGCCCGTCAGCGCTCGGCATTTCGGCCAGCCCGGCGAGATAGCTCGTAATGACGATGCCGCCCATGGAGTGGCCGACGACGAGCGGCTTGCGCCCGGTAAGCTGCGTGACCTGCCCGATCGCCTGGGCAAGCGCATAGCTGACATCCTCAAAGCGCGAATTGCCCCGCCAGCGAAACTCGAACGGTACGCCGCCCAGGCTCTTGACGTAGTCGAAGGCGCAGTTCCACGTTCCGACACCGCCGCCCAGGCTCCCGAACATCGAGTAGCCATGCACAAAGAGCACCGGCTGCTTGCCGAGACACTGATCCTTGCAGGCGCCGCGCAGTTCCATCATCCCGCGGTCGGGCAGCGCGGGATAGTAGGTCATCCACACGTTGCCGCGCAGGCGCGTGTTCGCCACGTTCTGCTCGATGAGCGGATAGAGGTGCCAGTCATACGCCGCACTGTGGACAAGCCCGCCGCGCCACTTGAGCGGGTCGGGATTGAAGACGGTAATGAAGGGAAGTGCGGCGCACGAAGCCGCGGCCGCCACAGGCTCATCCTGCGCATCGACGGCATAGAGCGGGCCGGCAAAGGTCGGCATGGCGTCCGGGCGCAAGCCTTCGAACACCGGATTCAGTTGGACGCGACCGTCAGCGCGCTTGACGACACTCACGCCAACCTGGGCAGCGGCCACCCCCTCCGCCACGGCATTGGCAGGTATTTCCACCAGGTAATCGCCATCCAGGTTACCGAACGTGCCGCCCTTGCTGTCAACCGTCTCGGAGATAATCCAGGTGCGCGGCGCCACTTCGATGGTGACGGCACGATCCACGCGCGATCCGTCGCTCACGAACGCGCTGAGCGTATAGCGATGGATGCCGGCATCCGCCGCGCCGGGCAGCCAGGTGACCGTGCCGTCCGCCACGATCCGCGGCATCGATGTACCGAAGGGGGCCTGCTCCACGAGGGAAAAGCCGGTGACCGAGTACGCCTCGTGGTAGATCACCGCCTGGACAGTGCTGGTATAGCTCTCCTGGACGACTGCCAGATCGGCGGGCGCGCTGATCTCGACAAACTGGCTGCCCTTGTAGCCGGACGCTGCCAACGGCAGGTAGGTGGTATAGGGTGCGGGGGGATCGTCCGGCGCCACCTGGCAGCCGGCTGCCGCCTGGGCGCCGGTCGTCGCGACAAGCGCCAGCAAGAGTGCAAGAAGTATCCCCACTCCCCAGACCTCGGTGCGAACCTTCATGAGTGCCTCCTATCTTTCTGCGCCGGCGTTAGTGCGTTGCGTACATGGGCACGAACTCAACCGGCACCGTGGCATTGGCCTGGTCGAGCAGCGCCTGCAAGTCCGCCGGCACGTACGAGTAGTGGTCGAGGAAGGCCTTGGCCGCGTCGGCATCGCCTTCGCCTTCGATGGTGAGGATGGTCACCATGAGATCCTCCACGGCCTGCGGCATCTTCTCCATGTCCACGTGGAACTTGCCCAAACTGGCGTCAAAGACCAGGGCCTCTTTCTCCACGAAATAGTTCCACGCCGCCGAGCGGATCAGGCCGTAGGCCGAGGCCGGGCCAAAGCGAATCGAACGCAGCGCCTCGGAGAGGAAGCCGGCGTAATGAGCCTCCAGCGTCTCGGGATCCACGCCCTGCTCGCGCAGGTAGATCGTGTTGTAGAGGCTGGTGATGTCGGCCTTGCCTTCCTCGATGGGCTGGTAGTGCTCGCCCAGCGCCTGCTGAATCGTCACCTGCTGGCCGTCCTTCATCACCGTGCGCGGCCCCAGCGTGTGGCCGACCTCGTGACCCAGCACCCAGTTGAAGTAGCCGTCCGGCGTCGCCCATGCATTGACCTCGTCATCCATGATCGCGGCCAGCAGCGGGATAAGGACGACCGAGCGGCGCTCGTCGGCGAAGTTGCGCATCATCACCTTCTTGGCGCCCTTGGCCTCCCACACGCGCGGGTCGTTGGGCAGGCTGAAGGCGACCGGCTCCATTACCGCGCGCCCCTGTCCGGTGCGCAGGATGTCGTCGACCAGTTCGATGGGTGTCATTGTGCCGGTCTGGTCCGGGCGATAGGCCGCCGGGACGGGCAGGTTGGCCTGCTCGAAGGGCACGGCCGCCTTGAAGGCATCCAGCCGCGCGCTCGCCGCCCGATCCACGATCAGCACGTTGGCCTTGTAGAAGGTCTTCTGACCGGCAAGCTGGTCGTCGTAGGTCTCGTGCGGGCCGATGCTGATGTCGAGGTTGCTGTCCAGGTCGAGCCAGGCCATGTCGGCGTCGAAGTAGTCGTCGGTACGCATCGCCTGGGCCTGTTTCTTCAGGTAGTCGGTGAGCGACTCGTTCTGGCTCAGCCCCGCCGCCTCTTCGAGCAGTGCAGCCGCCGGCTCGACGTAGGCAGCGTAAACCTCGTAGTAGGGGATCGCCACCAGCATGTCGCCGTCACGGCGCACGACCGTGTACGGCGAGAGCAGCGCGTCCTTCGCGTCCGGGTGAGCGGCGATGTAGGCATCCAGTTCCGCCTTGGTCAGGTCGGCCGGATAGACATAGCTGCCCAGCGGGCGCGGGTCGCTGCCCAGAAAAACGGCGAAGTCGTCGAAGCGATCCCAGCGGCCATAGTTGGCGTCCATCATCAGGTGCAACGCGGCTTGGTCTGGATTGCTTGCGTCCAGGCTACGGAAGATGCGCTCGCCCTCCGGATCGACCTGCTGCCAGTAGGCGGCATCCATATACCAGGCCGCCTGCATGAACTTGTCGAGCACTTGAAGCTCCCACGGCTCCAGCTTGCTGGTGTCTACCGTAGGCGCCACCGTGACCGATTTCAACCGCGCGGCACGCGCGGCCAGGTCGGGCGCAACGACGAGCGATTGCGACGCCGCGCCTGTGGGTGGTTCGATGGCGTACCAGAACTCGGCAATGAAGCCCTGGGCATCGGCATGCAGCACCTGTTCGCCGTTCACGGGTACGCCGCCGGCGCAGCCCCAGGTATAGACGGTGGCGCGCCCGGCTGCGGCTGCGGGCACGACCTCGGCGTCAGGGTTCTCCTTGCAGAATGCGACCATACCCTCGTTGGGTGTCTCGCTCAGGTCGGCCTTTGTTTCGCAGGGGATGTTGGCGCCGACGAAACACGCCTTGACCTGGCCGTCGGCACAGCGCCAGAAGGTTCCATTCTTGAGGATATCGTCCGGCGCGTCGGCCGGCGCGTTGATCGCTGCGCGCAGCCCCTGCACAGCCGCGGCCGGCGGCTCTTCGCCTGTGTAGCGCGCATCGGGCGTGTCGATCGTGCCGACGGCCGCGCAATAGGCGAAGGGGTCGTCGAACGTGGCGGCGTCCTGCCCCGGCGCGCACTCGCCGCGCATGAGCGCCCATTCCTCGCACTCGCTGCCGCCGGCGAAGACACAGTAGCCCACTTCGCCGCCCTCGCCCTGGCGAATGTCAACCGTGCCGCCTTGCGCCACGCAATTCTCGGAGGCGGGGTTGGCAATACCCTCGCCGGGCGCGGGCGCCGTCACCGGGACACACGCCGACAGGAGCGCCAGCGTCATCACTAAACTCAGCAGTAGGATAGAAAGCCGTTTCATCGTTGCACCTCACAAGTCAGTGTGCGAAAGGGATTGAGTTACACACAAACACGTTCGTTATCCCGTGATCGATTCCTTCGTCGCCCGTAGCAGTGGCAGCAGGTGGGCAAGGAACAGCTCGATGTAGTTCTGCTCGCCCAGCACCGGCTCCAGCGTGAACAGGTTCATGAGCGTGGTGCGGAAGACGACGATCTCGCTGTCGAAGCCCGTCTCGCCCGCCTTCTGGTGTTGATCGGCCTCGGCTTGCGGCACCAGGTAGCTGCCCTTCACGCCTAGTTCCGCCTCCAGGTACTTGCGCAACGCGTCGTGGTTGTAGGTGTCGAAGCCGAATTCGGTGTGCGAGACGATGAAATCACGCGTCTGCACCGGGCTCTCCGGGTCGATGGCCAGCGCTTCGTAGAGCGCCAGGCTGAACTTGTTCATCAGGTCCAGGCGGTCGTTGCCGGCGATGTTAAAGGTGTAGTCGACGATATTCGTGTCGGGCATGGCCAGCGGGCTGACGACGAACTCGTCCTTGACCTTGGCACCAAACTCGGCCAGCGCGGCATAGAAGCGCCGGGCAATGCGCAGCGTCTGGCCCAGGAGACGCCCGTAGCCGTCCTGGTGCAGCGGCACGACCCGATGGCTGAGAAAAACCGCCGCCGCGGCCGCGCCCGGCTTGGAACCTTCCAGGATGTACTTGCCGATGTAGACCTCGCCCGGTTTGCGCTCGGTGCGCCCGCCCAGGGCATAGGCTGCCTCCTGTGCCACCAGTTCCTTGACGCGACCGTCGCGGAAGATGATGGCGCCGGCCGGATAGGGCGCAAAGCCCAGCTTGTGCGGATCGATGGTGATCGAGTCCGCCGCGTGGAGGGCCATGTAGCTTTTGTAGACCTCTTCCGAGGGCCAGCCGCCGTACTCCTCCTGCATGGCATCAAGCGTGCGCGCCTCGCCTTCGGTGGTGCGGAAACAGCTCTTGATGTAGCCGCCGTACGCGGCATCGCAGTGCAGCGAGAAGGTCAGGCCGCGCGCGGCAAACTCGTCGCGCAGCGCCACCAGCTCGTGCATGGGGTCGACGGCGCCTTCTTCGGTCGTGCCGACCACGCCGACGACTTCCACGACCGGCTGCCGCTCGGCCAGCGCCTGCTCCAGCCGCTGCCGCAGCAGAGCCAGGTCCATGCGATAGTCGCCGCCGATGGGGATTGCCATGACCTGCTGCGCGCCGATGCCGATGGCGCCCGGCCCCTTGACCCAGGAATAATGCATCGTCTGCGGCGCGCACATGATGGCAGGCTGGAGAGCATCCTCGCCGGTGAGACGCGAGAAGAAGGCGTGGTCGCCCATCGAGAGGATGTCGTTGCGCTTGATAGCAGCAGCGACCGCGGCCACTGCGTCGTCGGTCTCCAGTTCGGGGTGCCGGGCGACGTACTCATTGACCAGGTGCTCCTTCAGATCGAGGGCCGCCGCCGGTGTAAGGTTGACCAACTGCCAGGCGCTCATCGCGGCCAGCGGGGCGGCGCCCGCGCCAGCCGGCAGATCGGCGATCTCCAATTCGACGGCTGCGGCGCGCACGGCCAGCGGCAGGAACTTGACCGCCTTGGCCACCCAGATCGACTCGATGTTGGCCAGCGTGCCGCCCGAGGTGATGTGTCCCCACGTCGCCGCCAGCTCCTCCGGCGTGCGGCCAAAGCCCGCCATCCTGGCCAGCGCCCGCCCCACCTCCAGCTCGAGCAGCGTGGTGATGGGCGACGCTTCCCACGAGACGTTGTTCGGGTTGTAGAGCATGGTGGCGAAGTAGCCGATCAACCCCGGCAGCGACGTGTCGGCGGTCATATGGCCGATGTAGCGCGGTGAGTAGAAGGGGATGTCGGACTTGAGTTCGCCGAGCAAAGTGAACAACTCGCGGCGGAAGTTATCGGTAAAGGCCAGATACTCCTCGCTGCGCTGTGCCTGCGGGCGGATGGCGCTGAGATCTTCGGGATGGAAGTTGCGCCGCCAGAAGACATAGTCGCGGTAGACGTCCAGCATCATTGATTCGACGAGCTCGGCGTTTTCCGCCTTCGGCCCCAGAAAGATACCCTCCAGGCTGAGCGGCGGCGTCGGCCACGGTGTATCCAGCAGCGCGCCGTCATCGACCTGAAAGGCCGGCAGCGCTACGTGGTCTGAGCGGGCCGGGTCCAGTGCGGCCGCAATCTCGGCGACCGTCAGATGGGGGAACATGCGATTCTGGAAGAGCAGCGCTGCCGCCCCTACCGAACCGCCTTGCAGCACCTGGCGCCGCGTGAATTGTGGATTTTCCATCTCTTGCTCGCTTTCGGTTTCAAATCAACCCTTGACGGTTGCAATTCTGGCGTTGATCGGGATGTTGCTGGATTCCAGCCCTGGCTCCTGGCCGTGCAGGTCGAATTCCAGTTCTACGCCCGGCCGGAAAATCAGGCAGTGCGTCGAGCCGCCGAAGTGGAACATGCCGGTCTCGTCGCCCTTGTTGACATGCTGCCCCACGTACACGCGGATGTCGTTGGTCGAGACCTCGGCCATGCCCACGGAGAGGAAGCCCATCAGCCCGATACGCGGGTCGTCGGCCTCGATGAGGATCAGGCCACGCGCGGCCACGCCGGTGATGTAGCCCTGCGATTCATTGGGCGCGGCCGGGTCGAAGCCTTCGCCGGGCGTCTCCGAGTAGTAGGAGCCGTCGATCACCTCGGCCTTGACGATGGTGCCGCTCACCGGGCTGTGCCAGCGGTGATAGCTGAGCGCGCTGAGAAAGGCCTGGTAGATCGTACCGCCCACGAACTGCTCGGCCACCGGGTCGCCGGCCAACATATGGCGCAGCGAATAGGGCTGGCCCTTGATCCAGAATTGATCGGCAAACTTGACGTCGGTGGCGAGCTTGTAGGGCGCCGACTCGCAGGCGTTGACGATGACGCCGTTGTCTTCTGGTGCAGCGATGGGGCGCTGCCCGTCGCGGAACTGGCGCGTGAAGAAGTCGTCCCACGTGGTGAAGCCGTAGTGGGGCTGCCCCGGCTCGCACTGGAAGGTGTCGGCGAAGCCCGGCATGGCTGCCATGGCATCGCGGCCAAACCAGCCGCTCTCCGGGTCGTCGCTCAGCACGTAGGCCGAAGCCGGCGAGGTGAGAAAAACCGCCCAGGCATTGAGGATCTTCTTGAGCTGGGCGTTGACCTTGTCGTTGAGAAAGGCCGCAAAGCCGCCTTCCGTCCCCATGGGCCAGTCGAGGATGGCGTTGATGGGGAAGCCGACCAGCCCCGTCTTGTTGAATTCCGGCGCCGTGGTCAGGATCGCGCTGATCAACGCCAGCATCTCCTTGTAATCGCGCACCTGCGGATCGCCCGTCGGCGTAGTGAGAAATTGCGCGGACCGCGGCAACTCCTCGAACATCTGGTGGAAGTACATGAAGAGTTCGGCGTCGCTCTCGATGAGATCCTGGAACTCCTGGACGACCGGCTGCAACGGCTGCGGATTCTCGCGCACCGCCTGGAGTTGCTTCGCCAGCCAGCGATCCAGGAAGGCCTGGTCGGAGGGCAGCCACTTGCCCACGCGGTAGGGCGGCACGCGCCCCGGCTTGACCGCGCCCGGCCGGATCGCAGCGGCGCTCGCCACGCCCGGCGCCATGGCGGGATGCAGTGCCACGGCACCGGCGGCAGCGCCGGCCAGTTTGACGAAATTGCGTCGTGAAGTCTTCGGTTGCATGGAGAGTCAATCCTTTCAATTGAGCGGCCCAGGGAAAGGCCGTCCCTGGGCCGCCAGAAGATACCGCCGTCGTTACTCCTTGATAATGATAGGCAGCAGGGCGCCTTGCCCCTGCCACTCATAGGCGCCGACGTCTACACGCGGCCCGTACGGACGCAACGCGCCATCGATGTCCACTGCCGGCGCAGGCGGCACGCCGGCCGGGTCGCCGGCATCGATGGCCGCCGAGTTAGGCATCAGGTGGAAGTCGTATGCCGTCGGACTGAGGAATTGCGGATTGCCGACGATCGTGTGGGTGCTGGTGATCGAGTCATCTGCATCCGGCCCAATCTCCTGCGAATTGCTGTAGAAAAGCGTGTAGCTCAAGGTGACAGGAGCGGCTGGGCCGTACAGATCCTCGCCTTCGATGCCGAATGTGTGACTGACGATGCTGTTGTTGACCAGGCTCAGCGCGCTGGTTGTCCAGCGACTGAGGAGCCAAAGCCCGTAGTCTCCGTTCGCATAGAAAGTGTTGTTGTGGATTGCCCCGCGCGTCTCGAACGTGTTCCCTTCACTGTCAAAGAGCTTGTGGATCGCCACGATGCCGCCGAGGGTGCTGCCGGCAATCACATTGTTCGTAATCGTGAACAGATCGGCGCCCTGGATGGAGATGGCGAAGTTATTGGGCGGAGTATCGACCGGCAGATTCTGCCCGCTTCCCAAGATGCGGTTACGGTCGATCGTTATGTTGCGCAAGTCAATAGCCGGGAGATCAGGAGCGGCGAGATTGTCACCGATCAGGGCGATGGCTGATGTGGCAGATCCAGGATCTGCGTCCGTGGTGAGTGACCCGGAGTTATCGTTGAAGATATTGCCCTGCAGCATTATCGGCTGGTTTTGATAGCCGCCCTCGATGGCACACGCTCCACCCAGTCCACCGCCACTCAGAGCATTGTTCGCCAGATTCTGGCGGAACTCATTGTCGATGACAGCAGCGGGTCCTGTTTTGCGCAGGCCCAGCCCACCGCCCAGGCCAAACCCTCCAACGGTTGCGGCATTTTCGACGAACTTGTTGCCCGCGATCTGCACGTTTTGCGCGCTGTCTACTGCAAGCCCGCCGCCAAGCAGATAGGGTGTATCTGGCAGCGAGATTCCGGCTTCACCAAGCAGATTCACGACGTTGGCCGTGAATGTGTTTGTGGTGATTGTTGAGTCGGCAATCCCGAAGACAAACAGCCCTCCCCCGGCGCCGCCAATGAAATTGACCACGTTCGCCCAGTTCTTGGTGAACTCATTGCCAGACA